>Ga0194133_10006387_pt1 | contig 14497 bp, 17 predicted proteins | sample TA2KigOf40mmetaG_FD_155448 | JGI IMG/M metagenome (GOLD analysis project Ga0194133, IMG submission 155448) | Freshwater microbial communities from Lake Tanganyika, Tanzania - TA2015055 Kigoma Offshore 40m | ecosystem: Environmental > Aquatic > Freshwater > Lake | place: Tanzania: Lake...
CAAGGAAGGTTTTGGTCCAGGTTTGACCCCTGCCCCCCTCACCCCCTGGACCTCGGGGGGCTTGAAACCCTAAAAGCTGAAGGACACATTTTTGAGTTGCTCAGCAGGTTGCAAATTAACCCTGGCAGCGCCGGGTACCTCAGCTAGTTTCTTAATATTCCTGGGCACCATCACAAAGCTGCTGTAAGGGTCAGGAACTACTTTCTAAACATTTGACGATAGACTATTTGAAAAGGTCAGAGGCTAACATTCAAACTTGGGCTCTGGACTTGGTTAGAATTACAATATTTGCATGAACAAAGTTTATTTTTAGATTATCTGCTTTTAAATTTAACACAGATTAGAGAATGGCCATATAATTTTAAATTAAGTAAATAAGTTTAAATTTCACTGTCATCAGCGTCCAATGAAGACTCATCACGGCTTGTCGAATCATCAACAGTGCCTGTAGATTAAAAATGCTAGATATATCGAAATTATTAAAACAAATGTTTCGCGGTTACCTAAAGAGTTCGCTGCAGATTGGACTCGAGAAGAGAGGCCTAAACGAGCATGGACGGATCCCAAACCGGTTCTAAATCGTTACCAAAACTTTTTTATATTCTTTTGAAAAAGACCAATCCGATCCATCACCGTAACATAGCGAAGAAATTTGAATGATGTATTAAGGAAACCATAGGACATAAAATTTCCAAGTAAAATATTGAAATTTACAAAATGCTTGTTCATTTAGATCCCATCATTGCCAGGGTTTTTTTTAAATTTAGAAAGCGTATTGAACGTGGAAACAGTCAACTTCATGAAGGATTTAGCTTCGATCTGGATTGTCGTCGTCCAGGTTGGATAAACCGTTGGAAGTTGCAGAGTTTACGTTTATCTTTGGGCTTATGCTTCTCGTCCTCGACGACATGATGGAAAGGTCTTCGGTGCTGACGCTCAGAGGCGACGATGATGAGTTGGGTCCTCCAAGAAAGTGAGAAATGTCACCCCCTGCCCTGGATGACACTGATCCCGTGAGATCGCGGTCTCTGTCGATTCTGCGCCTCGAGCCACTCAGATTCACTTGTCTACAAGGGAGTCATCAAAGGAAAAGTACTTTCACCACGTTAAAATGTAAAGAATGGTTAGACCAGAAAAGGTACATCAAAGGACCTCAACCAACAAATTTGCAATAAAAGAAAAATCCTCCAAAAATTAATTACCTTATTTTGTTTTTTAAAGTATTGTTTTCGCGTTCTAAGACTTCGTTTGCAGAAATTTGATCATCAAGCTCTCTCTGGAATGCACAAATTTTGCATTCGATCGTAATTTAATTGACAAGCATTTTTCAAATTACAAACCTGAAACTTCCTTCGTTGAGCCTGCTCTTGGGAAATCTGTATTTCTAAATCATCCACTGTGCGCTTCAGGCTCTTTTGTCGGTTGGATGACTAAATTTTAAAACAATTAAAGCAGGAATCGGAATAAAGTCAAGGTGAAAAATTCCGAACACTCACCGACTCGTATCGTTCTTTATACTGCTCTGAATGCCTCCTCTCTTCTTCCAAAAGAAGTTGAATTTCCTTAAACTTCTTTTCAAGCTTTCGATTGTTTTTGCTCTGAGAGTAACGTTCTCTGAAAGGTAAGAAGATAACTGATAAAAGAATGCTTGTGCAGTGTATGATGAAATTTCCAAATTACTTTGTTTCATTTTCTAGTTGCGATTCTAGGTTTGCTATCTTAGATTCCATGGCTGCCAAACTGGCTTTTGCTGTTGCCCGCTGGGAAGTTTCAAGTTCTGTGAGCTTTGACTTTAGCTCTTTTACTTGGCGTTCCATCAAGAGTCGGCCATTTTCTAGTTTGGCTACCTGAAATTTTAACTTCCCATGTCAGTTCTAGCTTTATTGCCAACATTGAAGATTTGATTTACCTGCCCACGCTCTTGTGAAAGTTCAGCAGTTGCAGCCTCAAGAGAGGCAAGCGTTTTTCTATGATTCTCTAATAAGGTATCATTAGTTGCTTGCTCCTCTTCGAGTTCGCTTTCAAGTTGAGAAATCCTAAACAAGTATCATGCTAAATTCCAGCCCAATTATTTGTAATCCAAATTCCTTTTACTTTGAGTCCAGTCGCCTTTTTTCCTCAGATGACAATGATCCTTTGCTGTATTTGGCCATTTCGTCGAGTAAATCGTTTCTTTCTGCTTCTGCAGCCCGGCGTTGTCGCTCAGAAGTGCTATGATCCTCCTATTTTGACAGAGTATTAGTATTTGATGATGCATCATATTTTATTGTAAAATTAAAATTTGAGAACCTGAAGTTGGAGGACATCAGCCTCGAGACTTTTAACCTTCTTCTCGAGGTTTTTAAGCTGCAACAAGGCTTCCGTCTTTGCTTCACGGTCATTTTCAGCTTCTTTTGAAATGTCCTTAAGGGCAGCCTAAATATAAAAATGTATCTAAATAAAAGATCTCAAAGATTTATATATACAAAATAGCTACCTGAAGCTTTCTCATTTGTTTAAGGGCGTCTTCTTTCATTTTGTTACTCATTTCGAGTTGAGATTCCAAATCCTTCAGGTCCCCTTCCATCTTTTTCTTTGTGTTAAATGCAGCAGTTTTCTGCTTTCGCTCCTCATCCAACTCAGCTTCCAAATCACGAATGTGTTTAGCCATAACGCGCCGCTTTTCCTCGGCTGTAAAGAAAAGTATTTGAAAAAAGTTCATTTTAGACAATTTCAAGCTAGCTCAAAATCAATACTAAAATTTAAGCTAGCAAACCTGCTTCCTCCTTTGCTTGCAGATCCCTTTCATGTTGCGATTTGGCTGCTTGCAAGTTTACACCGAGGCGATCGTTTTGAACTTCTAGAATTTGAGCCTCGTCACTGAGCTCTTCAAGCTGTAGGGCTAAATTGTTCTTCTCTGTTTCCAGCAGTTTATTTTGCTTTTCCAACTCGTGAACATTTTTATCTGCATTCCCTTGGCTATTATAAAGGTCGTCGAGCTCACCCTGAAAATGGGGTCTCACAATTAATATTAGGTGCAAAAACGTCAAGGATTAGAATTTAGGAACCTGCAGTTGACGACGTGCTCGCTCAGACTCCTCGAGTTTAGCTTTTTGTTCTTCAAAGTCTCTTACAAGGTTTAGGACTCTATTTCACAGCAAATTTCAATGAGAATATAGTTACACCCTAAGTTTTATATTCCTCATTTAACGCTCCTACCGTGTCTCCTTTTCACGGGCCTCTTTTTCGGCAGCATCCCTCTCGGCAGCGATTTTATCGCTCCTAGACTTTTCTTCTGTAAGGAATTTGTCAAAATTACGCTGCTTCTTTTCGAGTTCCCCAACTTTGCCGCGAAGCTCATCAAGCTCCAGAATGGAATCCTCAAGCTCTATGGCAAGTTTTCTCTTTGACTTTTCGAGCTTTTCATTTATGATCTGGAGTTCTTCATTTTTGTGCAAGAGGTCGTCATTGTCTTTAACACTTTTTTTTCTTTGATCTTCAAGCCGAGCAAGCTATGGGAAAAAAATTAAGCTTAAAATATTGAGACTTAAATAAATGAGCCTTTTTATATTTGTATTACCAAATCGCTGTCATCCTCTGACTTTTTCTTTGCTTCAGATAATTGTGTTTTGACTGCACCCAACTCTCTCTCAAGTACTCTTTTGGATTCCTCATCGTCTTCCATCTGCTCTTGCAACCTGCTGAGTGCACTTTCAGCACTTTTAAGTTTTGATATGAGAGCCAGTTTATGTCCAGTTTCATCTTCAAGCAAAGAGGCAGTTTCAGCCAGCTGAGTTTTTAGAGATTCAGAAGTCTTGACAGCCAAAATGGCACGATTTTCTGCTTCGGAGAGGGTAACATTGCTCTGCTCCATCTCAAACACAACACGGGCTAGTTTCTCTGCACTCTCTGCACTGAACTTATCCAATTCTTGATACCTCTGCTGCAACTCTGCAGCATGGGATTCAAGCTGTTTTCTTCTTTTATCACTCTCCTGTTTCTTCCTAAAATAAAAAAATAGGATGAAAATTTGCGATTAAATTGAAGGTTTGTATTTTATTAAGTTTACCCAACAACAGATTTGAGCTCATTTTTTGCTTCCAATAATTCTTCTTCGAGAGTGGCTTTTTGCTTGTCTTGCTGAGCACGAACCTTTCTTAAGGTATCTATTTCTTCATCCCTAAATCAAAATCGTTCCTTTATTTTTTTGTAATGAATAAATTGTACACACTAAAAATTACCTTGATTGTACTTCAGAAGCATATTTATGCCTTAACTCAGTTATCGTGGCTTCATGCGTTGAATGTTCATCCTCTAGATTTTTCTTCAGGCTTGCAAGCTCTTTCTCACGAGCATTGCGGAGCTCTTGTTGGGCAGCTGGAATAATGGAATAATTAAACTTAAATTGAAAATTTTAAGCACTGACCTAAATGATACCTGTTGAATCAAGGGAATCCAATAGCTCATTTTTAAGCTTTTCAAGCTCTTCGTTCAGGTCTTTTTTCTGTTTTTCAGCTTTCAAACGAGCAGCCTTCTCTGCATCTAAATCTTCAACCATCTCGCTTAGCTGTGCCTCCAGGTCACGCTGTCGTTTCAATGCTTTTGATCTCTCAGCAGCCTCTCCATCTACCCGGATTTGTGAAAGAGCTAGATCTTCTTCCAGCTTTCCAATCTGAAGTTGAAGAGTCTCGACCTGATTTTTTCTCTCAGAGACCTTAAGTGAAACAACTTGTATAAGAAAATTTAATTCTCGACTTCCAAGAAAAATCTCTGAGTGACCTGTTCTTTCATGTCATTCAACTCTGTCTCTATTTTTCGCTTGCTCCTCTCAGCCTCTTGGCGCTGTTGATTATCTTTACGAATTTTCTCCTCCTGCAAAAAAGTGCATTTAGTGTTAAATTATCAAATTCGACATACTGTTACAATTTCTGCTTCGAAAGTATTACCAGTTCTCCAATTATCGACTCATGCTTTGCTTTTAACTTTGTCAACTGTTTAGCCTTTTCTTCTTCTTCAGCAAGGGTGGCAAGTGTGTCACTAAGTCGTTCTTCCATCAACTTCTTCTCTTTTCCAGCCTTTTGGTTTCCATCATCCAAAACAGCGAATTCTCCTTCCATTTTCTTTAGCCTTAAAACAAAAAGTACAGAAGCCTTTTAATTAATGAAGATCGAAGCCCTGTGGTCTGAAATTGAGGTTTACTGGGTCTTTACACCAAGTTGAAATCGAACTGTGGGTTTTCTGCTGCATAGTTCCTTAAAATGTTAACTGTTTTACCCTACATCAAAAATTGTAAGTTAATTTTCATGATTTTATATTTGCTTTTTCGCAAAAATTTAATCAATTTAAACCATCATATTTAAAAAAAATATTTTTCTTTGATTGTTTCGTCGTCTTTTGTATACATTCCAAATGTAACTTCTTTTTTTAGAGAAAGGTGACTGCTCGGCAGATAAAATTGCCATTAGCCCCTTGATCTTGGTACTTACACCAACAGATTAGTAAAATCAATATTATCTGGTTGGCCTGACCGGCCTCGGTCTGAGCATACATTGGCCCAGTCTAGTCTTTGATCTCTAAATTTCTTACAGAATATTATCTGAAGCTTAAGCTTATTTTTGAAAAATTAAACACCACCATCATAAAATTCACGAAGAATGCCAGACCACAGGAATTACTGTATTAATCTTTCCTTGTTCTAGGACCATGCATATTCAGTCTCATAATTCAGACCAACATGAACTCATTTAAAAAAAGTGCAATATACTCATCTATTCGACTCACCTATTTTCCATCTGTACTTTCTCAATGTGAAGCTTCTGTCTAGCAGCCTCTTCTTCTTCTAATTGTTCTTCCAGGTCCTGTATGTTTTGATGTAATTTCTTTTTTTCCTCAATAAGTTTCATTGTCTTTTCTTCTTCCTCCTCAAAACGAGATTCCATTTCTTGCAATATCATTTCGAGCTCTTCCTTTCGTGCCAGCTCCCTTAAAAAGGTAAAAATGCTTTATGTCAAAAGTCTGGTCTCAAAACTATTCTCAAAATTTGGTAAACAAGTAATATGAATGAAATGGAAGATTTTCAGACTTGATTCTTTTAACTTACCTTGCTCTGCATTCCTCGGACTCAGTGAGAAGTTCTGTCTCTGCCTGTAGCTGCTCAGCCAATATGCTTTTCTCTTCAACAGCTTGAAGATAGCTTTTGTTCAGGTCAGTTAAAGTTTTGCATTGAATATCCAGTTTCTCTCGAACTTCTTGAAGCTCACTTTCTTTTTTAATAACGATTTCGTCATTTTTCGTTACCTAGTTGGTTAAAAAATAAAAAAGGATTGCTTTTGTAAAAGCATAAATGAAGCACTGGCTTTTACTTGTAATAATGGTTTGACTTTTGTGTACAACCGCCACCATTGCCAGTTTTTTAATTTCAAGTATGCTGCACAGTTACGTTGGAGTATTCTTATGGCATTCAACTGTTGTGTTCGCTTCACATAATTTCTGAAAAAAGTTAGCTTAGTATCAAATTTATTCTTTGGGACATTTTCATTAAAAAGCACATTACCTTCTTGCTATCAGGCCTCGGCAATGTGCTTGAAATTTTACCACCAAGTCGGTAACTCTGAGGTCACGTTCTTCCTCAAGTGTGGCCAAAATACCTAATTAAGAGTTAAATATGTTAAAATTTTTTGTATCAACTTATAAGCCAAATAATGGGCAAATCACCTGCTCTAAAAAATACTTTAGATTGGCCAATTTTGTACAAATTAGAATCTAATTCCAGTGCTTGGATCATCTTTTCACAGGCCTTCTTTCCATCCATAAAGCCTTTAGGTATTACACTAGGAGTAAGTAGTTCATATCTCTGCCGAAATTCTTGAAAGGGAATCCTATAAAAAAATTCCATTACGAAAAGTATATCAGGGGCAAACAAAACAATTAAATTATTTCGGTAAAACTGGCCAAATTGTCAAACCTGTTGGGAAAACCTTGTCTGCAAATACGTATTCCCTCAAGCACACCATTGCAACGAAGTTGGTCGAGGACCAAAGGAGGATTGATTTTTCCCGCACGCTTTTCGTGGTTTGGGATGATGCAACGGACAAAGTTTGGGTTTGTATTTCTCAGAGTGTCCATTAGTTTGGCGAGTTGCTCTTTGTACAGTTGAGAGACTGTTCGAAACATACCCTTCCTTGTGCGAGCTCCAAATTGGGTGTCTGTCATGGCCTATGAGAAGAAAAAGTTAAAAAGAAACACGAAATCAAGATTAAATGTGGTTTTCACGTCATACTTGCTGGGCCATTCCAACAATTTCTGCATCCTTCCAAATAGTTACAATGAAAGGATCTTGCGATGTTTTGAATTGCTGAACAACGTTCTCATTTAATGGATCCATGTTCTTCATCAACCATTTTTTTGCTGAGTAGTCTACTTTCCCAGCATAGTGAATGACTGAAAAGTCTCCCTCGCCCCTGGTTAAGAAAATAAATTGATTTGGCTTGCAAAAATAAAAGAAACTATGTAAGTAGAATTAATTTTTAGGTGTAAAAAAGTAATTTTGATACTTTTTACTAATTTGAAAATTATTTGTGCGTCGATTTTACATAACAGAACATCAGTCATTAGTTTTCTTACTAACCTAAAGTCAGATTTGACAAACTTTGGATGAACTGAATGACTGTTTTCTAATTTCTCGACGAAGGTTTTGTCTGTTGCTTTTGGAAACCAACATTCCTCATCACAGAGAGCCATAATGCCCATTGGCTATAAGGAAAAATTTAAGTGTCTGATAAATTAAAATTTATGCTAGGTTGAAGCAATACTTTTTCGATAAGATCTATCGTTGGTTGTAAATCAAGTCCAAAGTCAATGAATTTCCACTCAATACCCTCTCGTTGGTATTCTTCTTGCTCAAGTACAAACATCTATTAAATTGATTCGTTATTAATGGGCTTGATTGTGACATTTTTTAAAACTTTCAACATGATTCCTACCGTATGATTGAATAACTGCTGGAGCTTTTCATTTGTGTAATTTATGCACAGTTGCTCAAAACTGTTAATTTGGAAGATTTCGAATCCAGCAATGTCCAGAATTCCAATGAAACTTGTACCTTGGTGTTTCGTGCGATCCAAAGATCTGTTGATCCGGGTAACTATCCATTTAAAAAGTCGCTCATACATGGCTTTTGCTATCGCCTCAACAGCAAATTCAACTTGCTCCTGTTATCAACCATTTGAACACGTTTAAAGTTTAGCTTTATATAAAGGAACAAAGGTTTGAAAGTTACTTTTGTTTGAGCTTTAGTAACATAGTCACGTCCAACTTTTATCCTAGGCTTCAAAAATGCCTTGGTCATTTCGTTGACATTTATTGCTAGTAGATGGGCCACTTTTTGGGCCACTGTATCATCTGGTAAAACAGCCTAAAAACAAGAAACGTTTGGTCGAAAGATAGAAGGTAAAGTCTTTTAGGTTCTATTAATTTTTTTTATAAATTCTATTGTTACAATATTAGAATCAATTTTTTAACCTGATCTGAATTTCTCTCTTGCTTAAACCCCAAGTTCCCGAAAAGAAGTGTAGCAGATAATATCTTGAAAACTGACAAGATGTCATCATCGTTTATCCCCATTACTTTCATCGCTTCAACAGTTTGTAAAAACTCTTCTCCATCGTTCTAAAATCATGAATAACTGGTTAACCTTTATATGATGATTTCAAAATTTAAGAACATTCTTTCGTGCCTGGTTAGGGACTGTGACACTTCCGTTGGTCAAGAAAGTATAATTTTTTGGGTTCTCCAAAATAAGTTTTTCTGAAACACAAGAATAGCTTTAAATTTCATAACTATGTCAAGGACGAGTTCCACAAATGCTAACTTCTTTGCTCAGCATTTGCTCCGGCCAAAAGCTGGTAAAATACATGAAAAGTTCTTTCCTCCTCTGCTTGGCGAATGACACGAGCCTTCTCTAGCAGGTAAGTCTCTGAAAATAAAACTTGTATTTTAAAATCCAGTCTAATACAAATGTCATGATGGCTAACCTTTATTGACAATTATTTATCGAGATGGATTTGGATTTTTTAAATATTTTTTTTTGAAATACCTATGTTAGCTCCTGAGATGTAGCCACTGGCATCAAAATTAATGCGGATAAATTTTCCCTGTTGAAAATTATAAAATTTAAGAGCTTTCGGAAACAAACAAAGATGCAACCATTCCTTACAAATCTGGATGAATTATCATTTTTAACTGTCTTTGCATTTCCAAAAGCTTCCAGAATAGGATTTGCCTTCAAAAGCTGTTGCTCCAGCTCCCCCTTTGAATTAAAAAAAAAGAATTAAATAATTTACATAAAAATTTCAAACGTTCATTGCGGGATACATTAGTGGCCGCTCAAAAAAATTTATGACTAGTCTTTAAGAAGCTCTAGAATGAAAGGAATAATATATGCAGGTCGCTTGATGAGTCATTTGAAATTTGAATCCTCAAGAAAAACTGAGTCTCTTTGAAAGATTGGTCACAGATTATTTCTTTACCGCTGTGCTCGTGTGTGAAGAAGACTTTGGTTTTGAGGCTGCAAAATAGGCCAAGTATTGTATGACCTTTTTCGTGTTTTCTGTCTTGCCGGCTCCCGATTCGCCAGTGCACAAAATGCTCTGATCTTCACGCTCTGAAAAACAGATCAAGTGACTTTACAGCAGAGGCGCAAAAAGATTATTTTAATTGATAAGCTTATTTTTCCACCCCGTATTCATTATGTTACAACATTAGCGACAGCGTCAAACTCAAAGAAATAAAATCTTGTCTCAAGACCAGACCGGCCATTATCTTTGTGACACCAAAATGCAAACTTGACATTTTAGTCTTTACCTTGAAGCATGGACCTGAAAAAAATAAGAAAAGTTATTGAAGACTTGAGAGATATTAGATATAAAAAATTAAAACCACAAGAAACCTTTACCTGTAAGCCGCGTCGGTGATGGCAAACACGTGAGGAGGGACCTCGTGTCTTTTCTTCCCCTTATAAAGTTCGATAATTTTTTCAGTGTAGATGGGCAGACGTGTGTAGGGATTCACGACAACACAAAAAAGTCCTGAATATGTCTGCAACAAGAATTTTGTAAAAGTTTACTCCATAGGAAAGAAATTTAATGTTGCAGGATTCTTTTATCAAGTGCTCGTCAAGTAATTATCTGGCACAAATTTCTCCAAAAGCAGCTTAAAGTCATCGGGCCCGGCAATTTTCTGAGCTCTGAATTTATCAACAAGAGCACAAAGGAATGTGGTCATCGGGCCACCCTGCCTGTTAGGCCTTTGCAATGTTGTTGAAGTAAAGAAAGGAATTTATCTCGAATTTCAATTAAGCTTTGGAACACAAAGTCCATTAAACAAGTGTGAAGCAGAGTTACATTTTCACAGGTCACAGTTTAAGCGGCAAAGTAACTGCTGCATGAATGACTAAGCAAACTTTGCTTCATACAAGAAACACAAAGATTGTAATCAGTACTCGTGAACCTGTTTTTAGCCAAAGTAGAGATTCAGATCAGATGATGGTATTACAAATTTGCTGGTGGGTAAAAACAAACAAAAAATAAGTGAGCTGTTGGTATCTATATATATCTGTATAAAAGTAATTCTTCTTCTTACATAAATTAGTCCTGAAAAGTATCTTTCTTTAACGTTGTGAAGCACAGAGGCCTCGTTGAGACACGTGAGGCTGGCCATATCCTCTGCTTTTTGTTGAATTTAGGCGGATTCATCTTTTGAATGTAGTCCTTGGAGACGTATTCCCTCTTGCACGTTTCAAGGATCTCCACTTCAAACTCGTCTCCTTTGTCAGCTTTTACGGAAGCAGCAACAAACCCGTTCACATCGTGGGGTATCCAGACGAGTTTCTTGGAGGTCCATTCGGCCTGGAGGGTGGGATCGATGATAGAATTGCGATCCACAACCAAATATTTCAGGTCGGGATCGTTACGGTCAACCCCTAACTCGGTCATTTTAAGGTCTTCAAACACGTTTCAGGATGAAGAAATGAACTTCAATCAATAACACTTAATTCCAAAAGCAACACTTTTTTTCAAACTGAGCCCACGTCGTCTGTGTTCATCTTTATGAATTGTGAAGAGTCGGAATTCAATTCATAAACGTCTCACTATTGAATCAACTTTGTAAGCAAAGATTTCGGATCGAATTGAGATTTCACTGTAACGTCTGGAATGGATGGAATACTTTGAATTCTAAGCAGAGGCGGCGATTTCGAAAATAAGGTGAGCGACTGACTTCGCGCAGCGCTTTATGTTTCGCTCGAGTTTGATGCACCGATCCTTGAGCCTAGCGCCAACCCGGCACGCAACCTAAGCAGGACCTTGCACGCGAACGCAAAAACAAGAATGCGAACGTCACGTCACGCCATTTCGGTCGTCTCTCCTACTGATCCCTCCTGGCAGAGCCTCCAATCTGTGCCACACTCTCACCATGCACAGACGCAAACGGAACTTTTAGAAGCAGAACCGTAGAACTCTTTGTACGTCTGGTTCGAGAAAATAACTAGTTTCTCGCAACCTTTTGTCTCTCAAATGATCGACAAAAAGGTTTATTTCTACCTTAATTTTTTAACACAATTCAGTTTCTTTGAAATTTAGTCCGGCACGTATCATTCTACGATATTTTAAGCACAACAATTGTATTGAAGCAGGAGAGAGAAGGTAAAAATTTAAGAGGTTTGGCGATTTGAAGAGTACCTTTTGCGAAGCGTTCTGCGCTTATTTTGCGCGCGGCTTCCGTTGCGACGTTTTGAACTGAATAATTTTCGCGGCGTTGACCCGAGCGCCAAATTTTATTAACGATAAAGCTAGCGGCAAAAATGATAACTTTTAAAAAGTAACATTAAGAGATAAAAAAGTGACCCAAAATGGGACATTTCAACTTTGAGAAAAATCATGCTTACTAATTTTTATGATCCCTAATTTTTTTATTTCTCAAACCTAATGATTTAGGGTTTTCCTGGCTGCTTTGAGCCGGTTTCGGTGCAGCAGATCGGCCGTTTGGCGGCGGGTGGCAAACTGAATTTCTCGGGCAGATTAAGGTGTGGTTTATTGACACGAATTTTCCTTATCAATTCCTTCATTCTCAAACTATTGGACTTCAGATAAACATTTGTCTCAATTTTTTATATTTTCAAAATAAATCATTCCATCAGGATAAGGTTTTTTAAAAGAAAATAGGGTCAGAGTTCTGCAGAATTCTGGGTCAAAATGCAACAGTTGGAAGTGCGCAATCTTTAAAAATTGACCAACGCAACCTTTCCTTTTATTGAGGAGGTGATAAGAAAAAGAAAAACCCAATCCTTTTTGATAACATTAATTTTTATAATGGAATGATCCTAACATTTTTTTTACTCTGATGCCTCATGTGTTTACTTTCATTAAAATTGAGACATGAGTCATCAAAAAGTCAACACTAAATGCAAATACTGTGTAGAAAATATAGAGATTATATATGTTTCTTGCTGTTGTGAAAAAGATTTAGGAAACATAAGTTGAAATGTTTGAATGTATTTTTCCAAAGAAAACGTAAGCAGCAAAGCTTTATCTTTTTGCCTTGGTTCTTCATGAAAAACACAACAACTTCACGATAGTTTAGTTAAGTCAAATGTTTTAAGTTATATGACAATTAAATTTGCTTTTAAGCACTTACAATTTACAAAGTGTGTTGAAAAGGATATCTGCTGAACGCGACGAGAGATGAGATTGATGACAAAGCACATAATTTCATATTTTTGCCTTTCATTTTAATTTGAAATGACAATTCATCCTGCTGAAAAGTCTCAATAAGACTTCAATTAAATTGAGTTTAAGTTGAAATGAAGCAAGGCTAAACTTTTTTCTCTTTGAATAGGATGAAGTAAAATGATAAACCCAAAAACAATACTTGAGGCGTTTTGAACATAGTCTCTCACAATAGTTATCTCTCATATAATCTAATGTAAAATAGATGCAGCTTTTATATCTTAAACCAACCAAGAAAGACCACATTCTTTCACCGAAAATGTAGACTGTCTCCACATTCTTTAATTGGCATACTTTGAAGGTCTTTTTTGAGCATTTCATTTATAGCTCAAAAGTAAACAACTTTTTGTCTTTTAGATTAACAATTCGTTATTTTTAAAGGTTCCTGAATGTTTCAATGAAATATTGAACATTAAAATGCCTTTATTTTCCTGCTAAATAATCAAAAATTTGATAATTGAAAAATGTTCCAAAAACATTTTTTTAGCCTTTTAAATGCTTGATGAATTGGAAATTAAAGTACAGATGTTTTTTTTCAATTTTTAAGTTCATTGAACAAACACAGCAGAAAGTTTTTAGACATTTGTCCTTGTAAATTGGTATTAGATCGCCGTGGACGAGTGGTCAAAGGCACCTGAGACTGAGACCAAATATCCAATGTTGCTGGTTTATATCCCCAGCCATGCCAGCCAATTTTCAACCCTAGATTACAAAAAAATCCAGGATGACAGTAACCATGGGACTCTGATAAGGGTTTTGATCACGCATCTAAATTGCCTTGGTCAATTGTACAATATTATTCAAATGAGTCTGGTAAAATTTAATTTGAAACGTTAACAAATGTAAGGTTTTTTTTAAGACAAACCGAGCAAAAAAATTGCTCAAAGAAATATTTTTTATTCGAATGGAAATCCTGTTCGTGTTTCAACCTGCCCGACACTATGTAAATGACTTTTTTGTTTGTTTTTTCTAAACCATTGAGAGCCCCCTGAAGCTGTAATCTTTTGATTTAATTGCAGGATATGTTTTTCCTTCTTAACTATATAGAAGGATAGTAAATGTTGCTTTGAGTGAACCATTGTAAAATTGCTGTCCATCGCGTTGGCCTAAACTAAGATTCAGTTGAGAGATTAAAATCTACAAAGTAATAATTTTCAATCAGGACTAACATCTAGTTACTTTTTAATCTATCATAAAACTTTGTTTCATCTTTTTTTATATAAGCTTTTTGAAATTGGTTGTTTGATGTCCGTTGTTTCAAATTGACAAATGGGCTGATCCTCAAAGTTAGCTTAAATATTCATGAAAAGTTAATATTTTTCATTAAGTCTTGAAGAGGAGTTGCACGCTAAGTCAAAAGAAGATCGGAAAATACTTAAAAAATGAAGTGAGTAAAGCAATCAGGTTGTTTGGATGTCAAAGTTACTCTTCTTTATGCACCTATTGTATGACAAAGCGACTCATTTTGTGTCAAGGTCACAAGTGAGGAAGGCCATGTGCCATTCTGTTCAAACCGTACCATCAATATTTGTGTATGCAAATCTTCAACAATAAACAGAGTGAAGATGAAAAAATTATTCAAAGATAAACTCATTGCTGAATTAGGTTAGGAAAGGCAAGAAAAAACTAATCATGATATTGATAATTTATCTCTTCTTTGACATAACTGAAAACTACAACCTACCACAACCAAAATTTTATCTACTTTAAACTTTAAAAGGCAAAATATCAAGACA
>Ga0194133_10006388_pt1 | contig 14497 bp, 10 predicted proteins | sample TA2KigOf40mmetaG_FD_155448 | JGI IMG/M metagenome (GOLD analysis project Ga0194133, IMG submission 155448) | Freshwater microbial communities from Lake Tanganyika, Tanzania - TA2015055 Kigoma Offshore 40m | ecosystem: Environmental > Aquatic > Freshwater > Lake | place: Tanzania: Lake...
GTAATTAAAGCAAATATTATCATACTTTAAAGACCCTTTTCTTTTTTACAGGTTTACCTTACGTACCCTCAGAGAATTTGGGTTTGGTAAGTCAACCATGGAGGACCTCATTAAAAATGAGGTGGAAGAATTCGTGACTTTTCTGAGACAAGAAGCTCTCTCTGCTCCAGACAATGCCATTGAAATTCACAATGTATTCAACATAACAATTCTTAATGCTCTATGGAGAATTATATCTGGTAAAAGATATTTTCATTCCTTTAATAACAGAAAGATCTAAATCTTAAATCGAACTTTAGGTAATCGTTATGATTATCGTGATCCTAAACTTACTCAACTTACCATCGACGTGACAAAAGCCATGGTTCAAGGAGGCCCCAAATTTAGAATCGAGCTAATCTTTCCTTTTGTTAGAAAGTTGAAGTTTTACAAAAGTTATCAAGAGAACTTAAAAAGATTTGCAGTAATTCATTCATTTCATGATAAGAGTTTTCAATGATTTTTGAAATCAGCAATTCTCATGCTTTTCAGAACGTTCGAAACTTTATTGAGCAAGGCATAAAAGAGCATGAGGAATCATTTAATCCCAATGAACTAAGAGATTACATCGATGTCTACTTGGCTGAGATGAGGGAAAGTAAAGATCCGGAATCCAGTTTCCATGGGGAAGCTGGAAAAGAAAATCTTGTCCAATCCTTGATTGATTTGTTCTTTGCTGGGTCTGAAACAACCAGTTCCACTCTTTCTTGGGCAACTCTATTTCTGATCAGACATCCAGACATCCAAGTTTGTACTTAAAGAATATTTTTAAGTTAATTTAAAATGAGCCAAGTTTTATCCATTCCTTTAAAGTCAAAGGTTCGTCAGGAAATTCTGGAAGTAGTTGGAACAGAAAGACAGCCTTGCCTTTCAGACAAAATTAAGATGCCTTACACTGAAGCTACAATCATTGAAATCCAACGTGTTGGTAACATTGCACCATTTGGACTTCCACATTCAACCTTCAATACTGGAATCAAGGTTGGAAAATATGACATTCCAAAGGGTAAATGAAGCTTTCAAATCATTGCTATAATTCAATTGTTCCATTGTGATTCTACTTTTAAGGACAAGATTAAACTTTAAGAAGCTTATTTACTCATCTAACAGGATCGTAGTGGCCAAAGTAATATGGTCATTGCATCTGACTGGGGATCTGTGGGTTGGGGGTCAAGCCCCAGCACTTATGGCAACCTTTGACCCAGTATCACCTCAAAATAAAAAAAAATGATTCCCAGACAGGAAAAAAGCATCTGCCTTGGTTCATTTTGCTTGATCCTAAATATGAATTAACATAAAGCTAGTACGTTATTAAATACTCTATCATTTTATAATAAAAGCATTGATAATTAATATTATATCTACAAACAAAACATAAGACCAGGTTATATGACATTTTTCATTACAAAACAAAATATTATAGAATTACAAAGCAAATAATGTCATTTGACAAGGTAATTCTTTGACAAAACTAAGGGCAACTTAAAATAACATAAGTACTTTTCAATATAGAGATGGACCCTGACCCGACCCAAACATACTTTTGACCCAGAGTAAATAAGAGGCTGACCCGGCTTTGACCCGTGTACTTTTTGACCCGACATGATGATATTTTTTTGACAGGAAGAGCAAAAAGTTGAAAAATTTGGGATTTTAAAGGGAAATTTTACAATGCCAAACCCAAACCAAAGATGGCTGACCTGGCCCGGGTCAAATATGTAAATACGTAAATATCTAAGGTTGAATCTGTTTGTGCTTGGAAATTATTTTTGTAGGCCACACAATCATGGCAGACTTTGCTGGAATCATGAAATCAAAAAAGACATGGGGACCAGATGCACTTGATTTCAAACCTGAGAGACATTTGGGTATAGACTGAAAAATGTATTCTTTAGCTTAATTTTTTAACTTTCTCTCTCTTTTTCCACATTTGTAAATTTAGACTCAAATGGTAAGGTTGTGCATGACGAACGTGTTATTCCCTTCTCAGTTGGAAAGCGTCAGTGTCCGGGAGAGAGCCTGGCAAGAACTGAAATATTCCTTTTCTTCGTTGGCCTTATCAAAAACTTCGAATTTACAGTTTTGGATCCAGAAAATCCTCCAGGTAGAATAAATCAAAGTTAAGAATTGAAAACTTTGCCTAAACGATTTCTTTTACAGATTTAAGCTTCGTATCAGGTGTTACATCCATTCCAAAGCCATTTAAGACAAGAATTATTCCTTTGTAATGGAAAAACATTAACAACATGGATAATTTTTGAAGCATTTCAAACACATTTTTACTCGATCAAACTATTAGAAAAAAGTAAATCTTGCCAATGGTAATACATTATTGCTCTAGAGAAGAATTTTTTCTGATACCAAAATAACTTGTGATGCTTTTCCATAGAGATCTTTGGAATTTTTGAAGAATTTTGTTGCTTAGATTGATGGGCCTATTTCTGTTTACTTGAATCAACTTTACTAGAAAGGGTTGTTTTGTACTAATTAAAAAGTACATGATTTGAAAAGAGGCATTTTTTAGATTTTAAAAAAAAAGTTCACTTTGCAACCTTAATCATTAAAGGCACACTAAGTAGGTTTTTTTTACTTTTTTTATTTTATTCTTTGTTGTCGGTTACCCCGGGCGGGAGTCGAACCGGGGTTGCCTGATGGATAGTCCGGCGAGTAACCAACTCGACCACCCTGATGTGTTTTACTTGAATGACATGTAAACCTAAAATTGGAGTTCATTGAAATCAAAAACTTTTTTCAACCATTTAAAAAATATTTCAGTGCACACCTTGGCAGATTTGTGTTGAAAAAGTTATTCACGAAAAAGATCTGATTGATTGTGGGTTCAATATCTGGTATGGTCATGCCAGCAATTTTTCAAACCTGGATAAATACCCTCAGTCAGGGTAATAGTAATCTGTAGTGACAAGAAATAATTATATGTTAATATGTCGGTTTCTTATGAAAGTGTTGATCATTAACATTGGGATCATAATTATAATTTTGGCAGCTTAATTACAATGCCAAAGGAGCTTATATGTTTTTTTACTTTTTGGTAACATTATAAAAATAAAATGAGATATTTTATATCTATCTGACAAAAGATGCAGAGAGACCATCACTTGAACATTTTTGTAATCCTAATATCAAAGGTCCAGATTCAAACTTTTTCCCCAATCAGACCATCTGCTCTGGAGTTAATTCAATGCATTATCCTAAGGACTGCCAGAGAACCTCTCTATTTTTACATAAATAGATGTAGAGAGATATTTCTTTTATAGTTAATAACAATCAGGAAGTTTTCTTCTTAATCAGTATGAGCTTTTTAATTTCAAAGTTAAAACATTCTGCTTAAGTAATTCTATTTCTATTTATTCAATAATGCTCAATAAAAAGTAACTTTTATTATTATTCATTTCTCATAAATTCTGTGATGGACCCGTAAAATTGATGACAAATAAATCAAGAATGAATTTCCTCAAAGACAAGAATCCAGGACAAAAATGTCAGAAGAGGTCATTTTGTGAGGCAAATATATTCACTGACTGGACAAGAGGAACTGTAAAAAAGATGAAATTGCTAAATAATTTGATTCCCAGAAAGTCCTTGAAAATTTCAAAGTCACATGATTTATCAAAATTACAAAATTGATGATTTATAAAATGAGACTAACCTTATTGACCAAGTGACACAACTTCCGATGATGTTAAGATTTTCACAGTGTGACACAAGAAAAAATATCGTTTTTTCAGAAAGGGAAATATCCCCAGCCCTGTGACGGCCTCGAATAATAAATGTTCGTAGTTTTTGAAGAACTCCTGGGCATTCTTGACATGCCTAGAATGAAAATTAACAATTTTTCTTAAACTCTATATGAGTTGTTTTCATTACCAAGATATTTAATTCAATTTGCTTTGCTTTTGATTTATACATTAATTTTAATAAGCAATAAATGATCTGTTTATTCATGTCTAAGCTAAAAACCATTTCAAGCTATTTTTTATATAAACATACTTATCTATTAAAGATTACAATGAAAAGAATGATGATAATAATCTAGTGAAGTACAGACTCATCCAATCTGAATGAGCAGTGCTAAGAGTTTTTCCTAAAGACATTTTCCCAAATCCATTATTCCAAAAAAGTAAAATATATGGGCTCCCCATGGCTGAAAGGTCATGGGCATCTGACTATATAAGAACAAAAATCTAATGTTGTGCGTTCAATCCCCAGCTCAATCCATCTTTGCAAAAAAATCAACAAGACACCCACAGTTAGGGTAATAGTAATCTGCAGTGACCACATAGACTTCTATTTTAGAAATGTGGACTATGCATTCACATCGGATGAGGCTATACTGCACAAGATTGTTATTATCGCCAGCGAAACTGCGAGTTTAGAAATTTTATTAGGCTAGCGGTTTTTAGCAGATGTCCGTCCGTCTGTGACATTTTTTGTTTACATTTTTCACTATAGGGGTCAGAGGTGTTAACTTTGAAATGCTACTACTCCCTCATTTTTTGTGCTAGATGGAATATGTTTAGGTTTTTGGAGAGAAGAATTTTTTCTCAACAACTTTACATATTTTTTCCCAGAAATTTTGACCAGGTGATGCGCTAACAAAAACTCTTAAACCATAAGTGCTTTTGAGCATATTTTTAGATTTTTGGAAAGGGAATTTTATTGTACATCTTTTATGGTTTGAAAGTTTTTTGATATGATTTCTAGAAGTTTAGGTAATTAAAAGGCTTCTCTTGGCCTCTGAATGAATTGACAGGGGCCATTTAAAAATGGTAAAAATTTTAGAGCCCAAAAAAAGTTTGCAAAATAAGATGTTTTGTTCAAACATTAAGCTAAAAATGTTGTTTTATAAACTTTTTTCCAGCTTTAAATTTGAATTAGTTATGCCTTGTATCTTCGAGAGCTGGCAGTTCAGTATTTTTTCTTGCACAAAAAATACCCGTCTACTTAATTTATATATTGTAAATTACCTGACTAAAAGTTTCATCTGTAAGCTCTTCACCAGGTGTCATGTCAAGAACCTCCAATTTATGGCAGTTTCTAATTGTTTAAATCTCAAGTTAATCTTTTGGAAATAAAGTTAGTTCAAATAATTTATTATTTACAAAGGAAAGCAATTGGTGAATAACAAACTTGTCAATTTGTTTACCTGAAAAAACCTTTCCAAATTTTCTTTGCAATCATTGCATGAATGTTTAGAAAAAGACATCTCAGATTTGGGCAGAATAAGTTGAAATTTGATGTATAAGTTAAGCAGCCTATTAAAAAGTGGGGGAAAAAATTTCATTTCATTAAGCTTTGGAAATCGCACTTTTTACCTGCACTCACTCCAAAGCTATCAAGGTTGGGACATCGACTTATCAGTGAATCAACGGGTACAAATTCTTGGAAGTTCGTGTAACGAAAAGTTAGCAGATTTTGACCAATGTGATCCTATTTGAAAATAAAATGATTACATTTAATTAACTTCATAATGTAACATTTTAGTGACATTATATAGTTAGCCTATAAAAGTACTTTTAACAAAAAAAGTACTTCATCATTTAGATTTTCCATCAAAATTCAAAGAAAAAAGTACTCCATCTACTTTTTCTTGGAATTGATATTTGAGGTAGCAACTTTAAAAGTCTATCAAGTGATGGGTCCGGGTCAATAATTTTGACCCGGGTCGGGTCAATTTTTAGCAGCTTAGTTTGGAATTGGAAAATTTCCCCTAAAAACATCAAATTTTTGAATTTGATTCACTTCGGGTCAAAAAAATCTCTTCGGGTCAGATCAAAAAAGTACCCTGGTCAAAGCAGGGTTGGCCTCTTATTTACTGCGGGTCAAAAGTATGCTCGGATCAGGGCCTTCTCTACTACCAACCCACCCATTTCTGAAATCCAATATGTGAGTACATCTAAAAATAAAATAAAAATTAATGTCATTAACTTTTTCTTGGAGTTGCCCATTTGAGGTTGCAACTTTAATACTCTTTCCAACCCATTACTAACATAAGGTTAAAGCTTACATGAATTACTTACCAAAGTAGAAAGAATAATTCCCAATGGGACTTCACCAATACAAAGATGTTGCAGCATTTTCAATCTTGAAATTTGAATCAATCCTGAGTCATATCTGAAGCTTGATACAATCAGGTGATGCAATTTAGGACACATGGAAACAAATCTATTGAAGTCAAAAGTCTGATCTGCATGGTCCGGTGTCAATGTTATTCGACGAAGTCCAACACCTCCAGATAAGATCAAGTTCTCTGACTCTGTAATAATATTATCTAAGCATTTTGTTCAATAGTTGAGATCCATAGTACAAAGTTTTTTACTTGGATCATTGCTCATTTGGTCAATAGCAGCCCCTAAATGCCTTGAATCCACCACTTCAAGTTTGTTTAGGTTGGACAGTAAGTGAATAATGGAAGTCATTTTAGCCCCTGTACTCTCCAGAAAAATTTGCTCGAGATCTCTGCACTTTAAATGATTTGGGTTAAAGGCTTGGATGATTCCAAAGTCTGTGACATTTGTGCTGTAGCTAAGGTCCAGATGTTTTAATCTGAAAATTTTCATTCAATGCTTCATCCATGGGTGATTTTCGAAAAAACAGGTTCAATTACTTTTCACAATGAGTTGTGATTGTGGATAGCATGAAGTCATTGCAAATGGTTGGAATGACAAGTTTTTCAATCTTTTTAAGACTTTGAAGGCAAGTATTGAGAAGAGCAGTTTCATCCTCATCCAAGAACAGGTAAGCGTTGCTATCTTGAACTAATTATGTTTCCGGAAAGAGAAAAGAATATTTTTTAGATGCATGTTTTGTCAGCTTCATTATGAACAAAGAATACCTTCAACATCAACGAATGAATGCTTGATCATCATGGGGTGATGGTAGTAACTGTACATATTCAGAGATAAACAACTCACTGTTGAATGGTTCATTGTGTACTAAAGAATCCTGTCATTTTTACAGGTTGGTTAAATTAAACTTTTTTAATCTTGCCTTTATTATAGCATCCAACATGTAAGTTCTTGCTGACTTGTTATTGCAAAGATACCTTGGGGTTGTTATGGTGGATAATTTCAAAAAGTTGTTGTTCAAAACTGTCAACCAAATGGATAAAAGAACTTTCACCTAAATATATTTTTCCTAAAAAAATCAGGTTTTTTGTTTTAAGTAATATTTAAGAATTTACTTTGGATGGATTGTCCAGACAAGCGGTTGCTTCATCTACAAGCTGTAGCAATAATGTCCTTGGTAATTGTGTAAAGAACTTTTTGAGAAAGGTTTGAATTCTTTGTATGCCACCATCTTCATTGATGCACCCACATTTGTCACCAAAATAGTTGAGCAAAGTATCACAAGCAATAGTTTGCAGTTTGAATGGAGAAAAGTAGTTGACAAACCTACGACGACGTTTTTCCATCTTGTTCACACAGATTCTATGTTTAATGAAATTAGAACTAAACCAAAAAAGAATGATACTTAAACTTAAAAGAACATTGTTCAATGCAAACAGAAAACTAAACTGCAGCTCCTTTTTCTGAGTCTTGATTTTTCACTTGAGACATGCTATATATATAACAGGCAGCATAATTTTGCATGAATGAAAAAAAGGTCAAACTTGTAATATGGCAAATGTTAAATTTGATAAATCAACTTCACAAAGGTTCCCTGATTTTTAACTTAGTTTTAATAGATCTTTATGAAAACAAAGATAATTGCCCTCTAGCTTGAAGTGCTTTCTTTCAATGTTATCTAGCGTTGAAAAACTTGGCCACAGACTTGCTTGATTTTTCATTTTCTTACTTGCGTTTTTGGCCTTGAAAGAAGTTACACAGAAAGGAAAAAAAGGCCACAATTTATGAGACAGAAGCAGAAAATATAAAATTTTGTTTTGTAAATAAGAAATTTATTGGGCTATGATAGCATCAAATTGTTTTTGGAAATAGAAAATTTTTGCTCGATTTTTATCTGATTAAGTAATAAATTGCTGATAAGGATACTGCTTGAAACAGAAAAGTTTTGCTCGATTTTCATATGAAGTAATTGATTGCTGATAAGGTACTGTTTGAAACTGAAAGAAATGAATGAATGAGGTTTTTAAAGAAAACGAAGTTTCTGTCAACCCCTTCTCTACAATATGTTGAAAAATGTGATGCCCTTTAATTTCCAGACAACCTTCTGGCTAACACTTTAAAAATCCGACAAATCCGACTTAAAATAACAGACAGCTGATGGCTTATGTTCAAGACCACTTTATATCAGCAACCCAATGAGGCTGCATGCGCTCTCTATTCAAACCCTGTTGTAATTTAATGGCTTTAAATAATAATGTATTTCTGAAAACAAGCAATAAGTAATTGATTGACCCTTCTTTGAATCTCTGGAAATCATACCCTTAAATTTAGACAGTTAATTAAATCTTTCAACATTTAAGAGAAAATGACTCTTATTTGAAAGCTAAAAACTTTTCTCAATTCCACTTGGAAAAAGTTTGAAGTTCAAATTCTAGTTATTGCATTTGCAAGGCTAAAGATAAACTTTGTGACTCAGAAGTACTTGTTTGGCTAAACCAAGCCATGGCTTTAAAAGAAGCATTAAAAAGTTTGTTAGGAAATAAAGGTGATATTTTTGGCCTCTCGTGCAATCTTTCAAAAAGGCCTTTCATGAACGTGGCACTCTGTTATCAAGGACAAACAAAAACAAAGTTTCAGGTTTTACAAAATATAGCTATTTTCAAAAATCCTGTTCTATTTCTATATTTATTAAGGTTTGAATAAGTTTCTCATTTGAAAAAGTTGCTCATTCTCAAAACAGAAAAGTTCAAAATTTTGTTAATATTTTCAGGTTTATTTTGTCTTAGCATTTGAAGTGTATATCAGGTTTTTATTTTTAGTTATCATACCCCTTAAATCTATTTTGCATTAAGATGCATCTCCAACTCATATCTTTAAGATGTTCGTTCTTGTATGAAACTCCTTTCAATTATAATTTTTCTGAGTTTCCAGTCTAAATTCAAATTTTTTGAATCAATCTAACAAAAATTAACCTTCCATGTTATTGCTGTGGCCTAAATTAATTTTTATCTTTTAAAAATAACTTTGTATTTGCTTGTAATTTCTCTGGGTTTTTATATTTGAAATTTGTTAAAGCAATCCAGTCAAATCTTTCTTGGGCTCGTCAAAGTTTAATCTTTTGGTCCTTTGCAAAATATTGGTTTAATTTTCAATAATGAATTTTTGATAATTACCTTTATCAATACATTTCAGCTTAAAGTGGTCAATAAGTGAAAAGAATAAAGAAAAATCCCATCAATATTTTGCCTCATTACTCACTAGCGTGAACAAAATTTCAAACAGTGAAATAAATATTTTGTGTTTGTGACTAGCCGAGAATCAATTTTAGGGCCAGAGTCTGATGTTCAAATCCTGTCAATGATTGTAAAAAGCATTAGGTTGGAACCTGAATTATGCATTAATGTGGCTTTTGTATATTGCAGATTCTTTCTTCATGAATCCACACTGCCAAAGTCACCTCAAACTCAAAAGGTGCACAAAATTGTGTTTTAAATTACTTTTCTTATAGTTTAAAAATCTAAACATAGATATTTGGTAATAACAATAAAAATCTTGTGGTGAACAGACTCCACGATAAATCATCACCTTTAAATCAGTACGCCCAACAAGTTAGTATTATGCAAATGGTCACTGCAGATCACTATTATCTTGACTGAAGATACCTTGTTGATTTTTTAAATTCCAAGTCTGAAAATTGCTGGCATGGCTGAAGATTAAACTTTAAACCTTAGGATACTTTTTCAACCATTTTCAAAATAATATATGGTAGAGATGGGCCCTGACCCGATCCGAGCATACTTTGGACCTGCAGTAAATAAGAGGCTGATCCGGCTATGACCCTGTACTTTTTGACCTGACCTGATGACATATTTTTTGACTCGAATTGAAAAATTTGGGATTTTTAGGGGAAAATTTCTAAATCCATACCCAAACCAAAGATGGCCGACCCGACCCAGGTCAAAAAATTTTGACCTGGACCCATCATTATATGGTAAGAATATAGTTTAGAACAAAGGAATTGAATGACCTCATTGCTTCCTCAAAGCAATAGTTAGCAATCCAGAAAAATTCGCTCTTTTAAGTGACTCCACACTCATGCCAACTTTGATTTGACTCACTTAAATAAGCAAAACATTAGTTCAGTGCTGTAGCTGCAAGTGTGGGGAAAATTTGAGAAAACATCAATAGTGGGTCATGTCATAAAAGACCTTGTCCTCAAATTTCAAGTATCTAGCTTGAAAACTAACCTAAAGTGGGTAGTATCAGCGTACTATCCCCCCCATTTCTATCTCCCTGACTGGTAGTTTTGTGGTATATGAGATAAGATCAACAAAAACTAGTGAGTTTAGTATAACTAAAGACAAGGGAAGGGACAGCAAAATGTACTATTTTTCTAAATAAATTTGATTTAAAGTGAACACCATTTATTTATAGAATATATAAAGAATGGAATAGAATAAGTTTTATTTCCAATTTCATGTTACAGTTAAGTAAAATTGTAATAATAGGAAAATATGGTGGAAAACTAACAAAGACACTTAGACGCAGGACTTCTTTAGAAACAAAAACTGACGTATGCTTTCCCATGTATATTGTGTGTAAATGCTTTAGGCCTTTGTAAAAGCATTCATGATACACCACTATCTTAGAGTCAAAAATAAAAATGATCTCATTCTTTATCTCAATTTAAACTTTCCCCTTGATGAAGATAAACATCTCGTTTATGAATCTTAGATTAGTTCTAAATCATCTTTCCAAGAATTTGGTAAGTTTTCATACGCAAAAGGTACAAACGTCAGACAGACTCTTTATTAAAAGGTGTAAAATATAGAGATACTAGCAGTTTAAACCGCCCCAACCCCTTCCTTAGCTTCCTGCCCCCTTCCATGCCCACGTCCAGGTTACGGACAGACGTTATGGTTTTATATATATTAATACTTGATAGGACTCAACACCTGTTGTGTTACAACAAAATGAAGGGATGCACAATATTTCTTTGGCCTACTGACAAATTCAACTGGCTGAGTGTTAGAATCTAGGACAGGAGCTAAAGTATTTGAATGCTGAAAATGCATCTAATCCCTCACCTCAGATCGTAAAAACCATGAGACATCTCAGTCAGAATAATTTGTCACAATTAACATTGTTAAAGCTTATTTGCTCCACAAAATAACTTATCATAATCACTTTTATTAGTCAAGGTCCCCTGCAGAGAAGTGGTCCTTGGGGTATATGTCTATATGGTTTCACACCTGATTTCGAACAGCTATATCTGACATGACAGACAGATCACGAATTAGTAAAGCCAACATTGTGACCATGGCACATTCTCTGTCTCAGAATTGGAGATTTCCTTGGCTGCATCTTACAAAAGAGTCGAGAATAAATTATTTGCTCTGATTGTACCACTCCCCCGCCAGCGAGAGCAACCTGACCAGTCGGGAGGTTTTTTCCCCCTGGTAGGGCAGTTCAATGAGTGAGTGAGTGGAAGAATGATGAGGGTGTGAAAAATCCAGGTTTTTATTCTCAGTACTAGGCAGTCAGGCTTAGACCCTGCTCCCCACCCAATCCCTAAAACACAACTTCTCTGTATTAAGTTTATTATGTAAATAATAGCTTTATGAGAATAAAATTTTTAAATCTAATCTAAATCTATGAATACACTGACAATGTAGTACTTGCACCAACAATTTCTTAGTTTTTAATAAGTGCAGAGTTCTACAATAATGTTTTCATGGTTAAGGTAAAAGGATACAGTAATGAGTGACAGCAGCAGTGACAGCGATGACTCCACTTGTGAGGTTGTTCTTCAAAAGGCAACTGTATCTCCTTTGACTCAACAGTATGGTATGCAATCAAAATTTGTCTTTAAGAATTGCATGCCCATGTTGTCAATGTCAAAGCACTTGGGTGGGGATCAGAGGGGTGTGGACTCAAATTACCTCCATAAATACAACAAATATATGTAACCTTTTTTGCAGGAAAAAAGATGATTTCATGTTGGACTTGTTCTTGGTTAAAATTCTTCTTCCTGACATTCTTTGTACTGAGCTTTGCTCTTGCTGGTTTCATCGTTGCACATTTCTTTTTGGGCTTTGTGTCACACCAAAAAATCAGTAAGATTTAAAATATATCTATTATGAAAAAAAGTAGGACTTTTAAATGGTACACTGTTTTAGCTTCAGATTCGAGTATTCAAGAAGATGTTACTGACAAAGAATTCATACCAGAAAAATTTAAGTCTTATCTTTTTGATGAGGAACCAAAGGAACCAATGGAACCAATGGACCCAAAGGAATCAAAGGATTACGGACTCGTAGACAAAAATGTTTTTGACAAATTTTCAGTTAATGTTGATACAACATCAAAATCAAAATCAAAGAAAAAGAACAAAAATAAAAAGGTTGTTGACTTTTACATGTAATTTGAACTGTCCACAAGAAAATGATCAAAACTTATTGTTTGTGAAATGGGATAGCACTGATAAGGTTTAATGACATGGCTAATTTTGAACATAACACCTTGTAAAAGAATGGTTTTTTTACACAAAAACAAATATTTTGATCCCTTACCCGTCACTAATGCTTACCTTGTATTTATAATCTCTATGATCTGATCAGAACCGTTTAGGTCTTTTTCCCAGCATGAAATGAGTCATATTTTTAACTTTTTATATATTTTTCTTTAATCTTACTTCAAAAATGTTCCATAGCATTATTTTGCTCTTAGATTTACAAAAATGGAAAAGGAGACTTTATCTTTCAGCAAAAAAAAATCAGATAAGATCCATAGTGATGAAACAGAGTTCACAATGTTGGTAAACAAGATTTGTGTTAAAAGTAGAAACTAACATGAATTCAAACACTATAGATAAGTAATCAGTGACTTGAAGCTTTCAATTCAAACAGCTTAATGAAACAAAATATTGGATATGTCTTTAAAAGCATTTGCAATTGAGAATAATGAGACATCTGAAAGCAAATACTCCTTGATTGAGAATGGAGACATGAAAAATGTGAAAAAAAGTGATGAAGATCTTGTTATGAAGCAGGTATTTCTCCATGTGTAGCATGGGCTTTTTTGCATTAGTGACTTAAATAGAAGGCTATTTGGATTTGTAGTTCTTTGCATGCCTGGTGGGTTTGCTTTTGGCTGCATCAAGTGGAGCTGCAGGTGGTTTTTCAGCTGTAGCAATACCCCATTTAAAGGACAAAATAAAAGGATTTGAAATGACAGATGAGGAAATTTCATGGTTTGGTAAAATAATTATAATTCATGTTGCAAATTAAAGAAATCTGTACCTTATATACATTTCCTGAAAAATGGAGTAGACTAATATAATTGTTATTTTTCAACCAGCTCCTTCATACATTCACTGATACTTATCTTTTGGACTGAAAGCACATATGATTTTTAACAATTTGGGGTGATTAATATTGCTAGACTATGCATAGTTGATCCTCAAACTTAGATGATTGGGGTCACCATTTAGTAACTAAAAATAGTCTGGTGCGAAAGAAGAAGTCAGTTGAATGCTAACTGAGTTATTCCATCAAATACACACTTTCGTATTGGTTTACAATCAATATCATATGGGCAGGCCAATTAACATTGAGTAGATACAATATGAGGCGGGGAGTGGTTGGACCACTTGGGAACAACAAGGGAAAGTGACAATGCACTGACTGGTCAACTGCCATTAGTCCATTGCCAAATATCACGTAAACATCAAGGGGGTTCGCAATAGATTGAGCTGAAGAAGAATAAACATGTATCTTTATATGCAAGTAAAGGAAACACATACTTTAAAAGAGATCTGACCAACAACTAAGATCCTAAGATTGTGGGTCTAATTCCAGCCATGCTCTTAAATTTTATACCCCGCAGAGTGCAAAAAAAAACAAGAGGCCCTCAATCAGGGTAATAATAATCTGCAGTGACCATAGACGTAATCCTATGTCTAAAACAGGACCCTATAAGGGTTTTTATCTTGCATTAACACCGTCTTAGTCTTTACTGCACCAGATGATTATGATATATTTACATGCCATTATCAAAAGTCTTCTTACTGTAAGTCTACTCTCAAAGGGTCACACAAATTACGGCACCTGGATTCGGCACATTTGGGACAAATTTGTTAAAATTTTGGCAGCTAATAGCTCGAGATCTTTGGTCACAGAAAATACTAGTTTAAACATAAATTGAAGGCACATTATAGACTAAATGTGCCAAACTGCACCGTCAACATTGTGGATGGCAGAAGCTCTAGCTCCCTCATTTTTATAGATAGAGACCTGAAAGTTTCTGAGGAGCTAGCTCTATAATGTACCTTTAATTTATGTTTTTACTAGTATTTTCTGTGATCAAAGGTT
>Ga0194133_10006390_pt1 | contig 14492 bp, 15 predicted proteins | sample TA2KigOf40mmetaG_FD_155448 | JGI IMG/M metagenome (GOLD analysis project Ga0194133, IMG submission 155448) | Freshwater microbial communities from Lake Tanganyika, Tanzania - TA2015055 Kigoma Offshore 40m | ecosystem: Environmental > Aquatic > Freshwater > Lake | place: Tanzania: Lake...
AGAACCTCCAGAACCTCCAGAACCTCCAGAACCTCCAGAACCTCCAGAACCTCCAGAACCTCCAGAACCTCCAGAATTATTAGAATTATTAGAATTATTTGTTAAGCCCTTTTTATCGTCAGTTTGTTTTTCAGTTGATTCCGATTTTTTATTTTGAGCTTTGTGAGCTGGTAGGCACGAGCTCCAGGAGAGGCATGGGATAATAAGTTGTTTATCAATAGTTTTTGCGTACGCTTCGTCCCAAAATCGTAAAAGTATGGTGATAAAAGTCGGTGTTTTTTGTTTATAAGAATCATCAAGTTTTTTGTTTGGCCATTCAAAAGATTCTTGTATTTCTATTTCTGAAGCATCTTTTTCTTCTTTGGAATCTGTTTTTTCGGATGTTTGTTTTGATGGTGCAAATGTAGAAAATTGTACGATACAATCAGCGATATTTTCACCAATAAGTATCCATTCGGTATTTGTTTCAAGCTCAGATGTTTTTGTTGAAGAATCTTTTTTGAGGTCAACATCGTCTAGGTTAGCCGTTTCTTTTCGATAGAGTTTGAATGAGCGAACACCGTCAAAAGGTTTTTTGAGCGGTTGTTTTATGAGTTTATAAGAAAATCTTATCAGGGCAGGTTTGTGGTCATCTGGCGATTTTAGGCTGAAGGTGGTAATACCATTAATTGTTTTAAAATTGAGATACTCTTTTTTATTAATTTTAGTTGTCCACTCTTCGCTGGCTTCTGCGATAAGCGCAAGTGGGGGTTCTGATTTTTTTGATTTTTTTTCATCGGGTGCGGCGTCGTTTGATTCTTTGGAGTCTTTTTTTTCGCGGATGATTGTCTGAAGAGATGAAAAATCTTTGAATAATAGATTTGTTGTTTGAGTAATTCTTAAAAAAGAATCGTTAAGATGATTAATTTGTTTGAGCGACCCTAAGGTGTTTGTAGTGATGCCAGTGATGCCCAAAATAAGAAAAGAACTTATGCCAAGAGCTATGAGTGCATCGAGTAAAAGAGAGCCTGGGTTGCGATCAAATATCATCAAAAGCCCTCTTTTTTTGAATATGCAACAATTCCAACTATTTTTTGTTCAGGAGCTTGCTGCTTATTTGGCTGATATACAATGCTGAGCAACTTAGCTTGTTGAGCAAACTCTTTTAGGCTTGATTTTGGATTAATTTCATAGGGAATTGTATACATTTCGTGAGCATGTTTAGCAAATAATAGGTTTGGACTATTTTTTGCGTTGGGAGTTATGAGTCGCAAGAATAACATGTTTTTTAACTCTTGAAGAATTTCATATTCATTGTGAGTTGTTTTTATAAGATCAATTTTTTCATATACCAGTTTGACGGTAAAGAGTGATGCAAATCCTACAAGCATCATACAAATCATTATTTCAAGCATCATGAATCCCGGACTTTTGCTGTTCATGAGCGACTCTTTTTTGGAGGGTTAATAATGATATGGTGCAGGGAAAACTTTTTTTGAAATGCTTCGCTTTTGAGTGTTGCGCTTTTTTGTGCTTCCGTTGACTGGAGCTGAATGAGAAGGGGAGAGATCAGTCCATCGTGGGGAACAAAACAATATGCGTGCCCTTTATTTTTTGTTAGCTGTTCTTCGTGTCCAGCGTAGACAGCGATTATCTTCCACGAAGAAGGAATATTGTATTGAGAGGTTTGTCCAATTGTAGAGATAGCAACTGTTTTTTTCTCGCGAGGATTTTCTGGGTTTGGAATGTTTTTTTCTAAAATAATTTTCTGAGGGGTTTCTCTGCAGTACAAATGAAGTTTTACGATCGATCCGCTCATGAGTGCTTCTTGGCGAGCAGAAAGAAGTAAGCCATTTACGGCGTGCTGTATATCAAATAGATCTTGAGTGGTTTTATCGCGCATTAAAAAGCCGACAGTACCACTCAAGATAAATCCAATAATTGTAAGAACAATGATTGCTTCTAAGATGCCAAAACCGTTTTGTTTGTTCATTTTTGTTTAGTCACCGACGCGTAGCTCATTGCTTCGGTCGACAGATTCGTCTCCACCTTCTGAGTACAATTCAAACTTTTTGTATACGTTTTTGAACTTGCGCGGAGGAGCGGAGTAGTGGAATTCTTGCTTGAATGCATCAAGTGGAATTTCTTTTTCGCCTGGGAGGTACGATCCTCTCCAGTCGTTTGCAGCGGGACCTTTTGGTCGAACAAGCAATGCTCTCAGTCCACCTTCTTCGGCTGTTGGTGCGTGACCAATGTCTCCTGCATACATGGAAATTGCACCATGAATTTTCGACATGATTAATTTGGTTTTATCGTCATTTAAGCGATCCATGTATTTTAAAATACGGGGAGTTGTAAATGCGATGATGAACAAGATAATTGCAAGAACAATAACTTGTTCCATCAGAGATACGCCAGGTTTGCGAGAGTAGAGCCATTTCATGTGAGTTTCCTTTCTGTTTTTGTGTTAGGTCTTTATTAGATCGCCGATACTGAGTGCTGGCAAGATGACTGCTAAAATCATCCAGAGCACAATTGCTCCAAGCAGCCCCATCATAGCGGGATCAATAAGTTTGATTATAGAGTCTGTCATATTGTTAAATTCTTTTTCGTAGTCATTACCTACGGTGATTAACATTTTAGCAAGATCACCTGATTCTTCGCCTGTTTGTATCATGTAAATTGCTATTGGGGGAAAGATATTTGTTTCAGCAAGATATTTAGCTATTTTTCCTTCTTTTATGATATTTTCGCGTGCGGTTTGCAAGGTTTGTACAAGGACTTGATTTTCTATGATATTGCAAACAATCGAAAGGCTTTCTGGTAATCCTGCGTTGCTATCAAGCAATGTTCCAAGGGTGCGGGAAAATTGTGTAACGGCTTTTGTGCGACTGAATTTTGAAATGACAGGAATTTTAAGAAGAATGGAATCCAATTGATAGCTTCCTGTTTTAGTGTTTTTCCACCATAAAAATAAAACAATTATGATTGTTATCGCTATTGCACCAATCTGCCAGTGATTATTAAAAAGGTCAGAAAGTGTGATTAATAATTGAGTAGGACCAGGGAGTTCTCCACCTAGTTGAGTAAACATTTGAGCGAATTGAGGAACAATATATTTAAGGGCACCAATAACAATTAAAAAGGTTAAAAAAAGCATGAATGCTGGATAGGCAAAAGCGCCGGAGATTTTCTCTGAAGATTCAATTTCTCGAGCGAGGTATGTTGTGAGCTTTTCCATGACTGGTTCTAGGTTGCCGCTGATTTCGCCAGCTCGTATGAGCTGAATGTAAAAAGTTTCAAAAGTTTTGGGATACTTTTCGAGTGCGTTTGCAAACGAAGATCCTTCGCGTAGATCGTCTTTAATTTTGATAAGAATTCTATTGAAGGAGCTTGAAAATTGTTCAATCAATAGTTCGATCGATTTTAAAAGAGGAAGTTTTGCGTTCAGTAACACAGAGAGCTGTCGTGAAAATAAAAAAACTTCATGTTTTGAAGGATTGGAGGTAGTTATTTTTTGCCATAAAGATTCAGATTCTTGCTGTGTTGCAGCTTCGCATGATGCAACAAGAAGTCCCTGGGATTTTAAAATGTCTTTAAGATGCTGTTTTGAATTAGCATCCAGGGTGGCTGAAATTTTTTTGCCACTTTTATCAAGAGCTATGTATCGATATAATGGCATAAAGCCCATCTCTTTAAAGGGGTGTTTGCTTGCAAAATTTATTGTTCACATGTTAACAAATTGTTATATGGTAACAGCGACAGTTTTTGCTACTGTATCAAAAGGATGCTTTGATGAAAATAAAAAATAAGATCGTTTCAAAGATTATTTTTGGAATGATTGTGTGTTATGTGGCGAATACTGATGCTTCTAAAGAAATTATTGTAACAATTCCGCCTGCGGCTATTCGAATGCCAGAGGGCATTATAACTCCTTCAAGCGATGTTCTTGCTCGGTCAAATTATGCCGATGAGTTTACGGCTCTTGATGCAGACAACTCTGCGGTGTTTCATGTTGCCGCACAGCAAGAAAATGCTGCTGTTCTAGAGAAAGAGGGTCTTGTTGTTCATGACTCTGAGCAAAGCGATGAAGGGCAAAAAACAGATATTATTTCGCCTTCTGTGGTTGTTCATGAAGTGCCACCGATTCCTGCTGAAATTATAGAAAATCACCCTGTGCCGCCCACAGGAGAGTTGGAACAAGGGGGGATTCAAGAGTCGTTGTGGATTGTAAATCCTGAGCATCGGGTTTATTTTTCGCTTGAATCAAAAGAAGCTAAAGAGTTGTTAGAGTTTGTCAGTCAATCGTGTGATGATGCGAATGCGACTGTTCGTATGTCATTGAATGGTAGGGATGTTCTAACTTTTATTGCTATTGCAAAACGGTATGCGTTTGATGCTGTTGTTGTCGATGTTGGCTTGCGACGATTTTTTAACAAGTTCAAAACCTGTTTATTGATTGATGATGCGGTAATTCATCAAATACTTCCTGAGTTGGTTAACTTATTGGAACCATATCTTGATTATGAAAAAAATATTTCGATGGCAATTTCTGCCGTTCAGCGAGATGTTGAAGAGTTGATGTGTGAGTGTTTCTTGAAATACACACATATGCTTTCGACTCGGCCAAATGATTTTATTACTAAAATTTCTCGAAATATCGCACGAACTGCTTATATGTCGTTAGAAAGTGATGAAATTCCTCATACTCGTTCTCGTCATGACAGAGAGCGACTTCGCTTCTTGTCGATCCAGTTTTTAAATTTGCTTTTTGATCGTGTCGTGTGGCCACCGTATGCATTTGAATCTATTTGGCCATCTTTTGTGCGCATGGGGTCTTATGTGTGTGACTTTGCGCAAAAGAATGTGATTATTCATATGGATGACTTTAAAGATATCTTTTCAACCCTTGTCCAACGATTTATTTTCTACATAAATCTGCATGTAAATGTCTTGCCAAGTGGTTTTTTTAGATTAATTCAGAGTGATTTGGGGGCGGGTACGATTTTCTTTCTTGAGTACCCAGAGCATGCGGATTTAAAAAAACATTTTGAATATGAGATTAACGCAGCATATTTGCGCGCGCTTGCACATGAAAAAATGATTTCTGTTGAGGTTGAATAACTATCTTGATTCTATTTATTAAAGTTTCTCCAGGAGCAAAAAAAGAACGTTTTTCCTTGTCCGAAGATGGTACCCTAAAATGTTATGTTACGGCACCCCCGGTTGATGGAAAAGCAAATGCTGCTGTTATAAGCGCCCTGTGTGGGGCGTTAAAGCTTTCTCGGGCGGAAGTTTGTTTGGTTTCTGGACATACTTCTCGCCTGAAAAAAATAGAAATTCATTCATCTTTAACCAAAGCGCAGATCTTAGCTCAGCTAGGACTTGGTGATACTCAAAATAGTTTGTTTTAAAAACTCATTTGAATTCTTTTATTTAAGTTCCGGTTCATCTTGACACTGGTTTTTTTGGTTGATACTCTTCCAGTGCCATTTGCAGCTTGATTGATTCAAACAAATAACAAAGCCCTAAATGAACAATACGAGAGTGTTGTTCGCCCCCCCCAACCCTCCAACTGTTTCAGTTGGGGGGTTCTTTACTAGTCGTTGTTGCTGTGTCTAAAAACAGTGCAAAAATCATCGGCGATCGTTTTTAGTTTGCTGAGTGTTTGGTCAGAAAGCACGTGAGTACTTGCAATTTGAGTGTATAACTCGTTGTACATTTCTTTGATAAATGATGAAAACTTTTGAGTAACATCATGAATGTCTTCAAGTTTAAATTTATCTAGATACCCGTAATTGAGTAAAAACAGGAGGATTGTCTGATTCGCAAAAGAATATAAATCGTAACGATTTTGCTTGATGAGTTCAACTGCTCGTTGTCCTCGATCGAGTTTTTGTTTGCTTTCTTTATCTAGTTCTGATCCAAATTGTAAAAACGCTTGCAGGTCTTCGTATTGAGCGAGTTCTAGGCGGAGTTGTCCGGCGAGTTTTTTTGTTGCAGGATATTGAGCTGCGCCTCCAACACGTGAAACAGAAAGGCCAATATTGATTGCAGGTCTGACTCCTTGATTAAACAAATTGCTATCCAAAAGAATTTGTCCATCGGTGATTGAAATTAAATTTGTTGGGATATATGCAGCGATATCATCGCCTTGAAGTTGGGCTACAGGAAGAGCGGTTAACGATCCTCCACCAAGAGCGTCAGAAAGCTGCGCAGCTCTTTCGAGTAAGCGAGAGTGAATATAAAAAATATCACCAGGATATGCTTCTCGGCCGGGAGGTCTTCGGAGAAGAAGAGAGAGTTCTCGATATGCAACGGCATGATTACTTAAATCGTCATAAATAATCAAAACATCTCGGCCTTGATCCATAAAGTATTCGCCAATTGCACATGCAGTATATGGTGAAATAAATTGATGTAATGCTGAATCATGAGCATCTGCTGTTACAACAATCGAGTATTCCATTGCATTATTTTGTTCTAAAAGATTTATTATTCGAGCGGTATCGGCTTGCTTGTGGCCAATAGAGACATAAATGCACACAACGTTTTTATCGTGTTGATTTAAAATAATATCCAAAACGATCGATGTTTTTCCCGTGCTTCTATTTCCAACAAGAAGTTCTCGTTGGCCTCTTCCGATAGGAATGAGCGCATCAATTGCGATAATTCCTGTTTCAAAAGGTCTATTGATGGGCTTTCTTTGAATAATTCCTGGTGCTTCTCGCTCGATTGGGCGAGTCGTATCTGTTTGAATTGGCCCAAGTCCATCTATCGCAAGACCGCGCGCATTTACAACGCGTCCAATTATTTTTTCTCCAACAGGAATGTGTAATGTTTTTTCGGTTCGAAATGCTTTTGTGTGCTCGGAGACAGAATTTGTTTTATCAAGAAGAACGACTGAAACAAAGTGTTCATCAAGATCGAGAGCGATTCCTTGATCTCCCGTTTCAAAGCGAATGATTTCGCCGTACAGTGCTCCGTTTAATCCATAAACGCTTGCGATGTTATCTCCAACTCGAACAACTGTTCCAATTTCTTCGAGTTTTGTTTGTTCTTCATTTGCAAAAGCTTCTTCAAGTAGCTGAATAATGTCGATTTCTTTGTTCATCAGGTTCCTTCGGTTTCGCGTATGGATCTTGAGAGTCCATCAAGGACTTTCTTTATAGAATAATCGTATAATTTTGTTCGGGAATAAATTTTGAGTCCACAAATTAATTCTGAATTTATCACTAAGGAGGGAATGAGTTTGGCGTTAAATTTTGATTCAAAATATTTTTTGAGTGAGTTAAAAGACTCAATACTCACATTGTGGGAAAGTTCTACTTTGCATGGAATTTCGTTTAAACGTTCGTGTTCAACAGCTATTAATTCAACAAGAAGAGCGGGGAGAATGTTTATTTTATGAGTAAGAATCAGTTGTTTAATAAGTTTTTTTTCTGCCGCAAGCAGATTGAATTTTGAGGCGAAAAAATTTTCCAAAAGATTGGTGCAATTTTCTCTGCAGGGATATGTGCAAATGAGGCCGATTAAACCAGGATTTTTTCTAAAAAAGCTAGAGAGCTTTTCGTATTCATCAATTGGTGCTGTGCCAGGAACAGGGTAGGCGATTTTAAGAAATGTTGTTGCGTATTTTCGAGCTTGGGCAAATAAAAAAAAGTTCATATTTCATCAACCTTTTTTGTAATTTTTAAAATAATCGAATCAAGGGGTAAAGATTGATTGGCGGTATAAAAAAGAGTTAATTTTTCTTGTGCAGCACAGAGGATTTTTGTTGCTTGTAGGGTGTTTTTTTTATTTTGAATAATTAAGGTAACTTTTTTTTGTTGAAGTTCGCTGAACTTTTTGCTTTTTTCTGTGCTAATCGATGAAATTAATTCATGGTTTTGTAAGTTTCTTTTTTGCCATTCAGTTATTTTTTCTTGAATTGTTTGAAGCTGTTCTATTTTTTCTTGATAAAAAATCTTTTTAGAAGCAATTTCATCTTGTGCTGAGCTGATGTCTTTTTTTAAGAGGTTTTCATTTACAAGAGCAGTGTTTTTTTCTGTTTCAAAATAGAGTATTCCGCTTTCATTCCACCATTGAATTAATAATTTTAGTGCAAAAAAAAGAACAAGGAGTTTTGTTCCTACGTCGTTAAAAGAATTGAGAAACTCAAAAACGTTATTCATAGGCTAAATTTCTTTTGAATTAACAGGGATATTTCGGTTGCATCAGCTGTGATTTTTTGTTCATTAAGGGAAAGAGAGTCTGTGTAAGAAACTTCCATTTCAAGACACTTTCTAATATTTCGGTTTTTGTGAATTTTGATAAAGCTTGATTGAACATTTTCGATGATTGTTAATTTTTGCTCTTGAAATGTTTTTTCGTTGGCAATAAGAGTGTTTTCTAATAAGTTTTTTTGTTCAACCATTTCTGCGGTTGCTTTATTTTCACCTAAAACGATAACCAGGAGTGGTTTCCAAAAAAAATGTTTTAGAAACCACATGGTTATTGTGATATTAAAAAGTTGAACAAAAAACGTAATGTTTACTTGCATGATTGCGGTGTGCGATTACGCTTTAATAATAAGGATAAGAGCTGTTAAAAAAATGAAAACGAGAGATGTTTCAAGAAACAACATCGCCTGGAACATTGTTGATCGAATAGGACTTGCGTGTTCAGGTTTTTTGCCAAGACTTTCGCAAGCCTTTCCGGCAATAAACCCTTGACCAAGGGACGGCCCGATTCCTCCGATGCCCATACAAAAACCAGCAGCAAGATACGCAGCGGCTTTAACAAGATATACATTTTCTGGGTTTACAATATCCATCGCAAAACCTACGGTTTTATAATTAAATAATTGATCCAAGTGTAAGATCCTTGGTCTGTAAATGTCAATTTAGATTACGCAAGATATTTATTCTGTTTGATAAATTTGATAAAAACGACTAACAAGTTAAACTTGGCTGCATAAATTACAAAATTAAAATTCATTGGTTGTAATCGTATCATTGGGAAAATTAATAGTATGAATATTGCGGCTCTCAAAAGCCTTAAAAATCTTTTTTTAGTAAGTGTTTTTTTATCATCGGCTGTATGTCTTGGTTCGGCAGATGAAGTTGAAATTCCACTAGATGAGTCGCCTGGAAATTTTTATAGACTTTTTGATGCAGAAAAACTTCCGATTCGCTCGATGACCTTCGATTCTGGCGATGGTCCGGGTTCTTTGTGGGTTTCCACAACACCTCTGCGCGAGCGATCCATTTTACAGACGGCAAGCTTGGGGGATTCTTTTGTTGATCAATCAATGTTCAGCGCAAAAATTATGGCCGATCGCGTCTATGATAGGGCATTTGTTTTTAAAGATTTTTTAACGATTAAGCCTATTATTAGTATTGCTAAGGAGCTGAGTCTTGCACAAGTTAAAGTTATTTTTGAAAACACAGCTCTAATTGACTTGTTAGAAACAATTTCTTTTTCAACAGAGCGAGCATCTGTTTTTTTTGAATTAAAGAAAAAGTATAAAAAGTTTTCGTTAATTGCCCAGATGCCTATTCTTATTCAAGCGTCTCATTTGTGGATGCCTTTAGATCGTCAAGAGAAAATTTCGTCATTAGCCGATTCTGGAATTTCTGGACCTAATCAAGAAATTTCTGAGGATACTCAGCCGCTTTCTCCTGCGGCGATGGCTGATTTGAAAAAACAAATTTCCGAAATTAGTGTAACGGGTGGGCTTGGTGATTTGCGTCTTTCGGGGCATTATTCATATAAATTGAACAATAAGCCGTGCAAAGTACTTCTTGGCCTTAGTGCTCTTATTCCTACGCAAAGTTTATTTCAAGAGAAGTCTCAACTTAAAAGATCTGCAGATGATGATGGTAACGGTCTGGGATGGCTTGAGTTTATGGACCCGGCTGCTCTCAAGGGGCTTGCTGAGAAATTAATTCGTACTTTGCTCGTTCTTGGCGGTACGCATAAAGTCGGCCAGGGAGCTGGAAGTGTTGGGCTTATGGGAGGATTTCAGATTATTCCGGGCTCAAATACAAATCTTTATGGAATTGGGGAGCTGGTGTATAACTTTCCTGTGAATAATTATCGATTGATTCATAAGTATTACATTACTGATGATGGACATAAATTTTTAGCAAATCTTCCTAAGGAGTATCTTGTTCGCTCTAGTCCAGGTGAATTATTCAGGCTTTCAGCTGGAATTCGCCAAAAATGGGCAAAAAAGTTTACTTTTGAGCTAGCAACAGACCTTTTTTTGCAAAAAAGCGAGAGAATTGAACATGTTTTTACAGATTCTGAAAATGAGAGTAAGTTATTTATATTGAATGATGGGTCTTCGACGGTAAGTTCTGCTACAATGGGTGGAGCACGTCAGGCGATGATTGCCCTTAAGGTTGATAAACAAATTAATCTTAAGAGTGCATCGGGAGCTCTTTCGTTCGATTTTCGTAAAACTGTTTTTTCAACAGGAATTGGTGGGCAGTGGAGTGTTTCGGTTGGATTATCTTCGATATTCTAGCGGATCAGCTTGCTTTGCTCTTTTTACAAAGGGAGAAAAAACATGAGTTTTTCTTTTTTAAAAAAATTATTTAATGCATCGTATTTGTTGTGTTTTGTTTTTAGTATTTCATTTAGTTTTCTTATTGGAGCTGATGGCTCCACCTCTTTAAAGCCGCCGCTTGTTTTTGATAGTCGGGATAAGTATATGATTGGCAGGTTGGGTGGTTTTTTAGCAAAAGATGAAAAAACAGTAAGTGCAATTGCTTCTTATTATAAGCAGCTTCATAAGTTGTCTGTAAAAATTGATACTATTAAAACAACTCGGGGCTATGTGCCTTCAGAATCAAATAGTGTGGCTGTAGACCCATTAGATGAAGCGGCTCATTGTGATCGAGTTATGACTAAGTTTCAAAATAAAGTGCCAAAAGATCTTCTGCTTAAATTGCATGGCGGTTTAAAATTTATACCTGGTGCAAAAAATATTTTACTTAAAGTTGTTGATCATGAGGTTGATGGTCATCGGCCTTGTAACTCAAAATTAAGAGAATTCTTTGAACATCCAATAGATAAAATTGAGTTATGGTTTAAGTCTTTTAAAAAGTTGGATGAAGTTGCATTTTTCTTTAAAGAGCTAAAAGCCTTGTTTGTAGGTTTGAAACGTCACGTTCCTGGTGGAAAAGAGTTGTTCGCTGAATTGCATCATGTTGATCCTGTGGATGCGGTAAATCACCAGCCAGAAGAACGCATTCCTGACGTTGAAAAATAAAAATTATTTTATCATAGATGAACATGCTAGTTAAACTTGCAGGGCGAGTAGAGAAAGTCATTTTTAGATCTGCGAGTGGATTTAGCGTTGTTTCGCTTTCCGTTTCTTCTCGTGAAGCCGTAACGATTCAAGGTGTTATGCCGGACGTACTGTCCGGCGAATCTATTTCCGTACACGGTGTTTGGGAAGTTCATGCCAAATTCGGCCGTCAATTTAAGGTGGAAACCTATTCAAAAGAGCTTCCTGCAGATTCTGTTGGGATTCAAAAATATTTAAGCTCAGGACTTATTAAAGGAATTGGACCCTCTTTTGCTCAGAAGTTGGTTGATCATTTTGGCTCGCAGACATTGCAAATTATTGATACTGATCCAGATCGCCTGCGTGAGGTTGCAGGGGTTGGTGAAAAACGAGTAGATGCAATTGTTGCCGCATGGCAAGAGCAAAAAGAAGTAGCAAATGTTATGGTTTTTTTAAAGGCACGGGATGTTTCTACCGCTTTTGCTGCAAAGATTTTTAAATTATATGGAAAAAGATCAATTCAAGTTATTACCGATAACCCATACAGGCTTATGGAAGATGTCTGGGGTGTAGGGTTCAAAACAGCAGATGATTTAGCAATAAAATTGGGTTTGGAGCCGATTAGTATTTCGCGAGCAAAGGCTGGAATTTTACATGTCTTGTCAGACGCTATGGGTGAGGGAAGTACGGTTGTTCAGCATCAGCAGTTAATTGAACGAGCAATTGAATTGTTGGAGTATTCTGAGGAACAAAAAACATTACTTGAATCAGCAATTCAAGATCTTGATGTTTTGCAAAAAATCAAAAAAGTTTCAAAAAATAATGCGATTTATTTTGCACTTTCGCAGTGTTTTTTTGCAGAGCGTCGCATTGCAAATAAAATTCAGTGGTTGTTAAAAAGTAAAAGTAAAAAAAGTGACTTTGATCATGCTCAGCTCTATCAAGAGTTAAAAAACGCCGGCAGTGGTGTGGTACTTAATGAAGATCAACAAAAGGGTATTTTAGCTTGTTTTGAGAACAAGGTTTCGGTGATCACTGGTGGTCCAGGAACTGGTAAAACAACATTAGTGCGAAAATTATTAGATTTGCTTGATCGTCAAAAACTGCATTTTAAACTTGCAGCTCCAACTGGACGTGCTGCAAAACGAATGTTTGAAGGAACAGGAAGATCCACAGAGACGTTGCATCGCATGTTAGAGTTCGATCCAGCGGGAAATGGGTTTAAGCGAAACAATGACAACACCTTGGAGTTGGATTGGTTAATTGTTGATGAAGCGTCAATGATTGATGTTTTTTTATTAAGTTCGATTGTTGATGCTTTGCCGTCACACGCGCACTTGGTGTTGATTGGGGACGTTGATCAGTTACCGTCGGTTGGCCCTGGCAGTGTTTTGAAAGATTTAATTTCTTCGGCGGTTGTTAATGTTAGTCAGCTCAAAGAAATTTTTAGACAAGCCCAAGACAGTATGATTGTTGTGAATGCGCACAAAATTAATCATGGCATTTATCCTTCTGCTCGAGGAGAAAAGCATGATTTTTTTGTTCTTAATCGCAAAGAGCCTGCCGAATGTATCGATTCTATAAAATCGATATTCAAAACAACGCTGCCTAAAATTGGTGTTGACGCAAAAGATGCGATTGTGCTTACGCCGATGAATCGCGGTACGATCGGAACAGCGCGCATCAATGAAGAACTTCAAATGCTCTTGAATTCCGACAGTTCATTACCAAGCATTATGCGCTTTGGGACTGTTTTTAGAAAAAATGATCGTGTGATGCAAATAAAAAACAACTACACCAAATTTATCTTCAACGGTGATATTGGTTCGATTGACTCAATTGATCTTGAAAATCAGCGAGTAACCGTTTTGTATGGTGAAAAGTTGATTGAGTATGAATTTCATGAACTCAATGAATTGGTGTTGGCATATGCTATTTCAATTCATAAGAGCCAAGGTTCTGAATTCAAGGCGGTTGTTATTCCTCTCATGATGCAGCATTTTGTTATGTTGCAACGAAATTTAGTTTATACCGCAGTTACCAGAGCAAAACAGTTGTGTATTATTGTTGGTGATCCGCGATCGCTTGCGATGGCTGTTTCTAACAACAAAGAGCAGACTCGTGAAACATTGCTTAAAGATTTTTTAACCTCCGATCAAGTTCATGTTTCATCGGGGCCTTTAATTATTTAAAATGCGTATTAATTTTTAATCATGATATGAGTTGTAAACACAAACTTTGAGCAACCAATAAAACATTTCAACATCAAATTCTTCAAGAGGTGTTTTACCCTCATAGATCGAGATTATTTTTTCAAAAGCAGGCTTAAAATCAATTTGCTGCATAACATTTCCATCAGATGAATCTTCATCCAAATAAAACATTTTGTTGTATGGAATAAACCATCCAGAGGTTTTGGTAAGCTTGAATTCTTTATTTTTCGGCCAACTTAAGATTTTCATTAATCTTCTCAGTAAACGTTGGATTATTTTTTTTGTGAAGATAAATTCATCAGCAAAATTACCGGGTCCTTCGATCTGGTTTTTTCCAATCTCTAAAAAAATAACACCAAAATGACTTATTGATTTTTCTGTCCAACAGTATGGATCGGTTAGCATTTGTTTCATCGTTGAAACATCATCAAACAAAGACCCTGCCATTGATTCTTTATTATATTTATCATCACAAATCGACATGCAAGCAATAACCCGATAATAATCATGGCTAAACGAAAATTCTTGATCAGCGGGCATCTGATTTAATATGTGAGAGCAAAAAAAATGTATTAATTTAGTATTTATAATCATTATAAAATTCCTCGACTTATCAATAATTCTTTACATGCTCTAACACTATTTGTGTGTTCTCTAATTTGGTCTTTAAGGCTTTTTATTCGTACGTTTATATTAAATTCTCTTTCAAATTTATCTTTTGAGTTCTTAAGAAGGCCTTTATTATCCATAGAATCTGGATTTTTTCGATATCCCCAAAGTTTTTTAATATGTTCACAAACAAGTCTTTTAAAAGATCGAAACGATCTTTTTAGCTGGTTGTCAGTTTTATCAGCCTCTTTTTCTTTTTGTTTATTGATTGCGTTTTCATCTTCTTTTGTTCTTGTTTTTTCATACTCTTCTTGAGCGCGTCTATTTACCGCCTCCTCATCATCTGGATCTCCATATTCTTCAGTATCTTCTTCGGATTTCTTTTTTTCTTGTTCTTTTTTTTTTTTTTTTTC
>Ga0194133_10006391_pt1 | contig 14490 bp, 12 predicted proteins | sample TA2KigOf40mmetaG_FD_155448 | JGI IMG/M metagenome (GOLD analysis project Ga0194133, IMG submission 155448) | Freshwater microbial communities from Lake Tanganyika, Tanzania - TA2015055 Kigoma Offshore 40m | ecosystem: Environmental > Aquatic > Freshwater > Lake | place: Tanzania: Lake...
TTTTGGTGCCAACCACTTCGATATCAACGCGGCGGTTTTTCGCGCGGCCTTCTCTGGTGTGGTTATCCGCGATCGGGTTTGCCTCGCCTTTACCTTCAACGAACACGCGTGCCTCAGGGATGCCCTTGGACGCCAGGAAGGCTTTGACGGCTTTCGCCCGGCGCGTGGAAAGTTTAGTGTTGTAGGCGTTGGAGCCCGTCCAGTCGGTGTGACCCGTTGCGACGATGACTTCGATATCCGTATCTTTCAGCTGGGCGACCAATTTTTGTAATGTCGCTCTGCCCTCGGGCTTCAACACAGCCTTGTCGAAATCGAAGAACGCATCAGCTGAAAATGTCACCTTTTCAGCAGCGGGAGCCGGTGCTGCAGCTGCGGCGGGAGCAGGCTCAGCCGCAGGTTGCGCCACAGCGGCTGGTTCAGCAGGGGCTGCGGGTGCCGGCGAGGGCTCAGGCGCTGCAGCAACTGGCGCTGGTTTTGCAATTGCGCCGTCACATTCTTCGATCGCATCCGCTGGCGTCCAGAAACCGGTGTGCCAGCACAGGCCAAACCCGCTGCGAACCACGTCGTTTTGACTGTCAACCAGGTAGCCTTTTTTGGCTGGACCTGCAGCATTAGCGGAGCTACCCATTACCAGCAAGACGATGGTGAGTATTGTGCGCGAGAGAAGTTTCATTTCCCGTTCCGAAAAAGAAAAAATATTTGCGAATAAGGCCGCCCGGCTGACGACGCGCTGGCAGGGAACTGCCCTGAATTACATATCAATAAGCCATCATTTTAACCGAGAATCGTCGATAAGCCTCTGTCGCATGAGACTTGCTTAGTGTCCCAGTTTTTGAGAGGCGACATGGTAAACTTGCGGGCTTTTTGATGACGTGCCTCGCCTGTTCTCTGCACGCACCACCGCCCCTGAAATTTACCTGTCGCGCTTACCGATTCCATGGATCAATTTGCTAAAGAAACCATCCCGATTTCGCTAGAAGAGGAGATGCGCAAGAGCTATCTTGATTACGCCATGAGCGTGATCGTGGGCCGCGCGTTGCCGGATGTGCGCGACGGGCTCAAGCCGGTTCATCGACGGGTTTTGTTTGCAATGCACGAGACCAACAACGTCTGGAATCGGCCATATGTGAAGTGCGCGCGTGTCGTCGGCGAGGTGATGGGTAAATACCATCCTCACGGTGATCAGGCGATCTATGACACGTTGGTTCGGATGGCGCAGGATTTTTCGTTGCGCTACACACTGGTCGATGGTCAGGGCAATTTTGGTTCGATCGATGGCGATAATGCCGCTGCGATGCGCTACACCGAGTGTCGTCTCGACAAAATCTCGCAAGAGCTGCTTGCTGATATCGATAAAGATACTGTCGATTTCGTCCCAAACTACGATGGCAAAGAAAAAGAGCCGTCGGTGCTGCCAACGCGTATCCCCAACCTGCTGATCAATGGCTCGTCAGGTATCGCAGTGGGGATGGCGACCAATATTCCGCCGCACAACATCACTGAGGTAATTAATGGTGCCTTGCACTTGCTGGGCTCACCCGATTGCAAGCTCGATGAGCTAATCGAGCTTATCCCTGCGCCCGATTTCCCCACCGCAGGCATTATTTACGGCGTCGGCGGCGTCCGTGATGGTTACCGCGCCGGTCGTGGCCGCGTGGTGATGCGCGCAAGGACGCATTTTGAAGATATTCGCGATGGGCGCGCAGCGATCATCGTTGACGAGTTGCCGTATCAGGTCAACAAAAAGTCCTTACTTGAGCGAATTGCCGAGCTGGTACGCGACAAAAAGCTCGACGGTATCTCGGACATTCGCGATGAATCTGATAAATCCGGCATGCGGGTTGTTATCGAGCTCAAGCGTGGTGAACTGCCCGATGTGGTGCTGAATAATTTGTTCAAGCAAACCCAGCTGCAAGACACATTCGGCATGAACATGGTCGCGCTGGTCGATGGCCAGCCGAAATTATTAAACTTGAAGCAAATGCTGGAGTACTTCCTCTCGCATCGACGCGAGGTGGTCACTCGGCGCACCGTGTTCGAGCTACGCAAGGCGCGCGATCGTGGTCACGTACTAGAAGGGCTCGCTGTTGCGCTGGCCAATATTGACGAGTTCATCGCCATCATTAAGGCTGCACCCACACCACCGGTAGCCAAGGCAGAGTTGATGGCACGCGCTTGGGACTCCTCTCTCGTACGCGAGATGTTGTCGCGTACCGAGATGGCTGACTCCGGTGGCATCGATGCGTTCCGTCCTGAGAATTTACCGCGCCATTACGGCCTGCAGACTGATGGTTTGTACAAATTGTCGGACGACCAGGCGCAAGAAATCCTGCAGATGCGTCTGCAACGTCTGACCGGTTTGGAGCAAGACAAAATCGTCAACGAGTACAAAGAGGTGATGACACAAATCGCCGATTTGCTCGACATTCTTTCGCGGCCTGAGCGTGTGATCACCATCATCTCGGATGAGCTAAACGCAGCGAAGACCGAATACGGCGAGGGAAACAAAGACCGTCGCCGTTCAACCATCGAATTGAATGTGGCTGATCTTGGTACGGAAGATTTAATCGCACCGCAGGACATGGTTGTCACGCTGTCGCACACCGGCTACATGATGTCACAGCCGCTATCCGAGTATCGTGCGCAGAAGCGGGGCGGCCGTGGCAAGCAGGCAGCCGCCACCAAGGAAGACGACTGGATAGAACAACTCTTCATTGCGAACACACACGATTACATCTTGTGTTTCTCTAATCGTGGTCGGATGTATTGGTTGAAGGTATGGGAAGTGCCGCAAGGTTCGCGTACATCGCGTGGCAAGCCGATCGTGAATATGTTCCCGCTGCATGAGGGCGAAAAAATCACCCTTGTGCTGCCGCTTTCGGGTGAGAACAGCAGCTTCCCGGAAGATCGCTACGTATTCATGGCTACTTCACTCGGGACGGTAAAGAAAACTGCGCTATCCGAATTCAGCAATCCGCGTAAGGCCGGCATCATTGCGGTAGACCTGGACGACGGTGATTTTCTGATTGGCGCCGCACTCACCGATGGCAAGTACGATGTCATGCTGTTTTCCGATGCGGGTAAAGCAGTGCGCTTTGACGAGAATGATGTGCGGCCGATGGGCCGCACGGCGCGAGGCGTGCGTGGCATGAATCTGGAGGATGGCCAACAAGTGATTGCGCTGCTGGTCGCCAGAAACGAGCAGCAGTCCGTGTTGACTGCGACCGAGCATGGCTATGGCAAGCGTACCCCGATTACTGAGTACACTCGACATGGCCGAGGCACCAAGGGCATGATTGCGATCCAGACGTCCGAGCGTAATGGCAAAGTAGTCGCAGCGACCCTGGTGGATACCAACGACGAGATCATGATGATCACTACCGGTGGCGTGCTGATTCGTACGCGTGTTTCCGAAATTCGCGAGATGGGTCGCGCAACGCAAGGTGTGACGCTGATTGCGGTCGAGGACGGCGAAACCTTGTCCGGTTTACAGCGTATTGTCGAGGCGGATGCAGATGAAGATCACGGCGCGGAAGACGCGCCCTCGAGCTGAGCCTTCAGGAATATTTTCCGAGACGGGCCCACCAAAAACATAAAAGCGATTAGGGCGAGATGAGTGACGATAAGCTGAAGCCGCTGCGCGATCAGATTGATGCGATCGATGCGCAGCTGATTACGTTGCTGAACCAGCGCGCTCGCGTTGCGCAGCAGGTCGGTCACGTGAAAGCTGAAAGCAACGCGCCAGTGTTTCGCCCAGAGCGTGAGGCGCAAGTGCTCGAGCGTGTGGCCGAGCACAATCACGGCCCGTTGGCGTCAGCTGATCTCAAATCAATTTTTCGTGAGGTCATGTCGGCTTGTCGAGCCCTGGAAAAGCGCGTCACCGTCGCGTACTTGGGCCCAGCTGGCACCTACAGCGAGCAAGCCGTGTGGCAGCAGTTCGGACAAGCAGTTGAGGGCTTGCCCTGTGTTTCGATTGACGAGATCTTTCGTTCGGTCGAGGCTGGCACGGCAGAGTTTGGCGTCGTGCCAGTCGAAAATTCAACCGAGGGTGCGGTGAATCGCACCCTGGATTTGTTGATGCGCACCACACTCAGCATCAGTGGCGAGGTTGCGCTGGCGGTACAGCACAGTCTGATGACGCGCACCGGCACCATGGACGGCATTCGATCCATTTGCGCACACTCGCAGGCGCTAGCGCAATGTCAGGCGTGGCTCAACGAGCATTATCCGCAGCTTGAGCGGCGTGCAGTTGCATCGAACGGCGAGGCAGCCCGTCTGGCGGCAGAGGAAGTCGGTGTCGCCGCGATCGCCGGCGATATGGCAGCGCGTCGCTACGGTCTTGCGATTGCGCATGCGCATATTCAGGATGATCCGCACAACCGCACCCGTTTCTTCGTCATTGGTACCTTGCAACCCGGCCCGTCAGGGCGTGACCAGACCTCTTTGCTGCTGTCTGTGCCGAATAAATCCGGTGCGGTATACGAGTTACTCGCTCCGTTGGCGCGGCATGGTGTGTCAATGACCCGTTTCGAGTCGCGGCCCGCGCGCACGGGTCGTTGGGAGTATTTTTTCTTTGTCGATATCGAGGGCCACGCCGAGGACATTAAAGTGGCCGAGGCACTCGCTGAACTACAAACGCAGGCTGCATTTTACAAGCTGCTGGGCTCTTACCCGCACGCTGCCTGAATTCAACGGATAGGTTTCGTCATGAGCAATTTCGGCCCGGATTACGTTCGCGCGATCGCGCCCTACCAAGGGGGTAAACCAATTGCCGAGGTGGCGCGCGAGTTTGGTCTCGATGAGGCCGCCATCGTCAAGCTTGCTTCGAATGAAAACCCGCTCGGTATTCCGCAGTCGTCTCAGCTAGCAATGCAACAGGCATTTGCCGACCTGGCGCGTTACCCGGACTCGAACGGGTTTGATTTGAAAGCTGCGATCGCGAAAAAATTCAAAGTGCCGAGCGATTGGATCACGCTCGGCAATGGCAGCAACGATATTCTTGAGCTGGCAGCACGCGCGCTGGTACAACCCGGACAATCGGTGGTGTACTCGCAGTATTCATTTGCCGTGTACCCGCTGGCTACACAGGCGGTTGGCGCACGCGCCATCGTCGTACCTGCGAATGATTTTGGTCACGATTTGGAAGCGATGGTCGATTCAATTGCTTCTGACACCAAGTTGGTATTTGTTGCCAACCCCAATAACCCTACCGGTACGTTTGTCGCGGGCGAGCAAATCGAAGTGATGCTCAAGCGTATTCCTTCACACGTGGTGGTTGTTTTAGATGAGGCCTATACCGAGTATTTACCTTCGCATTTGCATTACGACTCCTTAGCCTGGGTGCGTCAGTATCCCAATCTGATTGTTTCGCGCACCTTCTCGAAAGCCTATGGTCTCGCCGGATTGCGGGTCGGTTTTGGTATTGCTCAGCCTGCACTAACCGATCTACTGAATCGCATTCGTCAACCATTCAATGTGAATTCACCGGCGCAAGCCGCCGCAGTCGCCGCGTTGAGCGATGATGAATATCTGTTCAAGAGCGCGCAATTGAATGCAGAAGGTTATCGTCAGATTACTGAAGCCTTCACGCATATGGGTATTGAGTTCGTCCCATCGTATGGCAATTTCGTTTTGTTTCGTGCGGGTGATGATGACGGCGCTGGTGCGCGAGTTAACCTCGCCCTGCTCAAGCAAGGGGTCATCGTTCGACCCGTAGGCAACTATGGTTTGCCGCAGTGGCTTCGTGTGTCGATCGGTCTGCCGCATGAGAACGAAGCTTTCCTCAAGGCGCTCAAGTCGGTACTCGCTTGATACCTGCCTGATTCTTTTTTGACCCTGAATTTTTGCTCATGCCTTTGCCAACATTTGATCGGATTGTAGTGTTTGGCGTCGGCTTGATTGGTGGCTCCTTCGCGCTCGCGCTGAAGCAAGCAGGTGAGGTCAAGCAGGTCATTGGGGTTGGTCGTCGTGTGGAAACACTCCAGCGGGCGCAAGCGCTCGGCATCATCGATACGATGGGTGATGCGTCCTCAGTCGCCGGGGCTGACTTGGTATTGATTGCGGCGCCGGTCGCACAGACCGAGATGCTACTGCGTGAGATGCAGCCGCACCTCCAAGCCGGTACCGTCGTGACAGATGCTGGCAGTACCAAGAGTGACGTTATACAGGCGGCGCGCGCTGCGCTAGGCGAAAAAATTGCGCAATTTGTGCCCGGCCACCCGATTGCAGGACGTGAGCAAAACGGGCCTGAAGCTGCACTGGCCGATCTTTATCATGGCAAGAAAGTAGTGCTCACCGCCTTGCCGGAAAATTCATCAGATAGCATCGCGCGAGTCGCTGGCGCGTGGGAGCGTTGCGGTGCATTTATTCACTATCTGAGTGCTGAAGAGCATGACGCTGTGTTCGCTGCGGTAAGTCACTTACCCCATCTGCTGGCGTATGCCTTGGTGGGTGACATTGCATCGCGTCAGAACGCCGATCGCTTGTTTCAATATGCTGCCAGCGGGTTTCGTGACTTCACCCGAATTGCCGGGTCGTCGCCTGAGATGTGGCGTGATATCTCGCTGGCGAATCGTCAAGCCTTACTCGCAGAGTTGGATGCCTACACCGCGCAATTGGCGAGCTTGCGCACCATGCTGCGGAGCGCAGACGGTGCAGCACTTGAGCAAGTGTATGCGCGCGCCCAATCTGCCAGGCAATCATGGATTGCGGCGATCGAAGCGGCTGAGCAGGCGCGTGCGCATGAACAGGGTGGTGATTGATGAAGCATTACCCACATCATCTCGATTTGTCGCCAGCGAAAATTGCGCAAGGCGTGATCAAGCTGCCCGGTTCCAAGAGTATTTCCAACCGAATTTTGTTGCTGTCTGCATTAGCCGAGGGCACCACCGAAATCAAATCGCTGCTTGCTTCTGATGACACCCATGTCATGTTGATGGCATTACAGAAACTGGGTGTGCATTGGGTTCAGCACGGCGAGACTCAGGACTTCGCTGTTACGGGTACCGCTGGCACGTTGCCCGTGCATTCAGCCGATCTTTTCATGGGTAACGCAGGCACTGCGATTCGCCCGCTGACTGCAGCACTTGCTGCCATCGGCGGTGATTACACCGTGCGCGGTGTCGCGCGCATGCATGAGCGACCGATTGGTGATCTGGTAGATGCGTTAAATGCGTCAGGGGCGCGGATTGACTACACCGGTAACCCAGGTTTTCCACCACTGCATATCCATCGCGGTCGTCTGCGTCCGGCACAGATGCAAGTACGCGGCAATGTGTCCAGCCAGTTTCTGACAGCACTGTTGATGGCTTCTCCACTGATCGCGCGCGAGCAATCGCTGACGATTGAGGTGATCGGTGAATTGATCTCCAAGCCGTATATTGAGATCACGCTCAATTTGCTAAAGCGTTTTGGAATTAACGTGGAACGTGACGGCTGGACGACGTTCAACATCGCCGCCGGTCAGATCTATCAAAGCCCGGGCGTGATTCATGTGGAGGGCGATGCTTCGTCTGCCTCGTATTTCTTGGCGGCTGGTGCGATCGCGGGTGGTCCGGTACGCGTGGAGGGTGTGGGGCGCGCTAGCATTCAAGGCGATGTGCGCTTTGTGGAAGCCTTGCAGCAAATGGGTGCAGAGATCACTTTGGGCGACAACTGGATCGAAGCAAAATCAACCGGCGTGTTAAAAGCGATTGACGCTGACTTCAACCATATTCCTGACGCAGCGATGACGATTGCGGTGGCTGCCCTCTATGCCGACGGCACCAGTACCTTACGGAATATAGCGAGTTGGCGTGTGAAAGAAACCGATCGGCTCGCAGCCATGGCCACCGAGCTACGCAAGCTCGGCGCGCTGGTGGAAGAGGGTACAGACTACCTGCGCGTGACGCCACCCATCGTGCTGCAACCCGCCACAATTGACACTTACGATGATCACCGTATGGCGATGTGTTTTTCGCTCGCCTCGTTAAATGGCGCGCTGCGCGATGGTACGACGGTGCGCATCAACGACCCGCAGTGCGTCGCAAAAACTTTCCCGGATTACTTCGACGCGTTCTCGCGTATCGCGCAGCGTGATTAATCCAGACGCAATCCCCGTAATCACCATTGACGGCCCCACCGCTTCCGGCAAGGGGACGGTGGCCAGTCGCGTGGCCGAGGCCTTGGGTTTTGCGCTGCTGGATTCTGGCGCGCTGTATCGGCTGACCGCATTGTCGGCTCTAGAGGCTGGGATTGCGCTGGAGGACGCGGTTGCGCTCGCTGGTTTGGCCAGATCGTTGCCAGTGACTTTCGAGGGTGAGCAGATTCTGCTTGCTGGCCGAGCCGTGCATGACCTGATCCGGCAGGAGGCCATAGGTAACGCGGCCTCCAAAATCGCAGCGCTACCCTCGGTGCGCGAGGCGTTGGTCGATTTACAGCATGGTTTCCGCAAGTTGCCGGGCTTGGTGGCCGATGGACGCGATATGGGCACCGTCATATTCCCCGACGCGACGCTCAAAATATTTCTGACTGCGAGTGTCGAGGCGCGCGCCGAGCGGCGATATAAGCAATTGATTGAAAAAGGATTTCCTGCTAATATGTTTGCTCTTTTGCAGGATTTAAAGGAGCGCGACGCGCGCGATACCGAGCGTGCTGTGGCGCCTTCAAAACCCGCGGAGGGTGCCCACTTGCTGGAAACGTCGGAACTAACGATCGAGCAGTCAGTGGCAAAGGTGTTGGACTGGTGGCGTCATCAGACCGGCACACCGGAAAAGTAGCTCGGCATATCGCCAAACCTGCTTTCCACTTGGTGTCTCTTGTTGCGCAACGCAATTCGGGGCGTTGAAAAACCTAACCCAGCTCGGGTGTCACCCGGTTGGTTAACTTTCATTATCTATGTCTACTGCTACCCAAACTCCCGTGTCCGGCGAAAGCTTTGCTGCGCTGTTTCAGGAATCTCTGACCCGTCAAGATATGCGCTCGGGAGAGGTCATCTCTGCGGAGGTCGTCCGCATTGACCACAACTTTGTGATTGTGAATGCTGGTTTGAAGTCCGAAGCCTTCATACCGATCGAAGAGTTCAAAAACGATAGTGGCGAAATTGAAGTCACTGTTGGCGACTTTGTCTCTGTAGCGATCGAGTCGCTGGAAAACGGTTTTGGCGACACCATTCTTTCGCGCGACAAGGCCAAGCGACTGGCGTCGTGGCTCGCGCTCGAGAAAGCGATGGAATCTGGCGAACTGGTCACCGGCACCGTTAGCGGCAAGGTCAAAGGTGGACTTACTGTGCTGACCAATGGCATCCGGGCGTTCCTGCCGGGCTCGCTGGTTGATACGCGTCCAGTCAAAGACACGACGCCTTTCGAAGGCAAGACCATGGAGTTCAAGGTCATCAAGCTGGACCGCAAGCGCAATAACGTGGTGCTGTCGCGCCGCGCAGTGATCGAGGCATCGATGGGCGAAGAGCGCGCCAAGCTGATGGAGACCCTGAAAGAGGGCACCATCGTCAACGGTGTGGTCAAGAACATTACCGACTACGGTGCATTCGTCGACCTTGGTGGTATCGACGGGCTATTGCACATTACCGATCTGGCGTGGCGTCGTGTGCGTCACCCGTCTGAAGTGCTCACGGTGGGTCAAGAGATTACCGCCAAGGTACTGAAGTACGATCAGGAAAAGAACCGCGTGTCGCTGGGTGTAAAGCAGCTGGGTGATGATCCTTGGACAGGTTTGTCTCGTCGTTATCCGCAAGGTACGCGTCTGTTTGGTAAGGTCACCAACCTCACCGACTACGGCGCATTCGTCGAAGTTGAGCAGGGTATCGAGGGCTTGGTACACGTCTCCGAGATGGACTGGACCAACAAGAACGTCGCCCCTTCTAAAGTCGTGCAGCTCGGCGACGAAGTCGAAGTGATGGTGCTCGAGATCGACGAAGATCGTCGTCGTATCAGCCTCGGCATGAAGCAGTGCAAGCCGAATCCTTGGGACGATTTCGCGATGTCGCATAAAAAAGGCGACAAGGTCAGAGGCGCGATCAAATCCATTACCGACTTCGGCGTGTTCATTGGCTTAGCCGGCAACATCGACGGTCTGGTGCATTTGTCGGATCTGTCGTGGAGCGAAACCGGCGAAGAGGCTGTGCGCCGCTTCAAGAAAGGTGATGAACTCGAAGCCGTGGTGCTGGCGATTGATGTCGAGCGCGAGCGTGTTTCGCTGGGCGTCAAGCAACTCGAGGGTGATCCGTTCAACAACTACTGTGCGATGAACGACAAAGGCGCGTTAGTACATGGCACCGTCAAGGCTGTCGAACCGAAAGGCGCAGTGATCACGCTGTCAGAGGAAGTGGAGGGTTATTTGCGCGCATCCGAGATCTCGCGTGATCGGGTCGAAGATGCCGGCACTCACCTGAAGGTAGGCGATACGCTTGAGGCGATGATCATCAGTGTCGATCGCAAGGCGCGCAGCATACAGTTGTCGATCAAGGCGAAAGACAATGCAGAGACTCAAGAGGCCATGCAAAAGATGTCGACCGACTCTGCCGCGGCATCCGGCACGACCAGCTTGGGCGCGCTGCTGAAAGCCAAACTCGATACCAAGAGCTAAGCAGGTCTCGCCGATGACCAAGTCGGAGCTGATCGCCCGTCTGGCTGAGCGTTATCCGCAACTGGTTGCCAAGGATGCGGATTTCACGGTCAAGACGCTGCTGGATGCGATGACCGATGCGCTGATCGCTGGTCAGCGCATCGAGATTCGTGGTTTCGGCAGTTTTGCTACCAACAGCCGTCCCCCACGTATCGGGCGCAATCCGAAATCGGGTGAGACAGTGGTAGTGCCGGGCAAACGAGTACCGCATTTCAAGGCGGGCAAGGAGCTGCGTGAGCGCGTCGATGCCATGGTCGGGCAGCCGATCCATGACGATTAAATCTGGCGTAGTTCATCGGCACAAGGAGCGCGAGCATGAAACTTCTGATTCGGTTGTTATCGCTCGCGCTTTTTATTGTGTTTTTCGACTTCGCCTTAAAGAACACCGACGAGGTGGTACTTCGTCTGTTCTGGAATAGCAAAGCGAGTGCGCCGCTGATTTTATTGTTGCTGGGTTTTCTGTTGTTGGGCTTGGTCATCGGCGTACTTGCAATGACCGGCACCTTGCTACGTTACCGGCGTGAGCTGTTAGCCTTGCAGCGTGACGTCGAACAACAAAAGCAAGCGGCTGCCGAGCAGGCAAAGGTTCGCAGCCAGCCACCTTCACCCGAGAACCTGATCGAACAGGTTGGTCTTTAATCAGGAGCCAGGATGGAATTTGAAACCTGGTGGCTGGTCTCCATCCCATTTTTTTTCGCACTCGGCTGGATTGCAGCGCGAGTTGACATCCGCCACGTCATTTCCGAGTCGCGCCGACTGCCGCGCAGTTATTACCAAGGCTTGAATGCCTTGCTGGACGAAGATCCGGACAAGGCGATCGATGCCTTTGTCGAGATCGCACGGCTTGACCCTGAAACCGCTGAGCTGCATTTCGCCCTAGGTAAGCTGTTTCGTCGGCGTGGCGATATTGAACGCGCTGTACGTGTGCATCAAAACTTACTGGCACGCGCTGACCTATCTCCTGAGATGCGTGCACTGTCACGCTTCGAACTCGGGCAGGATTATCTTAAGGCAGGTTTGCTCGATCGGGCTGAGGAAACCTTCCATCAGCTGGCAGGGACACAATTCGCCCCGCAAGCCAGTCGTGCACTGTTGGAGATTTATCAGCGCGAAAAAGAGTGGCGTCGTGCGATCGATGCCGCACTCGCCTTGCAAGCATCCGGCTCCGGCGCTTACCAAAAAGAGATCGCTCAATTTCATTGCGAGATCGCGCAAGACGAGCTGGTACACGTCAATCCGGATGCTGCACTCGCCACACTCGATAAAGCGCTCGCTTACGACCGCAACAATGTGCGCGCTACACTACTCGCTGGCGACGCGTTGTCTGCCAAAGGTGATATTGAGGCTGCGCTGCGTACTTGGCGGCGGGTCGAGCAACAAAGTGCGGGCCATGTGGGTTTGGTCGCGCCACGCTTGTTGGAGGGCTATCGACTGGTTGATCGTTTGCGTGAAGGGTTGAACCTGCTGCGCGGTTATCTCGCTGAGGCGCCGTCTATCGACTTACTCGAAGTAGTGTTTCGCGGCGTGCTTGAGTTGGATGGCGCCGAGGCTGCGAATCAATTAGTCAGTGATGAATTGCGCCGTACCCCAACACTGCTCGGACTGGATAAATTAATCGAGGCGCGTCTGATGCATGCACCGCCTGAGCGACTTGCCGAACTCTCGCTGGTTAAGAGTCTGGTGGGAGGTTATGCACAAAAGCTCGGGCGTTATCAGTGTGGTCATTGTGGTTTCAAGTCGCGCCAGTTTTATTGGCACTGTCCCGGATGTAGTCAATGGGAGAGTTATGCGCCAAGACGTACCGAAGATTTGTCGGTGATGGGTCAGTCATGATCAATCATCGTACCATGCAAAATAATCATCCCTTCTTGCACGTTCAATTCAGCTTTCCTCGCGTTTAATGGTGCTGCGGCTGTGTGCCATGTTCGAACGCGGCCGCAGTTCTGTTCAACTTAACGCGGAGAAGATTCATGCTGAAAAAATTCTGTTTGGCTGCCTTGGTGCTGTTCGTCATGTCAGGTTCGGCACTGGCAGCGGTTGATGTGATTGGTGCCGATCAAGCCGGGCTCGATAGTATTGCTGGTATCGGTCCTGCGACTTCTAAAGCCATCCTCGCCGAGCGCGAAAAGAATGGGAACTTCAAAGACTGGGCCGACCTCGAGCGACGCGTCAAAGGCGTTGGATCGCGTAATGCACTCAAACTCTCCGCGGCAGGGCTAACGGTGAATGGCAAGAGCTACGAAGGTACTACTCGTACCGGCAAAGCAGCCAAGTCAGCCGAGAAGAGTGCTGACAAAGCAGCAGAGAAGGGTGGAGATAAAAGTAAGGCCTCCGATAGAGGTAGCGACAAGCCCGCAGCAGCCAAGCAGTAGATCGACATACGGCTACTACGGGTGGCCGTAGTGATTTTGGGCTTTCCACTACAATGGCAGTTTACTTTGCTCGACGCAAAACACCGCCATGTCATTTCATTCCATTGAGGATCTCGTCGGTAATACGCCACTTGCGCAGTTAAAGCGCATACCGGGCGACGAAATCGCGCGGCGCAACAACATCATTCTTGGCAAACTCGAGGGTAACAATCCGGCGGGCTCGGTGAAAGATCGACCAGCACTCGCAATGATTCGCGGCGCTGAGGATCGTGGCGAGATCAAACCTGGCGACACCTTGATCGAGGCGACCAGTGGCAACACGGGTATAGCGCTGGCTATGGCGGCAGCCATGAAGGGCTATCGCATGATTTTGCTGATGCCAGAAAACCTTAGCCTGGAGCGACGCCAAAGCATGGCGGCTTACGGGGCCGAGATTGTGCTCACACCAAAATCTGGCGGCATGGAATACGCGCGTGATCTCGCAGATCAGATGCAGCGCGACGGCAAAGGAAAAATTCTCGATCAGTTTGCCAACCCGGATAATCCGCGCGCGCATTATGAGACAACCGGTCCAGAGATTTGGCGCGATACCAACGGCAAAGTTACTCACTTCGTGAGTGCAATGGGTACCACTGGCACGATCATGGGTGTCTCACGCTACTTAAAAGAAAAAAATCCGGCGATTCAAATCATTGGGGCGCAACCTGAAGAAGGTTCACAAATCCCCGGCATCCGTAAATGGCCCGAGGCCTACTTACCGAAAATTTTTGACCGTAGTCGCGTTGATCAAGTCGAAAACGTCAGTCAAGCTGTCGCTGAGCAAATGGCGCGTCGCATGGCCATTGAGGAGGGTATATTCGCCGGCATCTCCGCTGCGGGTGCATGCGAGGTGGCGCTGCGTGTTGCGATGACCGTAGAGAATGCGGTCATCGTGTTTATTGTGTGTGATCGGGGGGATAGGTATCTCTCCACCGGCGTCTTCCCCGCTTAATCGGCTCAAGCAAAAGGGCGCTGGCGTTGTTGGTCCTGACTCGCCGTACGTGGGGTACTGTCTTCGTCAGCCCCGCCTAGCCATCACCCTTTTGCTTGAGCCGATGCGACGGCCTGCAAATAATCCGCTGGCGTTGTTGGTGCTGACTCATAACTCGACTTTGGTGAAGGTTTGAAAGTTTTCTCTCTCTTTATCAGTAACCGATGATTACGAACCCGCCTGAACCGTTGCCGCCTAAATCATTTATCGAGACACCACCCCCACCGCCACCAGATCCAGTGTCAGCGGCGCCGCTCGATCCGTTTCCAGAACCTGCATCGCCACCAACTCCGCTGCCACCAACCGCTACTGGATAATTGGGGACGCCATTTCCACCGCCACCACCACCCGCAACGTATCCTCCACCGAATTCTGCTGGCAGCATGTAACCTGCACCGCCATTTCCAGGCGTGACATCTGTTCCGTTAATTCCAACGCCTCCTGCTCCGCCGCCACCGCCACCACGGT
>Ga0194133_10006394_pt1 | contig 14487 bp, 12 predicted proteins | sample TA2KigOf40mmetaG_FD_155448 | JGI IMG/M metagenome (GOLD analysis project Ga0194133, IMG submission 155448) | Freshwater microbial communities from Lake Tanganyika, Tanzania - TA2015055 Kigoma Offshore 40m | ecosystem: Environmental > Aquatic > Freshwater > Lake | place: Tanzania: Lake...
CACCCAGGGCAGGCGTCGGGCCCAGGTGCCGAGGATCGCCGCCGGACGGAACCGTTCCGGATAGGGAAGGGTCATGGACACCAGCTGGCGTCGAAGCCGCTCCTGCCATGTCCGCGGAGCCTGCGAGAAAACCAGGGCCCGGAACGGACTGATCAGGTCCCGATATGGCACCCCACTCGGACAGGCCGGTTCACAGGCGAGGCAACCGAGGCACCGATCGATGTGCGGCTGGGCCTCCGCCAAGGAGATCTGTCCCTCCAGCACCTCCTTCATCAGAACGATGCGACCCCGGGGGGAATCCATCTCCTGCCCGAGTTCCCGATAGGTCGGACACGCCGCGAGACAGAACCCACAATGCACACAGCGCGAGACCGCATCCGCCATGGGTTCACCCAGGGCGCCAAGCCGGTCGGTGGGGATCGAGTGCAGCATCTAGGTGTACACTCCGGGAAACCGATCGTCGGGGTCGAGGGCGTGTTTCACAGCGGTTCCGATCCGCTGATCCGGTCGGGCGCCCCAAAGGAGCGGAGCCGCACCGTCGAGGGTCAGCGCCGTCAGCCCCCAACCGACCAGGAGGCTGGAAAGCCGTTCCAACCCCTCCCCGGACCCTGGGGTGGTTGGGACGGATACGAAGGCCACGTTGAATCCTGCGCTCCAATGGACCCTGGCCCCAGCCTCGCGGAGGGCCACCTCCAAGGGCGCCACGACGCCGCGATGACATGGGATCTTGCACAGGACATCCCCGGGCCGGCGCCACGAGAACCCGTTGAGCCGCTGCCACAGACCCGAGGCCACCGCCTCCGGGAGGCATTCCCCGGGATGACGTTGGAGCAGATCGGTGGCGAGCGCGTCCATGGCCGCTTCCGGACCCGCCAACCGCACGAGCAGTCCCCCTTCGTCGGGCAGGACATCGATGGCTTCCGGATCGAAGCGGGATCGTCCCAGCGACCCAGCCAGTTCCACTGCGGCGGACAGCGATGGGACCGCGAGCCGGAGCGTCCGGCGCGCCTCCGGTCGAGGGAACACCTTGAAGGTCGCCTCGGCGATCACCCCGAACCGACCAAGGCTGCCGACGAGAAACTTCGGGACATCAAACCCCGCAGCATTCTTCACCACCTTGCCCCCGAACCGGAGGAGCCGTCCCGCACCGTCGACCATCCGAACACCCAGGATGAAATCCCGGACGCCGCCATAGCGGAGTCGTCCCGGCCCGCTGATCCCCGAGGCGATCACCCCACCCAACGTGGAACCCGCCTCCACCTGAAGCGGATCAAACGGCAGGTACTGACCCTTCTCCTCCAATGCAGCCACGACCTCCCGGATCGGCGTGCCCGCCAACGCGGTGAACGTGAACTCGCCGGGATCGTACTCCAGAACCCCACGCAGACCGGCCAGGCTCACTCTGGAGGCATCCGTGGCCACGAGCCGGGGCTTGGTGCCCGCACCCACCGGAAGAAGCCGGGGAATCGACCTCACCGCCTCGGTGAGTACCTCCAGGGAATCGGGATGGACGACGGTGCTCATTCGCGGGAGAGCAGACCCGCCCGTTCCAGCGGATGGGCTCCCCGATGCTGCAGCGCGGGCGCCGTGCCGTCGGGGAACATCTTGCCCGGGTTCGCGATCTCCAACGGATCGAACGCCGCGCGCAGTCGACGCAGGACCTCGATCTCGTCGGCACCAAACATCTCTGGCAGGAAGGCGCTTTTCTCCACCCCGATTCCGTGTTCGCCGGTGATGGAGCCACCCATTTCGAGACACATCCGCAGGATGCGTCCGGCCAGGACCTCCGCGCGTTCGAGGGCTCCGGGCTGGCGGCCATCGAACAGGATCAAGGGATGCAGGTTGCCGTCCCCGGCGTGGAACACGTTGGCCACCCGGATGCCGGCCTCCCGCCCCATGAGATCGATCCGCCGCAGCGCCTCGCCCAGACGCTGACGGGGGACGACGCCGTCCTGGACAATGTAGTCCGGCGACAGCCGTCCCACCGCGCTGAAGGCCGATTTCCGACCCTTCCAGATCGCCAGGCGTTCGGCGGCATCCCGGGCTGGACGGATTCCGACCGCCGCGCTCACCGCAAGGATCTGGTCGAGCCGCGCCCGTTCGACCGCCACGGTTTCACGCGGGCCCTCCAGCTCGACGATCAGGACCGCCTCGCATCCCGGCGGGTAGTCCGCATGGACCGCGGCCCGCGCCGCCTCCAGCGCCAGGGCGTCCATGATTTCCATCGCCGACGGGAGCAGACCGCTCCCGATGACAGCGGCCACCGCATTGCCGGCCTCCTCGAGGGACCGGTATCCGGCGAGCACCGTGTGGACGGTTTCCGCCTTGGGCAGGAGTTGGAGGGTGATCTCGAGAGCGATTCCGAAGAGGCCCTCATTGCCGGTGAACAGGCCGCACCAATCCGGTCCCACCCGTTCCCGACTGTCACCGCCCCACGACACCACCTCACCGGTTGCGAGAACCGCCTTGAGACCCAGCACGTGATTCGCGGTCATGCCCGTCTTGAGGCAGTGGGCGCCGCCGGAGTTGAACGCCACGTTGCCGCCGATGGTGCAGATGGTCTGGCTGGACGGATCCGGCGCGTAATACAACCCGTGCGCGGCGGCAGCGACCGAGACGTGGGTATTGATGACGCCCGGCTCCACCACGGCGATCCTCTGGCCGGGGTCGATCCGGAGGATCCGGTTCAGGCGGTTGAGTGTGATCACGATCCCGTCCGCCACCGGCAGGGATCCACCGGAGAGGCTCGTGCCACTGCCCCGGGCGACAAACGGGATCCGGGCGTCGTGACAGGCACGGACGAGGGAGACCACCTCGTCGGTGGTCTCCGGAACGGCCACGGCGACGGGTCGGGTCCGGAATGCCGTCAAGGCGTCGCTCTCATACGCCGCCAGCTCGACCGGTCGGGTCAACCAGCGTTCGGGCGGCAGGACGCCCACAAGACGGTTGGGGAGGACATTCCCCACGGCCGTTCAGCGGAGCACCTCGCGCAGGGCGGCGAGGACGAGATCCACGTTGCGCACGGTCGACCCATGACCCATCAGGCCGATGCGCCACGCCTTGCCGGCCATCACGCCGAGACCGGCCCCGATCTCGATGCCGTAGTCGGCGAGCAGACGCTGACGGACCTTGAGGTCCTCGGCACCCGCGGGGATTCCGATGCAGTTGAGCGTGTGCAGGGAGTTCTTCGGGATGTAGGCGAGACCCAGGGCCTCGAGTCCCCGACGCAGCCGCTGATGCATTGCGGCATGGCGCGCGATGCGCGCGTTCAGCCCCTCCTCGAGCACGATCGTCAACGCCTCGTGCAACGCATAGGTCATGTTGATCGGCGCCGTATGGTGGTACACCCGGCCGCCGCCGGCTCCACCCCCCGAGAGGTAGTACTTCCGAAGCATCGAGACATCGAGGTACCACGACTGCGGCTTGGTCTTCCGGGCGTCCATCCGGGCCAGGGCGCGTTCCCCGAAGCTGACCGGGGAGAGTCCCGGCGGACAGCTGAGGCACTTCTGGGTGCCGCTGTAGATGGCATCGATTCCCCAGTCATCGACCCGGAGTTCATGTCCGCCGAGGCTCGTGACGGCGTCGACCACGAACAGGGCGCCCCGGGAATGGACGAGGTCAGCAATGCCCGCCAGCGACTGCCAGGCTCCGGTGCTGGTCTCGGCCTGGACGATCGCGAACACCTTCACACCCGGATGGCGGTCCAACGCCTCCGCGATCTGCTCGAGGGAGTAGGTCTCACCCCACGGGACCTCGAGGGCGTGGACCTTTGCGCCGCAACGCTCCATGACATCCTTCATCCGTCCGCCGAACACCCCGTTGACACAGACAATGGCCTCGTCACCCGGCTCAAGGAGGTTCACCGCGATGCATTCCATGCCCGCCATGCCGGTCCCGCTCACCGGAAAGGTCAGCAGGTTCTTTGTCTGGAACACCTGACGCATCAGCTCGCAGGTCTCGTCCATGATGGCGAGGTACTGCGGGTCGAGATGCCCGAGCGTGGGCGCCGCGAGAGCCTGGAGGACGCGCTGAGGAACAGGGCTGGGACCGGGACCGAGGAGGATGCGTTCGGCGGGATGGGAGGTCGTGCTCATGAAAGGAGGGCCCGGCAGTGCATGCTCGGCGCCCGGGGCTGCGCCGGAGGTTCCGGACCCCCTCGGGGTGTCGCAAGCAAATAGGGGGGAGAGAAACCCAAACGAAGACGCCAAGACGCGGAGGAACGACAGGAGAGATCGAGACAGAGGCGATGTCGGTAGGACTGTGCTCCGCCACGGCCCCATCTCAACCCGCCGCGCATTGTGGATTCGTGAAGGGAGACGGGTCCGCTCACGCGACAGAGGATCCCGTCTGGACTGTTCGATCCGCTCAACCCTCGCAGGAACTATGGGGGCCCAACGGAGTGGTTCCCTGCGTTGCTGTGGGTGCTCCATCATCCACCGATCGGAGCCTTCAGGTTCGGGTCGTATGGAACCGACGCCCCCTTTTCCTTCCGTCTCTCCCGGCCTTTCTCCGCGCCTCGGCGTCACCGTGTGAACCCCTTGCATCGTCGCGTGCACCCCCAGCAAACCGCTTGCCGGTGTCGGCGTCAGGCCGCTTAAATCACCGCCTTGCACGCGGGTCGCGAACGACCCGAACGCGGAAACCAACGTCATGTCCTACACCACCTGCACCGTCCCCGCCGGCGGGAAGATCTCCATCCAGTCCGGTCGCCTCGTTGTCCCCGACCGGCCGATCATCCCATTCATCCGGGGCGATGGCACCGGGCCCGACATCTGGGCCGCCTCGGTCCGGGTCCTCGACGCCGCCGTGCAGAAGGCCTACGGAGGCAAGCGGGCCATCGCCTGGATGGAGGTGTTCGCAGGCGAGGAGAGCTTCAAGCGGTTCAACAACTGGCTGCCCGACGACACGGTCAACGCCTTCCGCGAGTTCCTCGTCGGCATCAAGGGGCCGCTGACCACCCCCGTTGGTGGCGGGATCCGGTCCCTCAACGTCGCCCTCCGGCAGATGCTCGACCTCTACGTCTGCCTCCGCCCGGTGCAGTATTTCACAGGTGTGCCCAGCCCGGTGAAGCATCCCGAGAAGGTCGACATGGTGATCTTCCGCGAGAACACCGAGGACATCTACGCGGGCATCGAGTACGCCGCCGGCACGCCCGAGGCCCAGAAGGTCCTCGACTTCCTCGCCAAGGAGTTCCCGAAACAGTTCTCCAAGATCCGCTTCGGTACGGTCGACGCCGCCAAGGGATACTGGGAGAGCTCCGGCAACACCTCGATGCCGACCGACGTCCGGGTCGGGGTGGGCATCAAGCCGGTCAGCTTCTCCGGAAGCGCCCGGCTCATCCAGAGCGCCATCGAGTACGCGATCCGGAACAACCGCAAGTCGGTCACTCTGGTCCACAAGGGCAACATCATGAAGTTCACCGAGGGCGGCTTCCGCGACTGGGGCTACCAGATCGCCAAGGAACTCTTTGGTGCGGTCGAGATCGACGGCGGCCCGTGGTGCCGGATCCCCGAGGGCAAGCCCGGTGCCGGCATCGTCATCAAGGACTCCATCGCCGACATCACGCTGCAGCAGGTGCTGACGCGTCCGACCGATTTCGACGTCATCGCCACGCTCAACCTCAACGGGGACTACCTGAGTGATGCGCTCGCAGCCCAGGTGGGCGGCATCGGCATCGCGCCCGGCGGCAACATCAACTATGTGACCGGTCACGCCATCTTCGAGGCCACCCACGGCACTGCCCCGAAGTATGCGGGCAAGGATGTCGTGAACCCGGGTTCGGTCGTCCTCAGCGGGGAGATGATGCTGCGCCACCTCGGGTGGTCCGAGGCCGCCGACCTGGTCCTCAAGGGCCTGAACGGGGCGATCGGCAGCAAGCGGGTCACCTACGACTTCGCGCGACTCATGGAGGGCGCGACGGAAATCAAGTGCTCGGCCTTCGGCGACAACATGATCGCCCACATGGAGTAGCACAGAGCCCAGGGCGGAGGGCCAGGGGTGGGGCGGGGAAGGTTGAGGGTTCAGCTCGGGGTGGCCCCTTCCCACGCCGGTTCCCTTCGCCAATCCGCCCGCATCGACCCACAACATGCCACCTCCCCGACGCTCCGTGCCTGCCGCCAGGAAAACCCGCCCAACCCGCGGGGAGACCCGGTTCTTCAACCGGGAACTGAGCTGGCTGGAGTTCAACCAGCGCGTGCTCGACGAGGCCCTGGACGGGCGGAACCCCCTGCTCGAACGCCTGAAGTTCTTCTGCATCGTCAACTCGAACCTCGATGAGTTCTTCGAGGTCCGTGTCGCCGGTCTCAAGCAGATGGTTTCCGAGGGCCTGTCCGAGCCCACCCCGGACGGCTTCACTGCCGCACAGACCCTCCAAAGGGTCCGGGATCGAGTGGGCCGTCTCATCGGCGATGCCAATCGCTGCTGGCGTGAGGAGATCCGGCCTGCCCTGGACCGACACGGAATCCGGTTCCTGGAGCCCTCGGAGGTGCCGGTGGCCGACCGGGAATGGCTCGAGACCTACTACCGGGAAAGCGTCTCACCGGTCCTCACTCCCCTCGCCATCGATCCATCGCACCCCTTTCCCCAGCTCCTCAACAAGTCGCTGAACCTGATCGTCCGACTGCACGGCATGTTTCATGGACAGCTCCGCCGATGGCTCGCCGTGGTCCAGGTCCCCCGGGGACTGCCACGACTGGTGGAGCTGCCCGACCGGCGCACGGGCAAGGAATTCGTCTTCCTCAGCCATCTCATCAGCCAGCACCTAGCGGATCTCTTTCCCGGGATGACCCTCGAGGGGTGCTGGAGCTTCCGGGTGACCCGGAACAGCGAGCTGTACATCGACGAGGAGGAGGTGCCGAACCTGCTCCGTGCCGTGGAGCACGAACTGGACAAGCGCAAACGCGGGGCGGCCGTCCGACTCGAGGTGTCCGTCGACTGTCCGGAGGACATCCGCCGTTCGCTGATGGAACATGTGGGACTTGGGGCGGAGGACCTCTACGTGGTCGATAGCCCGCTCAATCCCACCCGGCTCATGGCGGTGCTCGAAGGGGATCACTCACCCGAGCTACGGGACCCCACGTTCGTCGGTTCCGTTGCGCCGGAGCTGCGTTCGGGAAACGACCTTTTCGCTGCGATCCGGAAGCGCGACATCCTGCTCCGCCATCCCTATGACCACTTTGGGACCGTGGTGGAATTCCTCGAGCAGGCCGCGGCGGATCCGAAAGTGCTGGCGATCAAGCAGACACTCTACCGGACCGGAGGGGATCCCCGGATTGTGGGTGCCCTGATGAATGCCGTGAAGAACGGCAAGCAGGTCACCGCCGTGGTGGAGCTCAAGGCCCGGTTCGACGAGGCCAACAACATCCGCTGGGCCCGGGCCCTCGAGGAAGCGGGGGTCCATGTCATCTACGGAATCTTCGGCTACAAGGTGCACTCCAAGGTCACCCTTGTGGTGCGGGCCGACGACGACGGGATCCGCCGGTACGTCCATCTGGGAACCGGCAACTACAACCCCAACACAGCACGCCTCTACACCGACCTCAGCCTGCTGTCATGCCGTCCTGAGCTGGGGGCGGACGGCACCGACCTGTTCAACCTTCTGACCGGCATCTGCCATCCGCAGCCCATGCGGCGTCTCCTCGTGGCGCCCCACGCGATGCTGAAGCGCCTGCTGGAGCTGATCGACCGCGAGGCGGCCCACGCACGAAGCGGGCTGCCCGCCAGGATCATCGCCAAGATGAACGCACTGGTGGACACCGAGGTGATCGAGGCCCTCTACCGTGCCTCGGATGCCGGCGTGGAGATCGATCTCATCGTCCGTGGCATCTGCTGCCTCCGTCCCGGCGTGCCTGGCCTGAGTGAACGGATCCGGGTCCGGAGCATCGTCGACCGCTTTCTGGAGCACGCCCGGATCTGGCACTTCGAGAATGCCCAACGGCCAGAGGTGTTCGTCGGCAGCGCCGACTGGATGCCGCGGAACCTCCACCGTCGGATCGAGGTCGCGTTTCCGATCGAGGACGGGCGACTGCGGGACCAGATCGCCTCCGAGATCCTCGCCGTCGAACTGGCCGACAACACCAAGGCCCGCCAGCTGCAGCCGGATGGCACCTATGTGGTTCCGGCGCCGGGACCCAAGGCGCGACCCCGACGCGCCCAGGCCGAGTTCATGGCCCGCGCCGAGTCCGGCAGGAAGCCATCCTCGCGGGCTGCGCAGACCACCAAGCGCCTGAGGTTCGTGCCCAGGACCCGACCCGCCTGAGTCCCCGTCCCTCCACCGGGTTCCGATCTCCTCGCGCCGTCGACAGGAACCCGATTCCTTGAACCACGCCCATCGTTGGGCCTAGCCTCGTCCCCGGTGCAACCGTTCCAGATCATCTTCAATCCCACGAGCGCCGCCGAGCTGTCCCGGATGCCCAAGGAGCTCCAGCTCCAGATCCTTGGACAGTTCAGGGGGCTTTCTCACGAACTCCAGCGGGAGGAGGGACAGTACGGTCATCTGACCAAGGAGGGCCGGACCCTGACGCGCTACCGCCTGGGCGAGTACCGGATCTATTTCGAACGCCATCCACTCGGCATCGTGGTGCACCGGATCCTCAGCAAGCATTCCCTCAAGGATTTCCTGTTCCGCTCCAATCTTGGCGCCGACGAGGATGCATCGCTCGCGGACAATCCGAAGTTCTGGGAGCTCATCGAACAGACCCGCTTCACGGCACGACAGCCATCGCAATGACCCCACGGATTCGGCCTAGCGGATCCGTTGGGTGGACGGGCCCGGCTCGACCTCCGACCGCGTGCGCCGTTCGAGGCAGCCTCAGTAGAGCGTGGTGACCTCGGTCTCCTCGACCGGGTCCTTGAATCCGTCGACCGTGACCGAAGCCTTCTGGTAGGCCTTGCCCTCCGAGACGGCCCTCCCGGTCAGGCTGAACGTGACCCCCTGTCCGGCCTCGAGCTTCGGGATGGGCGGAAACTTCACCTTTTTCCCGGCGATCGTGCCCTGGGGGCTGGAGACAGGCTCGGTCTCGGCATCGAGATCGATACTGGCATTGAGATTGGTGAGGTCTGCGTTTCCCTGGTTGCTGATGCGGAGGACATAGCCCACCTCCCCACCCAGCGGCACGGGATCGGAGACATCCACGAACTCCACCAGCAGGGCTCCGAGCCCCTTCCAAACCGGGCAGATTTCCAGGACCTCGACCAGTCCGCCGGGCGCCTTCGCACGGACCTTCCCACACCAGCTGCCGATTCGGGACGAGGTCAGAACCAGCGGCATCCCGCTCGAAGCTCCCGGCTTCAGAGGGGCCAGGGTCCACGTCACGGTCCTCCCCACCACGGTTGCACCCGGTGCGCTGGCCACCTCCACCTGTTGTGGAGCCTCGAAGGTGAGCGTCGCACCCTCATGCACCACATCTCCATCGTTCAGAACCGAGAGCAGTACCCGGGCCTCGCGACCCACGACCTGCTCCTGCGCCCCTGGGTTGACCGTAAGACGAAGGGACGGACGGAAGACGGTGACACAGGCCTCATCCTGGACCGGCGAGGCGTTGGAGGCCGTCGCGACGGCGATGTGGCAATGGCGTCCACGGTCGACTCCCTTGAGTCTGACGTTGAGCGTCCGCGATTCCCCCGGTGCAAGGTCCCCCACGACGAAGGGAATCTCCCGGGCGCCACCAAGCCCCGCTGGGATCCGGTCGGTGACCAGGACGCTCCGTGCCGTCGCCTTGCCGAGGTTCCTGACCAACAGGGCGCAGTCGGCATCTCCACCGAGGGCGACGCCGGCCGGACCCGTTGCGTCAACCGACAACTCTGGAAGATCGGGCGCCGCCTGGATGGCCGGGGACAACAGCATCGACGCGGCGAGGGCGCAGCAAACGGCAGCGGGTGGGGTCGGGATGGCTCTTCGGAGTTCCATGGCATCAGCGGTATGCGAGGTCCCTCGGATCGAGTTCGAGGGTCGCGCAACAGGCTGAGCCTTTGCCGGAGTCCTGTACAGCTCGCGGTCCCTGCCAAACCCCGCCTAGGAGACCTCGGGCCTCGGTGTCCCGGTGTCCCGGATGGCGAGGTGTCAGGGCCGACCTAACGTGCCACCGGGGCCATCCGGATGGCCCCGGTGGCGGGGTCGTAGGCGAGCCGTTGTCCGGCCGGCACCCCGGGAACCGAAGCCAGCAGGCCCGCACGGACGAGTTCCTCCAGATCAGTCGGCCAGCGGTTTTCGGTGGCCTGGAAGTCTTGGATCGCCTTCTGCACCTGCGCCAGGGCGACGACGTTCTCGGCCCGACGCTTTCCCTGCCCCTGGACCGCGAGGTAGTCGAGCGGAGCCGTCGCTGGATGCCGAGGCGGCCCAGCGGTCGACGCACCGTCGGATGGAGGTCGGCCACACCCGGTCAGGAGCATCACCACAAGAACTGCGGCTTGGACCGGGCGGCGGTCATTACCACGCCCAATACAGCCCGGCGCGGCAGGGAACCTGATGGAGGGGTCGGAGCTGGAGTGCATTCGGCCGGTGAATCCTTGGCGAACAACCCAAAGGGGACGAACCCGATCGACAGACCGTCACCACCACGTGAAGGACGGATCGGGTGCCGGGCCTGTGTAGTTCCATTGGTAGGCCGATTGCGGGAAGGCGAAGAACTCGGTGTGGCCATCGCCGAACAGGACGTTCATGCGGTATTGACCCTTGTAGTTGTGCCACTGGCTCATGGGATCCTCCTTCCGACGGTCGGCCCACCACGGCCAGTCGCCCTGGATGAGCTTGTTGGCGGCGCTCTTGGCGATCTCGCTCGTCTTGATCGACAGCGCCTCCTTCGACCCCTTGGCCGCCTTGGAATCACCGGTCACATGTTTCACACGGAGCGTCTCGACGGCCCAGACGGTGAGGTAGCTGTTGCCCCAGGCGTCATAGCAGCTCTTCAGTTTCTTGGGCTTGAACTCCGCCTGCCACAGGGAATCCCCCTTGTCGGCCGGACAGTGCCAGCTCTCGAACGCCGGGACGTATTGGTTCATCGGACGATTGCTGACGGCCACGAAACCGCCATGAATCGTCAATCTGCCAGTCTTCCCCCCCATCGTCCCCCAGTCGGAATAGATCGGGAAGAAGTCCTGGTGGTCATCGGCGTAGATGTGCAAGCCGATGCCGATCTGGCGATGGTTGTTGTTGCACCGGATGGTGAGGGCCTTGGCCTTGGCCTTGCCGAGCGCGGGCAACAGCATCCCGGCAAGGATCGCGATGATCGCGATGACGACCAGCAGTTCGATTAGGGTGAACGCCTTCCGGGAGATCGGGCCGGGAAGCATGGGTATGGGTCTAGGATCATACCAAGCGACCGACAAGACAGGATTTCTTGATTGTCCGATTCCAAGGCGTTCCAGCTCACGCAGCACCTATCGGGGGGATCCTTGTCACCGGGAGCCCTTCCGAATATCCCAAGAAGCCCACCCTTCGAATGAACCTCCTCCTGCGCCTCCTGCTTCCCGGTCTCCTCCTCGTGCTGTCCACCCAGGCCCAGACTCTCGCCGAACGCCTCGGATGCCGATCCGACGAGCGGATCCTGATCCTCAACGGCGACGACACCGGGATGTGCCACACCGCCAACCAGGCAACCTTGGACTGCCTCCGGGAAGGCCTGATGACCTCGGCAACGATCACGGTTCCCTGCTCCTGGTTCCCTGAGATCGCGGCGTTTGCCCGCACGCATCCGGGACCCGACTTCGGCCTGCATCTGGTCCAGACCCCGGAATGGAAGGGCTACCGGTGGGGCCCTTTCGCCTCGAGCGACCAGGTGCCGGGACTGATCGACCCCGACGGCTTTTTCCGGACCGAGGCTCCCTAAGTTTACGCGAAGGGTTCGCCAAAGGAAGCCCTGATCGAATCGCGGGCCCAGATCCGCAAGGCCCTAGCGGCGGGGATCGACGTCACCCACCTCGACTCACACATGGGCGTGCTTCAATACCAGCCAGCCTATCTGGAGGTCTACCGCCAGCTGGCCGTGGAATTCGACCTGTCGGTCCGGATGGCGGCCCAGGCGGATTTCGACAAGGCCGGCATGCCGCACTGGCGCGCGACGTTCGCGGCCGACGGCATCCTGTTCACCGACGACTTCGTCCACGACATGGGCTACTCGAAACCCGAGGCGGTGAAGGCCTTCTGGATGCGGCGTCTTGCAGAACTCAAACCTGGCGTGACGGAGATCTTCATCCACGCAGGACGGCCCACGGAGGAACTGAAGTCGATCACCGGCAGCTGGGCGGTCCGGAGTGCGAAATTCGAAACGTTCACCCACGACCCCGAGATGCGCGCCCTTCTCGACAGGCAGGGCGTGAAGCGAATCGGCTACCGTGTCATCCGGGATCTTCAGCGCACGCTCCGCCGGAAGTCGGTGAAGCCCTGACCTAGCCCTGCCGTCCGCCGGGACTGCAGGCGGCTCTCCCCGGTTGTCCACTTCGGGTCCGCGTGTGGGTCCCGAAGTGTTCTGCAGAATTGTCTTTGCAAACCGGCCTTCGTTTCCCATTTTCCCAAGGCTTTTTGGTCCGGGGCGTAGCGTAGCCTGGCTAGCGCGCCTGTTTCGGGTACAGGAGGTCGTGAGTTCAAATCTCACCGCCCCGACCATCTAAAGCCCGCGGGTGGCGGTGAAACACCCCTGATGACGCGCACGTGGCGGAATTGGCAGACGCGCTACTTTGAGGTGGTAGTGCCGTAAGGCGTGCAGGTTCAAGTCCTGCCGTGCGCACCATCAGACAGCACACTTCCCCCCGCTGGTATTCCTCGATTTCCCCGAGTTTTCCGCGGAATTCGGGCTTTGGACAGTTTCGCCGGCTGGCGGGCTTTAACGCCCTCCGACGGTCTTTGGCGCCGAAAAGCTGCCATTGGATTGCCATTGGCAATTCCCCATGAATGCCCCGAAAATCAGCGAGGTCTTGAACAACGGTCGGCGGTGTATCTGCGTCACAATTCCGGCGAGCCTTACGCGAAAACGGCGCCGCGCCTTTTTTAAGACGCGAGCCGAGGCCGAAAAGTTCCGCCAGACCTCGATGGACGAGGCGAAGGACAGCGGCTTTTGCTGGGCACTGATGCCCCCGGCCCAGCGCAACAAGCACGCCCAACTCGCCGCCTGGCTCGAAGACCAAGGGATCGATCCGATGGACGTCCCCCGCCTCCTGGCAAAGCGTCCCGTTATCCGGGCGGGAGTGACGCTCGCGAAGGCGGCCGACGAGTTTCTCGCCGCAAAGGCGGCAAAGGGCTGCCGCGAAAAGTACCTGGTAAAACTCCGGCGGACGGTCGGGCTCTTCCTGACGAACCGCCGCGAGTCGCTGGTTTCCGAGATCGAGGTGGGCGATCTGGAAGAGTTCCTTGGCCGGAACGGCTACTCGCCGGCGACCCGCAAGAGCTATCGATCGGACTTCGGCGCGTTTTTCGCCTTCTGCGTCCGCCGGGGGTACCGGCCCGATAACCCGGTCCACTCCACCGAAGCGCCTATCCTGGACGAAAAGCCGCCCGGGATTCTGACCCCCGACGACGCTCGCGCCCTTATGGACGCCGCCCAGCGTCATTCTCCCCGAGTGGTCCCCTGGATTGCGCTGGTGCTGTTCGGCGGCCTCCGCCCCGACGAGGCCCGGCGCCTGTCGTGGGACGACATCCGAGACGAAATTGTGGATCTCCAAGCAGCGAAGGCGAAAACCCGGCGGCGCCGCATCGTTCCCGTCTCGCCGCAATTGGCCGCCTGGCTCGAAGCGGGGCGCGCGGTCGGCGCTCCCCTGCCCCCGGTTAACTGGGATCGGGATTGGCGCCGCGCCCGACAACGCGCCGGGATATCCGACCGGTACGAGCACAACGCCCTCCGCCATTCCTTCGCGTCGTACCACTACGCCCGGTACCGGAGGGCGAGCGAAACGGCCGCTATCATGGGGCATTCCGAGACGATGCTCTTCCGCCATTACCGCGAAGTCGTAAGGGAATCCGCGGCCGAAGTCTTCTTTGGGCTACTCCCCGACCGCGCCGCGCTCGAAGCCGGCATGGCGGAGCAACGCCGGCCAAAGCACGTCCCCCCGCACGTCCTGCGGCAGCGAAGGCTGGCAGCGACGACGGCGGCGCCTGGCCTTCCGGATCCTGGTTCGGGAGTTCACCTCCCGCCTTAATGGTCCGTGGTCCACCAATCAGCCACCTGTTGAACAGGCCCAGTTCGTCAGAATTCGGTTGGTGAAATAAAAGCTACTGGGGTCAGTTGCCGTTTTGGCCCTGTCTGCCTGCTGCGCGGAGGACTACAGGCAGGCGTTGACCCTCAAAAAGGTCGGGTGTCTGCTGTGAGTCTGAAACCGGTACGAATCGGACTTTCGGTGGGGCTGCTCTGGCTTCTTATGTCGAGGTGTCTTGCGGGCGAGACGGCTACGGCGGTGGCGACGGTGACCGCGGGTTATGTGACCGCCATCACTGTGATCTCTGGCGGCTCCGGCTACACAAGCGAGCCCGCAGTGACAATCTCCGGCGGCGGCGGCAGC
>Ga0194133_10006395_pt1 | contig 14485 bp, 4 predicted proteins | sample TA2KigOf40mmetaG_FD_155448 | JGI IMG/M metagenome (GOLD analysis project Ga0194133, IMG submission 155448) | Freshwater microbial communities from Lake Tanganyika, Tanzania - TA2015055 Kigoma Offshore 40m | ecosystem: Environmental > Aquatic > Freshwater > Lake | place: Tanzania: Lake Tanganyika...
AATTTTGAGGCTCAGTAAGGTAAGGTTAGTTTAGGTTAGGTTAGGCTAGGCTAGGCTAGGTTAGGTTAGGTTAGGTTAGGTTAGGTTAGGTTAGGTTAAGTTAGGTTAGGTTAGGTTAGGTTAGGTTGGGTTAGGTTAGGTTAGGTTAGGTTAGGTTAGGTTAGGTTAGGTTAGGTTAGGTTAGGTTAGGTTAGGTTAGGTTAGGCTAGGTTAGGCTAGGCTAGGTTAGGTTAGGTTAGCTTATATTGGGTTAGGTTAGGTAAGGTTAGATTAGATTAGGTTAGGATGGGTTAGGTTAGGATAGGTTAGATTGGGTTAGGTTAGAATAGATTAGCCAATACTCCTTTGAAATCATTGACTAACCTAACCCTACAGGAATGGACCCTAACCCCAACCGTACATAACTAATCAGGATCGGATGTCAGGGGTTGTTTTACTTTTTTCTCAAGATAATGAATTTGGCAAAATGACCTTGGGGAAAATGAAATTTGGGAAAACTGCATTTGGGAAAAACTCTTAGCACCGAAATTGATTAATTATGAGAGCAATCCTTTACTTGTAAGTATATTAATACAATAAAGTACCTGTTGCTTATAGTGTAACAGTGGGTTTGGACTGAAAATCTTTGATTTTTCAACTTTCAACATTTTTGGCTTTAAGATCTATACAATTGAAAAGCAACTTAAAATTTTGGCCTAAAAGTTCCTTCCACTACTGCTATTCTGATTCACAACTTACACGATTTTTCAAACAAACAGTCATAATACCTAAGAGGTTACCACAAAATTGATGTGGCAGTGGTGAGACTGGATGTAATTAGAATAAAGAGGAGAACATTAGGGAGTAAATGTAGGTTCAAGTCCCATACATCAACCAATTGGATAATTTTGAGCTGAGATTTTAGTGGTCACAAACTGCTTCTTTTTGCCAACAAGTTCATATTTTTTCCTGTGACGTGACTATACATGGATCACTGATAACATTCATTTTTGTGTTTTTTGTTACATACATAACCTGATTTACTTTGATTAGGCCTATTGTTTATTGTCACAGCTTTGTCGATCAGGAAATCCAAAATGTTTGAAAAACCTGAATTTGGATCTAAACAGTTTCAAATTAGAATATTTTAAATTTTATGAAAAAGTAGCTTTTTCAACTGACATCATAAGGGAGCTTGAGGAATGAGGATTGCCATGACCATGGAAAACATTTACATATTTGTTTTTAGTTATTTTCCTCTATTTTTGACCTTAAGAAATCATTTAACTAATATAATGTACTCATGATTTTATTGTTTACAAGCCAACCGTGGCAAAGTTTTTATTACAGTGATCTGCTAAGGTTTTGGAGCTTGGGGTACCCCGGGGAAAGGGAGTTGAAGTGTGGGGTCAAACTTGTGTTTAGGACCTTCTCTGAGTAGTTGTGGAGGTCTGTCCAAAATTTGGTCTGTAAAGTTTGCGCGGTAAAGGGACATTGGTAGGTACAAACAGTCTATTTTTGAACATATATTTTTAGTGGCATGAAATACAGGTGGGGCCTACCTATTACTTTTTCCTGAATACAGTTTTCTCACCAATATCTACCCGAATTCCAATTTTTCCCAAAATTGGGTTCAAGGTCATGTTCGAACCTATAGGGTTAGGTTAAGTAAGGTTAGCTGACCCTGACCCCAATTTTAATTTTTTGAGGAAAATGAACTTTTAGGAAGATGTTGGTGGGAAAACTGCATTGGAGAAAAACTTGCAATTCTATCAAAAGCAATCTTGCCCTACTATAGATTTTATTATAGCAACCCAAGAATCAACTAACATTTAGAGCAAGTCTTTGCTGTCCTTTCTCTTAGTTTCTTTTGGGCTAACTTTCTGTCCACCGACCCATTTGTAAGCCTTAAACATGTTTTATTCCATGGAAAACTCAGCTAAATGCCTGAGAGACTTAGTTCTTTGATGTTGTGACAATTCTCCTCCATTTTCATGCTTCAAGTTTGAGATTGAAACTATTTCAGTAATCAAGGTGATAAAATGGAAGCCACATTAAAGCCAGATCTATATAATTTGAACCTTTGAACCATTGCCAAAAAAATTAATCCACAAAATTAGATGAAAATTATTTTCAATTCCTTAGCTTTTGAACAGAGTTTTACCAAGGAAAATTCTTCATCACGATTTTCAGGCCTTTGTATAGATCAAAATCCAACCCTCAACAAGTTGAAAAAGAGTTGAAGATGAATCATTCTCTTTCATCATGCAAGATCCAACGATTTATTCTTATCCATGCTCAGCAAACTGAAAACACCAGACCTCCCACACTTTTTTGCTGATTGCATGAGAGGATATTCAGATCATGATGTGCACGAACACTAACACCTTAAAGTAAACTGAAGATGTTCATCCTTGGACTTTTGGTAGCCAGTTTTAAGAGCAACTAAGGGCTTAAAGTAGTTCAAAAACCACTTTTGAAGCATATATCTTTTCCATCTTGTAGAGATGAGCCCTGGCCCAACCTTACCCGAGCATACTTTTGACCCGCAGTAAATAAGAGGCCGACCCGGCTTTGACCCAGGTACTTTTTGACCTGACAACATTTTTTTAACCTGAAAGGCAAAAAAATTGAAAAGTTTGGGATTTTAGGGGAAAATTTCCAAATCCATACCCAAACTAAAGATGGCTTACCCGACCCGAGCAACAAAAATTTGACACAACACGACTCGGGTCAAAATTTTTTGACCCAGACCCATCACTAATCTCTAGTAAATGGTAGGAGTATCCCAGTTCCAAAGAATAAGTCACTTGAGCAACAACTGTTTTAATTACATCAAATACACATGTTTATATAACTTTACAATTATAATTGAAGCTGATTAGCCTCTCCTGGTTAGTTAGTTCAGGAAAGGACAAAGAGGGTAGATCACTTCAGCACAAAAGGGAAAGTGATCCAGACATGTGCCAGTTAATTAGCGCCAACTGATTGCTAAATATCTTGTAAACAACAAACAAAGGGGTTTGGTACAAATCAAGTTGACCCATTTTTTGTAGTACACCTTGCAAAGATAATCATGAAAGGCACACCTTTTGATCTGGCTGGGATTATTTGTCAGAATTTTTTGTAGCAATACGGGGTCAAAGATTACCTATAGGTTTCTGCTGGGGCTTGAACCCACCAACCCCATGATCCCTAGTCAAGTGCCATGATTATAAGGCCACGGTGAAACCTTTAAAAAACTAAAGATTGAAAGACTCTTGTTAATTCTCAGATCTGTGGAACTCTGACCCCAAACAAGGTTCTCAGTGGTTTCAGGATCAATGTGTTGCTGAAGGTGCTAAGTTATGAATCATAAACCCTAAGATCCAATACTACATGACATAAGCATAAACTACAGAGACTACATAAGCATTTATTGAAAGGTTCTATATCCCTTGTCAAATAAAAGTGCCTTTAACCCTATAATGAATCAAGTATTCTAATGTAGTGGAGTGGTTTGGTGTTAAGCTACTATTATGCTTGTGGGAGGTACGAGTTCTGCACAAACAGGCTTTTCCTGAACATTGTAAAACTAGGCTGTCCAAAAACATTTTCCCCAAAAAAATTTGGGGTTGAGGGTTCAGGTTTAGTTTGAATCTGTTATAGCAATACTTTTTTTGGGAAAATGTTGGTGGGAAAACTGCATTTGGGAAAAACACAACTGTAAAAAACTCATCGCGTCGTGCCTCTGGCACTGATCTCATAATCCACAGCTACTATCCTAGTTAACAAAGATGAACCAAACAGCACCTGTCTCTTTTATCAGCCATAAACCCACATAAACATGTGTTACACATATTAAATAAGATGAAATCCCAACATACTAATTTGCACCAAAGCCGTGGATGCAGTACGCCGCTTGCAATTTGTCAGTTAAAACAGAAAAATTGAGACTACCAACTAATCTCTGGGAATCCATGGAGAGAAACCTGTACTTCAACAGGATCAATAAAACAATCCAAAAATAGTTGACAGATCAATCAAAACAAATGGAAGGAAAAGTCATGTCAATTGGTTTATAATACTAGAAAAAGTAGTATTTGACTGGTACGATAAGTCCCCAAAAGATGACCCCATAAGAGTAAAACTCAAAGAAATTTCTCTAGTGCAAGGATCCCTTTTTAATCCTTTTTACAAAATGTGATAAAAGACTGAGATAGTAACCTATTTGTCTTTTATTTTACAACATAATAAGGACAGCTCATGCTCTTATAAAGCATATATGTTGGATATTGTATCGCAGGTGTGAAACTGAGCTAATAAATCTATTAAACTTAATACATGGACCCTTTAATCAAGTTTTATACATACAACTTATGAATGGCCATACAAAAAATGCAAAAGAGTTGTTGTAGACCCTCAGCTTTTGGTATAATCAGTCTAAACAAACAATTACTAGATTTTTATTTACAAAAGGGTCTTTTTTTACAAAGAACAACAACATCTAAACTTGCAATTTTTTTATCTTAATGTGAGCCCTCTCGCACAAATTGCTTAATTTTTCAAAACCAACAATTTATTTTTCAACCCCCTTTTTTTCACACACAAAAATTATGAATCAGAAGAAGCTATTTCCATTATGAGTGATTGTTTTTCAGCAAAACACACCTTTTTTCTCACCCACATGAAGAGTTAGGTCAGGCAGGAGGCCATTAATATTAATCCAAAAGTTAATTGCTCGGGAAATAAGCCTTCTTTTTGAAATCCTTATCCTATTAGTTACAATAGAATATATCAAACTGTCATTTGTTTTCATTATTTAATCCAGAACTTTTCCCATTCATTTTCATGTCTGAGTTTTGTCTGAGGAGCAATCATGCGAACGACACTTTTTTTTACATCTCTTTAAAAAAAAGTGATCAGCCAAAAATAAGGTCAAGGTGAACTCTTGAGAACAGAACGATTTTACACAATTGCAATTATCTGTAAAAGAAAAAAAAACTATTTTTTTTAAACTATATGTGATTTCATTTTAATGAGAATAGGAAAAAAATTGTGTCGTTTTAATGATCTAGCTAAAATTGGGATTTTATGAAAAAGTGCCAAAAGCTATTTCATTTGGGTTACAAATAATTTCAACTCACCACCTTTTTTTGATTGAGGGATATCAGGGTCTGACCTGAGAGATGAAAAATGTAGAGGCTAATTACAAATTGAGAAAGGTCTTGACCAGACCCGAGCATGATCCTGACCTGTAGTAAATAATGGGCTGACCCAGCTTTGACCGGGTATTTTTTGACCCAACACGGAGAGATTTTTGTGACCCAATCTAATCCTTTTTTTTCTGTGCTTTACCTGATAAAGAGTTTGTAGCTGACATACAAAAGATTGCCATAAAGACCTACTTTTTGACTTTGAACGATTCATACCTTTGATGGTGTTAATAGCTTGTCTTTATGTCAAATGCACAATAGTGTTTTGCTACAACACCCATTTCAGAAGCCAGCTTCGCAAAGTATTTTCTATGTATTGCAATCAAACTTGAATTCTTCCTTTGCAGTGTTGTTTCATAGTTTGAAGCAGAGAAACAAAGCTATTACATACACAAGAGGAGCTAAGTTACCCAACTAAATTCTGGGTTTACTATGAGCAGTCAGTCGCAAATGGCATAGACTCTTCTTCATCCAGCAGTGATGATCCAGAGATCCTGGCACGTGCTCCTGATTCCCACTTGAGTCACTAGTTGCGGAAAAGGAATAGCCAAAAGTTCACCTCACTCAAAGTTTAAAGAAACGTCACTCCAAATTGTCAAAAAACAAATTTTGGATGGAAAGACACTGACACGTGCAACCCAATTGAACGCAGAGAGGGAACTCTAAAACTCTACAGCTATCGATTGACCCTCATTAACTAAAAAATAAATTAAATACCTGAAAATATTAACTTTGACATATGCCAAAACTCTCTCTAACTAAATTTGTGTCAGTGCAGTTACACCCTAACTGGGAACTCCATATGTGTAATCTCTGCTAAGTTCTAAACCAAACATCCAAAAAGAGATTTATTTTTTTATCCCAGCAAGTTAACACAAAAGGTGATTAATTAGATTGAAAATTGAGGGTTTTGGAAGCCACTTAACCATGATTAAATCATCAAAACAGTTTGATTAATGTTGAATTGTAAATGACCATGAGGTTTGAACTAAAAATGGCATTAAAAGAATCTAATTCCAAAAATTTCTATTGAAAATATTTTTAAGTCAATGAAACTGGGACTGTATACAACACTAAAACAAGATAAATTAATAATTGAAAACCTTGATTTTTGTTACAAACTGCACCTGGTTTGTACAACTAAGGTTTTCTCACAAACCAATTTACCATTCAAACTTTACTTTTTGTGTCTTGTAATTTGCTTTTTGAGCTGTAATATGTTGTTGGTTTCAAAAGGCTTTTTTGACTGTGAAATTATAAAGACATGCAACCATGTTCCAAATGAGGTTAAAATTGAGTCACAAATGTTAAGATACAAAACAGCAATAGGAGGACTTATCTATATCAAAATATTTTTATACTATTTGAGCCATTTTACTTTTTAGTAAATATGTGCACTAAAAAGGGCTGAACACAAAGGAGTCAATATGGTTTAGTAGGTTATGCGCCAGATTTCCATCCCAGTGTCCCAGGTTTGACTCCTGCCCAGGAAACCCACAAGACCACACCCCTACATATATGTCGTTAGGCCACACGGACGTCTGTACTTAGATTTAAGTTTTCACGGTAGTTTACCTTTTTGATCAACTATCCTTTCTATCCACGTTTGATCCCCAACCCCAAGCGCTCCTGATCAGCGCGCTCCTGTTTCACATGTTCATAAAAAGGCTTGCATGTCATTACAATCTTACATAGTTATTTTCATTTGTGCTTAGACGGAGAGTACAAAGGCAGATAGTTAGATTTAGATTTAAGGTTTTATATTTTGAAGTATTATATAAAAAGATAAAGTATTTACTAATCCAAAAAAGTACTGTGAGCATTTTTACACCAAGTCTTTTTATTTCATAAGAAGGAGGACAGTTCATAGACATGGGTTAGCTAAAGTTACCAACAACATCTCTATCTTGTCTTAGCGGCTTTGTATTAGCATGTTGTATACGTTATCAGAGATAGCCTACAAATACTTTTTCTTACCTGATGGTTTTTTAAATCTTTTAAAGTGCGCCATTGCGAAATCAATCATTAAAAGCACACTAAGGCTTGGAATAGTTTTGTTGGATATTTTTTGGCAACCTGGGGTCAAAGGTTGCCTGGAGCTGTGGGGGTGGTTTAACCCCAGACCCTCAGATCCCCAGCCTGATGCCATGACCACTCAGCTATCGCGACCCCAGAAGTATTGATTGGTGGATTCTGTACCAACTACCTGTAGCCCTGTCCTAATTGGGTATGCTCTGCTGGACCTCATGAGACAGCACTAAATAAACCACAAGCCAAGCTTACAGGATCACTTTTGACCCAGGTCAGGTACAGCTAAAGAGATGATGAAAATAGTGAGCGCACAGCTCCCTGGGTTAGGCTGTACATGGGAGAGTTAATTTTAAGTTCCTCGAGGCAGTTGCCACTGTTACCCTTTTAGTATGTGTCGATACCTGAGGTTGTCAAATTTAGCGCATTGACCTCTATGGTTTATTTTATTAGTTTTTACAGTGTTGTAACAGTGGCAAATGCCATTTGAGAAGTGTTTTTTTCTATAAAACTTGTGCATACTCTAGATTTATCACCTCTCTGGGTATATAACATTGATATTTTGATTTTTTACAAGAAATTGGGACTGGACCAAAAAAGGATTCAAGTTTAAAATCAAAATTATACAAATTCTGTTTCCTTCCTTAGGCTTGACCTTCCAGACCTGGGTCCTGGGATTGAGTCTTAAAAGCAACTTAATTTTTTCATTATTTGAACTTTTCATCCTTCAAGGTCTTTTCAAAAAAAAGGTACATTTCATAGTGAAACAAATTGGAAAAATCCCCCCAAGTTTGCCTCATTCAATAACTTTGTGCTCCATGAAATATCTTTTTTTTTTGTTTGATTCAAACATCTCCGCCATTTCGCTGACGTATCAAAGCGTATATAAAGAAAATAATGCGAATTTATAAACATCATAGAAAAATTCCTTTTAGTTTTGCGACAGGGAGACATACCATTGCTTGAGTATTTTTATTACAATATTTATTTTAGCCTTCAATTACATTCCCATTTCATGTTCAAATCAAGATTTAAAAGTGATGCCGCGCCGAAGTCTAAAATTTCATTTTGCAAAAAAAAGTCAAACAAAAAATAGATGGAGCAACACATCAACAAAAAAAGAATATTAAGTCAAAACTAAATTACAGTTTTCAACAACTATAAATTTGGAAAGAAGGGACTTTTTCTACAATGTCTTTTCATGAAAAGGAAATGAATTGTGTTTCAAACACCTTTCTTTATAAAGTAAAGTCAGACACCGTTTTAGCATTGCATAAATACCAGGAAGGCAAAGTGATTATAGCTTAAGCATCCCTAAAAACAATGCAATAAGCAAATACCTACATTTTTCATTTTTGTTTGATCCTTATGTCAAACTAAGAATAACTTAAAAGAGAAAAGCAGGAGCAGTGAACCTCAGAAGGGTGTTAGGGTGAGGTGGCCTGAAGATAGCAAGAGCAGTTGGACCATTTGATGACCTTCACAATCAAACAAAGAATAAATTCTCAAAAGTTTATTGAAAGAATGGGAGCCAACAATATGAAAGGAGTAGCAACCAAAGGAGTCAGCGTTGCTGAGAGGTCATAGGCACTTGACTGAGAACAAAGATCTAAGGTTGTCGGCTCTAACCCCTGCAGCCCATGCCTGCAATTTTTCAACCCTGGATTGCAAAAAAAATCAGCTAGGTACCCTCAGTTAGGGTAACAGTAGTCTGAAGTGACCATAGACTTCTATGGACAGAAATAAAGAAAAGAAACATGCGAACCGGGCTCCAGTGCTACCCAATTAAGATAAAACTTGTCTTCAATAGATTGGGTTGATTGAACTAAATGGACTCAAAACTTATCTTGAGTTTAAGGTAAGTCCAATACAAAATTTGGTTGTGATTGGTCAAGCGGTTCAGAAATGTATCTCTCTTAACATAACAATAAAGAAATTGGTACATATTATTTTGTGACTGTTTGACAAAATAATTGACCCAAAGTTACTTGAAGACTTAACCAACTTGCTGGTTAACTTCAGAGAGCAGATGAATGCAGAGCTCGCACCTGGAAATATTTCTGGGGTCCATTTACCTTCACTTAAAATATTTTAGGTTGATTTTTGAAGACCAATAGACAGACATCCCAAATTGTAAAACTAAAATTAATCCTTTCCCATGACCTAAATCCCTCCACAAATGAATCCACGGTAGTACAGGGACCCTGAATTTTGTCTGTCCAGCCTGAAGGGGCGCAAGACCTCTGTATTTATCATTTCTATGGTAAATTTGCCTATGTTATCTATGTAGACTTACTCTCAGTGTGGATAACGTAAGTGAATACAAAGATGAGAATCTAGCGATGTTGAAATATCTTGAGACTAACCGTTACATCATATAAACACTAATCCTTTCTATGAAAATAAAAGGTGGATGTAAAATATGCTCATAATTCTTTTTTGAGGTTATAAAACACTTAGTATAGCCACACGTTTAAAAGAATAATCCTATAAAATGAGATCTAACTATCTACTCTTAGTAACTTAGATAACGTTCTAAAGTCACACAAGCCTTTTATGGACATAAGAGACAGGAGCGTGCTGATCAGGGGCACTCGGGACTCAAACATGGAAAAAAGGTTGTGTGATCAAAAGTAATATAATACCGTAACTTAAATCTAAATGATGATATCCGTTTGTGCTATCTACATCTATGAATAGCCAAACAGACTACACTAATCTAGACATTATTAAACCATCTGAATATCCATCTATCCTATTTGAGATACATTTAGTGGTAAATGTATAAGGCAAATATCAAGGGTCAAAGAGCTTGTAATTCATGTAGAAGTATCCTTAAGAGTTAAACACGTAATAATAACTTGGTGCACTACAGACTTATCCAATGTTGCTGTGCCGCCAATACCTTTATAAGTGACGTTTGATTATATCTTAAGACACTGCAGATTATTATTACCCTATATGAGGATGCCTTGTTGATTTTTTGCAATCCAAGGTTTAAAAATTGACAGCCGTAGAACTAAGTTCTCAGTCAGAGGCCTATCACTTCTAAGCTACATCAATTAATTAACAAATAAGTTATGTATGATATTAATGGCTAGCAACTTAACAACATGGTGTTTAAGTTTTAATTAGACGGTATGATTTGGTTCATTTTATTTACATTATAATTTCTGGAATACCAATTTCACTTGTTAGAAAAATGCACTCATCAAAGCATGCAATATAAAATTAACTATTAAGAGTAGCTTTTTTCAAGCCAAATAGAAGAATTCAATTACACTTAATCAATTTTTTATCTGCTCAAGTTATCATCGAGACCTTTTGCACAGCATGCATGATGAGACTTGTCAGTTTGACAACTTAGAATGGTGAAGGACTCAGCTTACTTGATTTTAAGTTAGCAAAATCTCATCATTTTACTTCTGTTTAGATTTGATTGAGTCTTTTTAAAGCCAATGGCCATGCAGTCTAGAGTCTTTGATTTTGCTTTGAGTCATTTGCTGAATCTGGATATATCTTGTTTCTTCAGTTTCTGCTAAATTCAAAACAAAATTACACCTGATCTTTCATCCCCGCATCATTTTTGTCAAGATAGCATTTCTGCACAAAGCAATATACACGCTCCTTCAATCAGTTATTGCCCACACGCTGATGATCCTCATTGGTCACACCTCTGATCTGAGTCTCTCCTATATAAAGGGCTGCTTTTCAGTTCAGTACTTATTCTTTTCTTGATTGGGAAGGACATCACTGGGCTTTCACACGTTCATTCATCTCTCACTCACAGGCAGCACCGCACTCGCCACTATGAAACGAACTTAATATGGGACGGTACAAATTTTTTTGAAGTACATCATGCAAATATAGTTCCTATACCTTTGCCTGGCTCTGGATCATTTTCTTAATTTTGGGGATACTTTATATCATTAAATTGAGGTGTCAGGGTTTGAGCCACCACCTTATAATCCCAAGCCACAAAGCCCAGTTTAACACTGCCACAATTTAACATGTATTGACAACAAAAAATACAATAAAAGTTTGGTGTAAGAAAAAAAACTCAGTCAAACAACAAACAAAATTTTTCAAGTCCATCCCATCTTTCTGTAACAAAATACTGTTGATTTCAAATCGTATTTCTTCGTCCAGAATGGAATGTAATTTCAATGCTGCAATTTAAACAATGGTCTATTGAAAACACGTTAAAAATTGAGATCTGTAGAATCTTAAACTATTTTTCAAGTGAATATTAATTTCCGCATCCGATTATCTTAAATCAAATAAAGGATTATCATCTCTTTTGTTTGGAGCTATTTCTAGTTTAACTGAATCTTCAAGCATTCAGCTCTTCATGGCGGAAGTCTGCGGTTAGACCCATTTAAGTGTCATTTGCTTGAAGACATTAAGTATTAATGCTGAGAACCCAGACCCAATGCCCAAAAATTGTTAATCCTCTTTTTCATCATCTAAAACTACAATATTTTCCTCTGAATAAAAAAACCTTTTTTCAACAAATTTGAGTCCAAAATAGAAACTTGGGTATTTTATCTAAAAAATGCTATAAAGATATATTTTGTGATCATTATTAAAAATATAGCCTATTCGTCAAAACTTTACTTAAATCATAAAAAAAATCCCAAAAAATTAGTTTAAAAGTAAAGAAGGAAAATTTACATTCACAATCTCATTTTTTAAATATGTCTTTTGCTTTTTGTCAATTGCAAGACTTTTTTAGAGTTTCACAGCAAAAATGACATTTTAATGCAGAAGAGAGTAATAAGGATACCAAATTATTTTGATGTTGATAGGGGTCAGGCCTGGGAATCAAACTTGGACCTCCGAGATGTAATTTCTGAACTATTGCTTGACCCCCTAAATACAGGTTATCCTTTGTAGTCAAAAAATCTCATTCGAGACAATGTATCTTTTTGTCAAGTATTTTAATTTAGTTTAAGTGAGGCATTTATTTTGTGAAATTAACACCCTACAATTTGTTTCATGGGCGTGAGTCATTTGTAACAGATATATTAGGAAATCGTGATCTTTACTAAGCAAAATGCAATTTTTTTAAATGTATATGCGAATGAGCTAATAAATCATCATAATCATAATCTCCAAATCACCAATTTTCGGACAATTTCGTGACATTTAATGTTGGAAGTCTAAAGAAATAAACTCAAGCAGCTCTAAAATACAACTACAAAACAATTTGTGATTCTTTATAGGTTTTTTTAACAAAAGGATAAGAAACCGCGCGTTGAAATCTCCACTGACTCCAAAATTTAACAAAGTCAAATAAATAATGGTGTTCATTATAAATGATAATAACTTTAGAAGTATCATAGTTTTCTTAGGGTTAATTAAAGTTTATAACAACCTGGTGCTTTGGAGAATTTTACGGTGTTAACAGGGGATCAACGCCACCATTAGAGTCTTGCCATAAACATACCTATGTTGAATATAAGTTAATTCTTGCCCTAACTGAGGATTTGTTTGCAATACATGGTGAAAAATTTGGGAAAATGTTGATTCACCTAATGACGGTTCGCTTCATGTCATTTTGCTTACTGTGACTGTTTGCCTACTGCCAGTTTGCCTTATGACTGTTCGCCTAATCATTGCTAACCTAACCTGAACCAACCAATCCCCCAAAGCATGTTCCTCCCTCCCTTACCCTGCGGGTTAGGTTAGTTAAGCAATGAGTAGGCAAACTGGCAGTAGGAGAATCAAATATTATGCAAACCATTGTAGGTGAAACGCCCGTTATACGAAAGATCACTAGACAAATGAACCGGGTACTGAGAAATCACTCTCCTTATATTGTAGTTCTCAGTCAGATCCCTTGGACCACTTGGAAATGGCAAACTCCATTGTAAATCAATTGAGGCTGAAACACCAACAATTATTTCATTATGGGACTTTTTTTCTGGCATGCATCATGGATATTTATGAAGTCTTTTAATTTGAGAATTTAAGTTTAATTTTTAAAACATATTCAATTGCAACCAAAATAAAAAATGTTACAACAAAAAGGTTTTGCAAAGTGCTGATATATACTTTTGTTTTGCCTTACATAAAAATTATGTTGTCTTTTCCTGTTTTTCAAACACATAATTACTCATTTAGTGAGTGATATATATTAAAAGTAAGAAATGCTTTTTGTTAACAAGTAAGTGATGGATGTCTGTTTTTAGCATGGGGAGGAGCCTTTATTCAAACTATACTTATTATTATTTTGAAACATGTCAGTGTCAAGATATCTGCTCAGATTCTAAAATAGTCCTTGATGAGCGTTAATAGATATGAGATGAGTGTTGAAGTTAAGAAGCCATTTAATTGTTTCACAGAGTTTCAAACAGTTTCATTATATTCCAGCTGGTTCACGAAATATGCGCAGAGTCACGTTTTAGATGATGATTTTTTTTTAATTTTTGACAGCTCTTAGATGAGTTTTCAACCTTTTTTGCTCATTTTTTAGACCAACTTTTTTACTGAAGTTAAATATTTTTCTAGCTTTTTTCCTCTTTTGAGTAAAAAATAACTTGATATAAACACTTTTTCTTGGCTGGAATAATTATTTGGATACCTCTGGGTGTTGGGCAAGACTTGTTCTTGACCTAAGAGTCTTTTATGTTTTTTCAAGTCATTTTATAGTTTTGTAAAGTAATTGTGAACCCTATATAGTGGCGTTATTTACTTAGTTGAATTTATATGTATACGTTTCATTAAAATATGAAACCGTAATCCATAATACACTTTGCATATGCTCCATTCATGATCTAATCAATCTTGTGTGTTTGTATGATTTCTATGAATCAGCTTATAGACAAAAACATAAAAAAGAAATCGGTTGTTATCGATAAACAGTTCAGGCTCTCCGAGTCTTTTGTTAGGAAAGGAATGTAGTCCGTCATCACAGATTTCTTTTACAAAATTGGGATAATTTTATGGCAAACAGCTTTTGTCTCATGATCTTTTTGTCAAAAAAAGACTATTGGTTGATCACTACCCCTCCTTTAGAGGTCAAGGGGACGCCATTGCCAATCGGTTCTCAGCTGGGTATTTTATCTATGGACCGAATAGTGGTTCAATTCTGGGGCAGAGGTGAGACCCAATACAAAAATTCATCAACAAAAGTTTTCCTTGAAAAAGCAAATGCCATTCTGCAGTGGTTTTAGGTACGTGACTGAGAGCTAAGATATGCAGTTGTGGGTTAAATCCCTAGCCGTGCCAGCAATCTTTCAACTCCAGTTCGCAAAAAAAACAAAGTATAGTTTGTCATG
>Ga0194133_10006399_pt1 | contig 14481 bp, 6 predicted proteins | sample TA2KigOf40mmetaG_FD_155448 | JGI IMG/M metagenome (GOLD analysis project Ga0194133, IMG submission 155448) | Freshwater microbial communities from Lake Tanganyika, Tanzania - TA2015055 Kigoma Offshore 40m | ecosystem: Environmental > Aquatic > Freshwater > Lake | place: Tanzania: Lake Tanganyika...
CCACCCACCCCCCTTCACTTAAACTCTGATGGTTATCGTTCTCTGACAGATTGACTGCTAACATCAAAAAATTCCAAATTGAAATTTTCCATAATAAAAGCAGTTTTCCTTGGGTTACATATCGTTATCACAAGCTATGCAGATTGGTTGTTGGTGGGAAAAAAAAACTTTAGATATCACAATTTTTCCAATTTAATATATGAGCACAATTTCCTCTTCTTTTGCGACAGCCCAAAGAAAGTCGATTTCTTCTTCTTTTTAGTATTAAGAAAAAAAGATCAGTTTTGCTCCACTTTTTCATTTTTCGTTAAAATTATGTGAGTTCTAAAATTAGAACTTGGAATTGAAAAAAGGGGGATGGTTCAAAATAGCCTTCTGATTGTTTGTTTCTGAAATTATTTTTCTGACAGTCGATTTCGATTCGAGTATCCCTTGGGGGATAGTTTCAAACTATCGATTTTTCATCTTTGACTCAATTCCAAATTAAAATTTAGGTGTCTTGTGAAAAATGAAAAAGAATAGTGTGTCACAAACCTTTATAACATGAATGTAGCTAATGAGGAGCTTTTTTTGTCACCGGAAGCCTCAAACTGATCTTGCTGAAAGTTTTTTTTTCAAGAAGTTTTATGAAAGGATTATCTTTGAAAAAGCAATTTTCAAGTTCTTCAATGCAGAGTTAATTTTTGAACAATCTTTTTGTCAAAACTTTGGTGCTTTTGCTTCTTGATCCGGATCTAAAGTGTTTCAAAATTGATTGTGACGTAACATATTTTTTATTAAGTTTTTTGGGGGATTTTAGATAAAGATTTTTTCCCTTATTGTTGTCTTTCTAGTTTTAGTAACTAAGTGACATTCTAAAAGATTTGCAGGGGGTTCGTTTATCTAGTATTTAAAATCTCACAAGAATATGGATTTTATTGCAAAGAAGATGCTTTTTTATGAAAAAAAACTTTTTGGTAGCACAGTATCAAAGAAATAATTGTTAAAATATAAAACTGTTAATCTTATACAAAAAAAATCATATTTGATGCCTAATTGTTTTAAACACTTTTTTGGAGCATCCAACCTGCACTTAATTAAAAATTTTCCATCGATCTGCTTTAGGTAGCATTTTATTGAATTATGAAATTTCAAAGATCTGCACAAATTTCGAAAAATCAAACTTATTTTATTCTGAGTGATTTGAACAATTATTAGGCTACTTAGATTCGTTAAGGTAACAAAACCACTTTCCCCTTTAAGATCTTTCATAAAAAATGGACTGAAACTATATTATTTACTTACATAATATTACTTTGTACATGCACAAAATTGATTTTAAAAAGTCGCAGGTAAATTAAAAAGAATAACAATAGTTTTCTCAAAACCACACATAGAATTTTATGTAAGTTGGAATGTCTTCGGAATTTAAACTTGCTCTGGATTAAAAAAATCAAACCATTTTCTTCTTCAACATCACACGTTTTGGGTCATTGTTGAGTATTTTGTTGGTCCATTCATGTTTAGTTTGACTTATCGTTAGGCCAATCTAATTCCTGGTGATGGCTCTGCCATGAGATATTTTCTTGCATCAAAGGCTAAAAGCTGTCCCTTAAACCGGTTCTTAGTGTATTGATAAGTGAAGATCGATGCATGTATAGGGGCTGGTGATTTCAACATACAGATTTTCATAGCCAATCATGCAGATCCAAGTTTTCCCCATATTCTTCTATTTCTACCTGTTACCCATTCTCTGTTAATCTGTTGTATGTAGTAGTGATGGGTCCGAGTCAAAATTTTTTGACCTGGGTTGGGTTGGGTCAATTTTTTCTGGCTATGGTCGGGACGGGTCGGGTCAGACATCTATGGTTTGGGTTTGGAAAATTTTCCCTAAAAACATCAAATTTTTTAATTTTTTCCCTTCAAGTCAAAAAAATCTCTTTGGGTTGTGTTAAAAAGTACCCGGGTCAAAGGCAGGTTGGTCTCTTATTTATTGCGGGTCAAAGGTAGGCTCAGGTTGGGTCAAGGCCCATCTCTTGTCTGTAATCATGAAGAACCAGCCTGAGACTTCTGTAGGGGATCGACTCAAGACGTCTTAACTCCGATTTACATGTAAGAAGTGATGGTGTTAGTCAGACTGGTGCTGCATAATAAAGCACTGATTGAAATTCTATGGTGACATGTTGGTTTGTCTGATATTTTAGATATACCTTCTTCAGATGATCTAACCCTTCTTGGTCCTTGGTTCTAAACTTTTGAAAATATAACCTGAGCCGAAAATCCGACTTTGAATTTATTTTAAAAACAAAATAGATGTAGACAGCACTCACGGAACTCAGTCTTTAGATTCAAATTACGTTACATCTTATTTTTGATCATGCAACCTTTTACCCACATCTGATTCCCAAGCGCACCTGATCAGTGCACTCCTGTCTCACATGTCAGTAAGAGACCAGCATGCCTTCAGATTCCTATCTTTAGGACCATTATAATTACAAGTGTATTTTAGTTGTGTGTTTACTATACTAACAATTAAGTATTATGAGCATCTTTCATTACCGTCTTTTATTTCAATAAGAGGAGATTAGTGTTCATAACTTTTGGGTTAGGAAATTTCACCTTCACCTTCCTAGTCTTTGCGTTCATCTCCAAGATCGCTCAGAATAGTAAGTCTACATAGATTACCTTGCAATAAACATCAAAAAATGTAAAATTTTGTTACTTTCATTTTTTTGGCAAAAGTGAATTCTTATGAATTTGTATCAAATTGAAACTAAATTCAGACAAAATAGAAGGTTACTTTATAAGAGGAAAGATGTGTTAAAAAAAGAGCCTTTTTAAAGAAAGAAATGCCATTTTCTGGTCATAATAGGTTGGTTCAGTTGAGCTTTTCAAGGATTTGGCTTTAACCTTATTCTTTTTCCCTCGCCCTTCTTTATTTCGCAGTGGAGAAGCCCCAATTTGGTTGAAGATGATTGAAGACTTGGAGATGAAACTCAAACACACATTCAGTCTAAGTTTTTGGATAAAATGTGAATATTGCATGTCCTTGGAAATGAAAATTTAGACATATAATTTTGTTGATTTTTCAGCCAATTCACTTAAAATTTAACAATTCTCATTGATTTTCTGCTTCAGAACAAACTAATTAAAGCAAAATTGTTCTGTCAATATACACTACGTTGTCAAGTTTCTCTTTGGATGAAAAGAGTCCTTTTTTATTAAAATTACTTTACTTGCAAGGTTTCAAGATAGATTGAATTATGATGTTTTTTGTACTTCCATCATCTATTTTACTTTCACATGCATTTAGAATGAATAATGTGCAAGTACCACGGGATCAATTTGATAGAATGTCTTTTTGATTATTTATTTATTCAGTCCTTTCCCAATCAGTTGGATTCATGTACTATTTTCACAACATCGCGACAATTCACTGAAAAGATTTCTTATCATTTTTCATCCCTGTGATGTTAAATTTCAATTAGGTTTTTTTTTGTTCTAAAGAGATAGTTCAAGTATCGAAACCTATCAGTAATATATTGTTTACACCTCTTTATTCTACTAAAATGTTCACTTCAGATCAACTCCCTGGCATTCACAAGTTAGACCGAATATAAGTTCACCGAATTTTCAGCACTATTTTGACCGACAAAAGTAAAACAAGCCATTTTGACCGACACTGCAGTCTGGCAATTTGATTGACACAATATTTTGTGCCAATTTCTGAATTTTTATCTCAAATTTGCTTGTTGGGTTAACTCTGATCATCATCATGGATCTGGGTTCAGGTTTAAAAGTTATATGAGAATCAGATCAGTTAAAAATAGAACTTTTGATGCTGACCCCGACCCAGATCAGAGTCGAGGTCTATAGGCAAGCCCTGCTGTGTTAGAAAAGGATAGTTAGCGATTGCAGGTTCAGGTTAGATAAAAAAATTTGTCACTCAAAACTGGATATTTAGAAAAAGGTTGTATTTATCAAAATAATGTCGGTGAAACTGCATTCGGTAAACTGTGATTCTGTCTGACCTGTCAATACCCACTCACTTATTTTCATTCTTGTGTGTGAGATGAGGTGTGTAAATGTGGGTGTGGGGTTAGCGCTCTCAACTGAGTTTCTTCACTCACCCCATGTTTTGCTAGATTCCATTTGAATTTGAGAGGTTAGTTAGATTTCTGATAGCCTACCAGCACAACTTATTACAAAATCCATTTGATTGACAGACAGTATCAGTTTGTTTTTGGTTGACATTAGACAGATATTGAGCCCAGCAGAATGTCCGAGGGGATGTGATTCCCATTTTTTTGGCTCAGATATTCAGTTTGGAATTTTTTCAAGTGAACAAGTGTTTAGTACTCTTAATTCTTGAAATAAAAGTGAATGAGGAACTCCTACTTTTGTTAGGCATATATGAAAAAAGAAACACTCAAAGCAGAAATTGCAATATTTGGAATTGGCAACAAAACATGGGATTGAAATTCGTAAGTGGCCCTAAATGTACATGATGCAAATTTCTATTCTGTTTGACTTTTCCAAGCCACGAAGAAAAAAAACTTTGCCCTTTGTTCTTCTAAAAAAAGATTCAAGTTGATTGCGTCGAATCTTCGGAATATATTTTCTTGAATTCCATTACAGATTGTAAAAGATAAAATAAAATCCAGTTACTTTATTGATGTCATCTTTTGAGTTGTTTCTTTGAAATCTAAGAATAGAATAAATTATATATTCTGACCACAAGATCTTATCGCAAATTGATCTTTAATTACAACAAATCTTGTTTTATTTTTTGGTTTGGATGAAAACTTATTTTAGATTTATTTCACATGAAAAGTAATCTCTTTTTAGTTTCTACATCTTGCTTTTTTGGGCGTTTTTTCGTTTAAACAAATGCATTTCTTGTTTTCAACGACCAGACCTTTTTGAAGCAAAAAGTCAATTAAAATTCAAGTCTCATTTTTTGATAGAGAAACAAAAAAGTAAGACATAAGGCTTGATTCATCATAATATGCTCACTTTAATCCATTATTTAATTGTAAAATTTCCTCGCTGTGAAGTACTTCCTAACACAAAATAATTCAGAAAGGTCACCTTGGTCTGAAATAGTTTTCTCATGTTTTGTCGACAGGAAAATTGTTATCCACAATAATTGCTTTCTTTTTTATTCTTTCCCCTTTTTTTCCTTGTAAACCTCGAAAGTTACTACTTTGAGTATGAAGAAAAAAGGCCTTATAACATACCTGACATTTGTAATAAAGTCTACAAAAATTAGACTTTGAAATAAAGATATTAAGGCAACTTTTAAGGTACTTAGTTACTCTCCAGAATATTTTTTGAGTATGAAAATAGCTAGGAGAATCGCAAAGAATATGCTAATGCAATTAATGAATTTTCATAACTTAAAAACCCTTGAGAGCCCCATAACGAAAGCTTAAGAGTACAAAGTTTTATTCGTGGGTAGGTCAGAATCATCAGCATAATTTATACTAACAATCTTGATAAAAAAAAGTAAGTTTGTAATCTTGTAGAAATATCAAATAGGCATAAGAGAGATAAAAGTTGTTAGATATATGAGGAAAGTCAAATAAAATCACTCTATTGTTGGTCAGAAGCAATAAAATCATAACTAGATTCCATCAATCCAGTCTTACTTTCAATAAACTCCTTATCCATATGTCCTTCACTCAATGCATGTACAATTGAGCAAAGTATTTAGTATTGAGAGCACGGAGCACCATTTTTGGCAGGGGTGGAGTGGGGTAAGGCATGCAAGGTGGGTGATAGTTACTTGGACGAGCAATGAATATCAATGGGAAAGAACTTGGGAAAAAGCTGAAGAGAATCCATTTTTTATATTTTATAGATTTAATAGGAAAGGCCAGACATGGCAACATTTTTCATATGTTGAAAAATTGTACCCCAAAATCAATTTATTGCTTGAGATTTTCCAATGTCCTTAGAACCATCATCCAAAGAGAGATTTTTTCTTTATTCCCCTTTGAAGAAAGCAATTTTTTTGATTCTCCAAAAGTAAACATGTTAAAAAATCTTTCATGTAAGGTACAATAAATCTACCAAATGTCTTCGAAAAAAATACCCTCGCTTTAATTAAAAAATTCCTACTGTTGAATTTCACAGTTGGAAAGAATCCGGAGGGGCGTCTAGAGCAACTTCATTTGACAGTCATGGTGGTTCCCTGTCATTGTTTCATATTTTCCCACTTGTTTGTTGACTTCTTTCGATTCCTTGTCCAAGCTGTGATGTTGGCATTTGGAAAAATGAAACCTACAAATTAGTGTCTACAGTATAGCTAGTTGGGAAATCGGTCATAATTAATATTTGAAATGAAAAACATTTATTGTCACTTACATGTTAACCTCAGAGTTGAATTGTGATAAAGGTTTTTTCTTATCAATTTTGTTTAGTAATTATTATCATTTTTTTGTTTTTGTGGCAACCCAGGGTCAAAGGTTGCTTAGAAGGCCAGAATTTATTTGAGCAGAGTAGGTGACGAAAGCACTAGAGGTCATCAAGACAATTTTAGGCTTATAAAGGATAAATTCTGATATCATAAAAATTGAGCTCAAATTTTATGCCATAAGTTTCTGAAATATTTTAACTAAACTTTGAATTTGTCTTGGCCTAGTCACAACATTTTTTTGAAGGAAATGGTGAAATTTGGGTGACAAAAAGAAAAAAGTTTTGAATAATGCAAATCTTCATGCACGCCAAAATTAACATCAACACACTTTTGTTGGTTCATCAATTCTTTAATTTAATGATAGCAAAATATTCATGTCAATTTAACATCTGAAGTATTTTACGCACCAAAATCTTTTGCCTGTTGAAACCAACTTTTTACTCTCGTGAAATGTTGCAAAAGAGTGTCGAAGAGAATAAAAAGTTTCAGAATTGGAGCAATTTTTTTGCCCAACAGGAATTTTTTTTGATGATTCAGGCTATGATCGAAAGCGCTGAATTGCAGCATAGTTTTACTTTTGAAAGCCACAGATGTCTATATGAAAAACACACTTTTTTATGATTAAAAAAAGGCTGACATTTTACTTTTTTGAGGAAAGTGTTTGGACAAGTGGTAGACAATCAATAGTTTTAAATATTTAAAATAAGTAAAAGATAATTAAGAGTTATTTAATTTTGACATTTATTTATTTATTTATTTATTGAAAAATTTTATTGCCGTAGTATTTGCTATTCGGTAATCCTATCACACCGTTGAGTGGGAAGGACCGCTCTTAAAAAGATTTATATTGTTCATGTAATCGATGGAGCATGCTGTAATACAAAATACAAAATACAAAAATACAAATTTTTAACCCTCTCAACTTTTTTGTATCCAAAGCTGGCGTGAAACCCATTGAAGGAGAAAAGACCTAAGGCCAACAAGTTATTTTCAAACAAGAAAAAATGATTTCTATTCAGTAGATAGTCAAGTATTTGTTATCTGAAATCATTTCTGCTGAAGTCAAAACATTTCTTTAAATTTGGAGGTCTTTATAGTTTTGATTTTGTTCTGAAACTGCATTCACGAGCTGGTATCTTTTACATTATTTTATGATTTTGAAAGCTCAATTTGAAGTGTTAACATTTAAAACTTTTGAAGTTTTCAAACATAATTGATTTGCTAACACCTCATATATACATATACTCACCTATTTTTTTGAAGTTGAGAGCTGCAAAAGTGCTAACCCCAAGGGCATGAAAATAGGCAAAGAGGTAGTGGGAATTTTTCTATAGAAAAGGTTTCTGTTCAATTTCAACCACTGGCCATGCCTAATCAATATCCAAGGACTCAAAAAAGACTTCATTGATAGTTTGACGCTAGATGCTGCATCTCTAAGCTTTAGTGAATGACTCAAAGTGTGCGATTAAAAAATAGTTTTGATGAAAATCTTTATTGTTGCCTTCCTCTCAACAAATGCCAAAAACATTAGGCCATAGTAATCCATTTTGGATATTAATTTGACTATTATAACAAAATCAAGAAATGAGAATTGAACTGGGTAATTTTACATGAAGATATCCTTCGGGGAAAAATTCAAAAACCAACTTTAAAATTACTCCCTTGTGGTTTTTAGAAAGTTCAAACTGAGCTGCTTCCCAAAAATGAACATACAAATGACACTATTCTAAAATTTTATTTTTCACATTTTAAGGGTGGCACTGGTGATGATTTCCTTGACGATCTACTAAGCAATGATGCCTCTCTCGACGATGGGGGTGTACCCGATGAGATCGACTCAGCCATCAACATGTCTGGAAGTGAGGTAAAACAAACTTTCTTCTCATATAACCACGTCTTTATCCCCCCAATATCATTTTGCAATAACCCAAGTAGAACAAAAAGACAAAAAAGCTTTGAGTTGACATTGAAAAGCCTATCCCAATGAATTTTTAAAGGTAAATGCCAACACACTCTTGGACTTTTTCAATCAGCTCGGAAAAACTCCAACCAACTGCAGAATCAATGATACTCTCGATAAAGTAAGCAAGTAGTTTAACTGAATTTCTCTACTCACTGAATTTCTCTACTAAAAGTTCTAAGTAAAAAGCCCTTTGGAAAAAATTGAAACTCTAGAAAGACTTTCATAATAAAAACTTTTCCAAGCTAAGTATCAATTTTGCAAGAGTTGAAGTTAGTGCAGTTTTAGGAAAGACCTGTCAGAACAATTTGAAACTCAACAAAAAAGTTCTTTGATTGTTTATTATACTCAAGGAAAAAGTTCAAGACTTAAAGAATTGAAATATAACTATGAATTTGTTTAAATAGAATCTTTGATGAATTGTATGAAAGTCCTAACTACAAGATGAATTTTTTTACAGATATCTGTCAAAGAGGAGCCTCTCTCTGAAGAGGACCTCAGAGCACTACAAAAAGATCGTCAAAAGAAAGATAACCATAATATGAGTAAGAAAATTGTCTGAACCTTCATTAATTCTCTCTTTCTCAATAATTTCAAATAAAGTACCACATAAAATTGAAGGACCTATATCTAAACTTTAAACAGATAGAAATATGTCACTAGATAATTTGAGCTGAATGTCACAGATTTCACTCAAACCTTTCAAGAAAAGTGACGTTATACAAACTTTTTTTCCTAGTTGAAAGACGCCGGCGATTCAATATCAACGATCGTATCAAAGAACTTGGAACTCTTCTGCCAAAGCAGCAAGATCAGTAAGTCTGAAACAGTATTTTTAGCTACAACAGAAAAACAGCCTTATACCATAGGGGTTGCCGTGACTATGAGGTCATAGGCACCTGACTGAGAACTAAGATCTAAGGTTGTGGCTTTAATCCCCGGCCGCCGATGCCGGCAATTTTTCATCCCAGGTTTGCCAAAAAAATCAACAAGGCACTCTCAGTCAGAGTAATAGTAATCTGCAGTGAGCACAGACTTTTATGGCGGGACTCTTATAAAGGTGTTGGTTGCACATCAACATTGCCTGAGTCTATAGCGAACAAGATTATTATTATTATGTTATGAAAAGCAAATTTAGTCTGGCAAAGTTTATGTCAACAGTGATTTTGATTCAATTCATCGGGAATTGCAAGACGACTGGTAGAGCAGTTTTTTTACCCTTCAACGAGCCCTCAGTAGTCTTCCTATGAAGATTTCACTTATCACGGGTCTCATGATGGGTGGTACCCTGAGCCTGAAGATCAAATGCACCTGACTGAGGGCTGCTCAAACCCCAACCATGGTAATAATTTTTACCCCCAGAATTGAAGTAAAAATCAGCAAGACTTCAAAAGTCAGGATAATTTAGCTTATCTGCAGTGACTCATTCAAAGACACCAGATGAGTTCAAACTGCAGCAGATTATTTAATGTTGAAAAAATCTTCATTATCAACTATCCGTTAAACATTCTCATTATGTACCACTGAAAAACCGAAAAATCATGTAAAACGACTGAAAAAGAGTTCATCTTATTCAGTGAAATTGTGTTTAGAAAAGACTCTTACCATAATTTAATCTAGTTTTATAAATATAAACAAAAAGCAAAATATTTTATCAAAAAATGTAAAGTTCCCACCAAATCCTGTTGAATGTTTGATGACACTAAAATTATTTGATCAATCTAAAATCTTTTTTGAAGATACTATGATCTGGTTCGTGATGTTCGACAAAATAAGGGCTCCATCTTGAAAGCCTCGGTGGAGTATATCCGTAAATTGAAGGTTGACCAGCACAAGAAACGCCTACTTGAAGAACGAGTCCAACTACAAGAAACACAGAACCGAAAGCTCATGATTAAGTTACAAGTGCGTAAATTGCTAGAATTTATCATATAACATTTATTCATGTTTTACAATTTGCTCAAAATGATACTGACATGATTTATATGTTTATTTAAGCATTCCCCTTAGCACATTTTCTCCATGAGATTTTTGGCTTCATTTGACAAGTTGCTTTATCATAATAAAGAGAAGGAATAACTGACACTGAAACTGGATTAAGATTTAATCTAATCCAATCTAAAAAGACTCATTTAAAGAGATTGAATTGACTATTTATAGGAATATGAACAACAGCTCAAAGCCTATGGGATTCCTGTACAATCTTTTGATTGGAAACAGCCTACAAACACTTCGGTGCTGCGTGACTCCTATGTAAAAGAGGAGCCTGGTGCCTTGTCACCTTCATCCTCAGTTGTGAGTCTTTCTAAATTGTGAATTTTTAATTGGATAATTGTTTGATAATGTTTTTACGAAATAGGATGTCAGTGACATTGTAACAGATGGATGCCCATTATCCAGTAAGCAGCTTGAAGAGTTGATGGACGATGATTGTCATGGACCAGTGTCAAATGGCGATCCCATGTTATCATCGCCACACTTGTCACCCCATGATGTCATGGCATCACCTTGTGAGTTGTTGAACTTTTTAATTTGTAAAGAGCAGGGAAATGTAGAAAATTCATTAACTATTTTCAGCTCCATCTTCCCACTACTCAACAAATGATGATGCGCTCTCTCCAGACTCTATGGACTTGGCTGCCTGACAATCAGCCGGAGGGGATCAGGTACTTTAACACTACGTCTCAACAAGAAAGTTTCAGCTTCACTATAACTAGTAATCAATTAGAGCGCTGAGGACCACGATTCAACATCATCTTCAATATTTGTTGATGCCACAACAGCCCATTCAGCTTTGGCAAGTCTTCAGCCTGTCTGCTCTCCCTCCACAAACAGTGTAGTCACATGCAGGCCACCATCACTTGATCTTTTTATGGTGGCAACAGCTTCAAATGGTGTAAGACAATTAGTCCCAACAACACCAATTTTTGTTGGGAGCTCTTCAGCAATAGTACAGACCTCTACGACACCCCATTTATTACAGGTTAGATGATTGTTATTTGGGGTTCTCATAATTATCAAGATAGATAGATATCTTATACATTACTGGATTTTTTAGCATTTGTCAACTCTCCAGCCAGCTCCACCACAGTCCCGAGTGACAACCCTTGAACGACGGGACGAGAAAGCTCTCATTGAATCAGCACTTGACAACACAGAGAAGATTGTAGCAAACCTGTTGGCTAACAAGAAGCAAGTTGTTCTCAAAGAAAGAACCCCCTGTTACGTTGTTCTCTGATAAACTCAAATCACAAATTAAACACAATGACACAAGCAGAAATTATATTTCACAACGAAGTTAACTACTGCTAAAAAGTACTTTATTATTACATACTTCCAAAAAAAAGCAAAATTAGAATTCTCTGTCTGTCTGAGAGGAGACAGACCTTGTTAGACCTTTTCGTCGTTAATGTATTTTTCAAGAGATGTGTCTTTCCACCCAAAAATCTTTTTGAATCACCACGTCGTTTATGTGATTTGACATTCAAAGTTTAAAGATTGTTAAAATATGTCTGGGATTCAAAAGTAGTGCCAGCCTTTATACTGATAATCTGACAATATATTGGAAAAATGTTAAGCTTTGATGGATGCAGAAATTCTAAGAGTTAAAAAAAATATTGCATATCATTCTAAATCAGAGCTAATTTTTCATGAAATCAGCATTCAAAGTGGATATCGAAATTTAGCTGAATCACAAATGACGTAACAAATCGGCTTTCTTCAAAACTAAGATACTAAAAATCTAAATTAAAGTTGAATCCAATCAACAAATATTGAAGAAACATAAACAGTTTGATTAATGTTTCTGTCTAAATTTTCTATATAGATGTAAAGAGTTTAAAAATTGTTAAAACTGACAGGAATCGAAGACTTGAAATGCCAAAAAGAATACAAAAATGATCATTTTTATTTAGCAGCTTTTTTTGTTTAAAGTAAACTTCTTATTCAGAGTTTTAATTTTTTATCTTTACAAACAAACTGAGAAGGTTTAATCCATTGACAACAAGCAAAATTTTAATGTAGTCTTATTTCTTAGAAAATTGATTCCTTTCTTGTCAGGAATCACTTTATTTTTTCTCTTTATTATCATCATCATCATTAATGTGTAAAAAGTTGATATTTGCTGTCTCAAATTTTAGAATATTGCGCTAAAATTACTTGTATCTTATACTCCTACTACAGCTTATTTTTAGCTTTCAAAATCAAATTGTTGTACATATATAGACTAAACATACTCTTTAGTAAATGATGTTTTTTCATGCAAAAACAAACCTAAGTTTGATGCAAACTTCTAGATATTTGATTCCAAACTTTTGCCAATTGATGATGGTGGGTCTTAAACTCTTAAAGATTCTAAACTTGGAAAAAAGAAATTATAAAGAGTCCTAATTTTTCAAACATGTTGCCTTCCACGAAAATGAAACTTTCCATTGTGTATCCGGAATCCAACAATTTTGTAATTTGTGCCATAAAGAAAAATGTTTGGTTATTCGCTAAAAGTGAGCTAAAAATTAATATTCAAGTTTGAACATATGTAAAACAAAAAGTTATACTTTAAAAAGCTATATTTAGAGTTTATTATTGAGGGTGTTTTTTGATTGAAGTTATACCCTTCTCTTGAACAAAGGTAAATAGAAAAATCTGATTATTCATATAATCTAAAAGAATTCTGGAAAAATTCAACTTATTCGTAGTTAATTATTGAAAGAAAACTTCACAAAAACTGTTAAGTGCAAAAAATTGTTTTTGATTTCATTGAATTGTTGAAAATTTTAACCTAAGCATTTCTTTAAGTTGTTAAATTGTGCAAAAATTTTCTGCAGACTTTTGGTTCAATTTTATCCCCCGCCCTGACCCTCTAAATCCCCTGACCTATTAAATTCTAAAATTGTACTCTTTGAAAAACTAACTGTTGGTTTAGCTGTGATTTTCCATGAAAATTATTTTAGAATTTTAAAAGTCAAAGTATCTTTTTCTGTTTTTGCTAAAACTCATCTGAATGTTAACCTTTTTTGTCTGGGCTAATATTGATTCTATTTACATGTAAATAATACTTAAAAAACATTGCTAGGAGTCAAATAAAGAGAGTTGCAAATTCAGTGAAAATAAAGTTTGTTATTTAAAAGCAATAAGTATATGGTCCTTTTAAAGAAGTAATTAGATTCCTCCTGGTATTTTTTTTTGCTTCAGTGAAGTCCAGGACACCATTTTTAGGTGCATTATAGGCTTTAATTTTTTTCTTTTTGGCAGCCAAGGAATGAGTTTGATTGTCTAAGGGATCGACATCAACAACTCTTAGGTCAAAGATTAGACTTGGCCAACATGTTGAGCCAGAGCTGAGGACAAGTACATAGACCTCCTAAATTCAGGTCAAAAAGGAAATCAAACTTTTGCTACATTGGAAATTAGATAAGACAACTATGGATATTCATGTTGTTTAAGATATTCACCATTCATATATTGTCAATAGCGACAAAGTACATAAATACATTTGTAAGGTCAAAATTCAAAGTAGATATTATAAGGTCATAATAAATTTAATTTCATCTGGTTTTGAATAATATTCATCTTTCTCTTCTTATTAAATGCAAACAAAAGAGGAATTTCTCATCTGGACTTTTGATTCTCTCAATTACTAATCCAGAATAGATAAAATGGTAGCGCATTCGTTGCTTCGGCGTCAGAATAGATGCGGTTTGGAACAGAAACGGGAGAAGAAGTGATCGTTGAGCTAAAATCCCAGTTTAGACCTTCCCAATCAAGAAAAGAATCAATACTGAACTGTTTATTGAAGTGGAAGAGATGCTTTATATACAAAAGTAAAGGAGGGATCGGATCAAGGTGATCGGAGCAAGAAATATTGGACCTCTTGGAAGAGGGTAACATATTGGGGGGAATAAAAGTGTGGGAGTGAAAACAACGGCAGCCTGTTTAGGTGAACTTACTACAGATTGGGGAAAAGGAAGCTAAACAATGGCAACTTGTTTGAAACAACTTTGAGCTTGAAAAGTGAAAAATATCGTAGCGCAAAAAAGAGGGCAAATGAGCGTGTACTATGATAATGGTTCAAAACTTTTTAATTTCAACATTTTATTGTGAATTTTTTTTATAGTTCAAAGTA
>Ga0194133_10006401_pt1 | contig 14480 bp, 10 predicted proteins | sample TA2KigOf40mmetaG_FD_155448 | JGI IMG/M metagenome (GOLD analysis project Ga0194133, IMG submission 155448) | Freshwater microbial communities from Lake Tanganyika, Tanzania - TA2015055 Kigoma Offshore 40m | ecosystem: Environmental > Aquatic > Freshwater > Lake | place: Tanzania: Lake...
GAAAGGAAACTAAACATGGCGGCCTGTTTGAAACGACTTTGAGCTTGTAAAGCGAAAAATATCGTAGCGCGAAAAGAGGGTAAAAGAGCGTGTACTACGATATATACACTAAATCATCAACGAATTTTTCACAATTACCTTAAACATTATAATTCAAGCACAGGTCTTATAATAATTTCTTAGTTTAGAACCTGGAAATATGATTTCTCAAAAAAGGTTGGTTCGTTTTGAAACAGAAAGTTAAACTTAATTGATACAAAAATTGTAAAATAGGTACGCCTCATAACAAAATAGTATTTTTTTGTGAAGAAATGAGTGCAAAAAATTTTATTTTATTAAATCCAACCGTCGGTTTGTGCTTCTTTTAGGGTATTGCTAGAAATGAACATTTCCAGAGTATGAACCACAAGGCCTACTCAAAATTGGTGTAGGTTAGTTCATGAATAACGGGTATGCTTGTGAAACAGGAAAATGCAAATTCGTCTAATGATGGTTAGCATAATGTCTGTTCATCTAAAGTGCGGTTTGCCTACTACGTCAGTTTCCCCCTCCTAATCCACAGGGGGAACATACCCCACAGGGTTAGGGAGGGGTAAACATGCTCGACAGGGTTAGGGTGGGGTAATCATGCCCCGCAGGTTTAGGGAGGGGAAACATGCCCCGCAGGGTTAGGACAGGGAGACATTCTTTGGGGGATTGGTTGGGTTAGGTTAGGTTAGGTTAGCAATAATGTCCTTTTGGTTAAAGGCTGATTAGGCAAATAGACATTAGGCAAAAAAGCATAAGGCGAATCAACTATTAGGTGAACTGACAAAGTGGCCAACCATTGTAGGCGAAACGTCCATTATGTAAATACCATCTTAAGTGTGTTTCTGGACAAGTGGATTGATTTTGAAATTTTGTTAGTAGAGTTTAAACAAGTTTTACATAACTTGTATTTGTTTGCAAATCCATGTCTGTTTGACATTAATTGGGTGGCCAAAGTTTTGACTGCCTCAAAAAATAAGCTGTTTGATTTGAATTTCAAAATACAAACCATTACTTCAAGCTGACTGTTTGCTCATAATTTAAAGTACCTAATTTTTTGCCCCCAATTTTTACAAATATACCATTGCATAAATGACTATTGATTGCCAAAATAGCTAATTATATGGAGACTTGATCAAACAACCTGTTGGTCAAAGTTAAAAGGATTGACTCTTTCTGAATTGACAGCGGAAGTAAATGTGGCAAATTAGAGGATTAGCTCCAATAGCCCAACCATGAGATCCTAAACAGGGAAACTTTCTCACACTAAAATGTTTCTTTTATTCCTCCTTTTTTGGACGTGGTTTATTTGAAAATTGAGATTTCCATCAGACAAACAATAGTCCTGTAGGTAGATGGAGATGATTTTTCACCTCAGATGGGGTAAGGGGTGTGACTCAGCAAGGTGGGTGGAACATTGGGTCGGAAAGACAAGGATTATTATGAAAAAGGGGAAAAACTCATCTTGAAAATTAATACAACAAAGAAACATCAATAATATTTTTAGTTATTATAACTTTAAAATTAAAGATTAATAATTTTGTAAAAATAAGTCTAGATCTATTGTCTTTATTCATGAAAATACAAGTAATTTAAATAAATTTTTGTGATTTTAAAGTTTAAGTTTATAATAGGTGAGTAAAGATATTGTCTGTCTTCTACATTAAACAACAAAAAGATAATTATTAACATAAAAATCTAATCGATGATTAATAAATATATTCTATGATAGAAAAGGTAAATTTAAAATCTGATTTTATCACTTTTTGTTTAGTTCATGTTTCAAAGAACAACTTTAATCTTTGTTTTTGCATGCATCATTAATTTTTTTACAACTTTGTTCCACTCAGTTGAATTGTTTCTGCTGTTTGCACTTCCACTTTTTGGATGAATACGAAAACTTATCTTCACCGTGAAAAAGTGAGTTTGATCAGTAACAGTTGTGAAATCAAAAGAGAAGGATCACGAAAAGTTTTCTCTGAAAATGTAACAAAAAATGATTCATATTGTGCTCTTGTTTATAATTGGTATGAATGTGATAAAAAATGTTACTTCATTTGACATTTTGAATGAGATTTTTGCCTCACATGAACAAATGGCTGTTTGCAGAATAGGTTGCATGTCAAAGTTGATCCCATTAAGGCAAGATTCTATGTGTTTTAGACATTCCACTTGCTCATCTTGTTGGGAGTTTTGTCAAAAATTTCAATTAGACAAGAATGAAAAAACACTTTTTTGTGACAATCTGACCAGTGATGTTTGTGATGAAGGATGTAAATCAGCATGTGGATCTACATCTGTGGAACATAAGAACAATGTTGGAACTACATATGAAATCAGCACCAATTTTGTTGGCTGCACTCTGTTTTGGAAGACTAGTGGAATCAGTGAATTGATTGCCATTAACCAACTTTATGGCATGGATGATCAGGTGATAAAAAGTGAACAATTTCTAGAGATTGATCACCAAACCTTTAATTCTCAGCCATTCTTAAGTGCATTTCACTTTTAATGTCTTTTAACCATATATATCAGAGAATGTTGAATCACCTCTCTAGGTCTAAAGAATCTGATAGACTTAGAAACATAAATAACAGAATTAATTTTTAAAAAAAATTGTACTCATTTCTACACAAAATATATGATTTTGTTGTGAGAAGTAACTCTGCTCTTCCATTTTTTATGGATGAAAAAGTTTGGTGTGGACAAATGGAGAAATGAAAATAGCTGTGAGAACTAATTTAAAATTAAAAAAATATGGGATCATCAGAGGCCTTTTGAGTGTTTCTATCTAACTATTTAAAATTTTAAATTTGAAGTTTATAGACTGACTTTACAAACTAATGTTATAAATATAGTTAAAAGAAAAAACCAGAGATCTTCAATAGGTTAAATTACATGTGTATTCATTTATGTTAATGCCTGAGCCAATAAAGCTAATGACTGACTAACTGACTGACTAGATAATTATCTTATTACATGAGCAGAAAAGGTTTGTTCAGGGGTTGAAGGTTTGCCAAAGTGATTGTACCTTTAGATCGGCCATTCTCAGTCATTTGTCAAATGAAGCTCAACAACTAGAATGATTGATTTTGGATTTTTTGTTGAGTGACGAACTGAAAATTGCAAAAGTAAAGTAATTGAACCTTGATAAATAATTGCCTCCAAAATTCGAGACCAAAATTCTTTTTTATTATTGTGAGAACTTTAGAGAACTTTATGTATCGATTTCAGGACACCTGGTTTGATTTGGGGCAGACTACAGAAAGCTTTTTTACATTATTGCCAAGACATGCAGATAGGGCAACAAAGTTGAAGCTTATTGTGATAACAGAAGAATCAGGGGCAGTAGCAGAGACAGAAATCTCTATAGGACCCGAAAGGTAGGAATATTCAAACTAAGCAATTGATTGAATGAAAAATATATATATGTTTCTCTGCAGATGTATATCAGCATTTCCAAAAGATTTCCCTCTCAACGATTTTCCAAACTTTGTTGGGTCCATGCCGAGCAACCCCAATCAATCAGCTGGAAATTTGAAAATTGCAACAGCTCTGCTTGTGGTTGCTTTCATTACTTTATCTACCATAGTCATTTGCATTTATGCAAGGTAAATCTTCATTTCAAGGATATTAATAAAATAGCCTGTACAAAAATTATTGTTGGTTCTATTTTACAGAAACAAGTCCAATTCTCTCTCATCTAGAAGTCAAAACTTAGAGGCACAAAATGAGCTTAACAATCAGATTCAAGGAAATGGAAAACAAAATTTTTGTATTCCTTCTGTTAATAATTTGTCAATTTATGTTTGAATATTTGTCATAAAGCACAATAAAAATTAAATATTTCAAAAGATTGACGCATGGTTATTTTAACAGGCAGGAATTTTAAAATGTTATATATTTAGGAATTAAAGTGTGAATATGTTTGAGGGTTTTTTACAAGAAATTGTAATGATTCGATAGAGAGCCATTTGATAAGTAAAAAGTACCATTTGTTGAAAAGTGACAATTCCAACACTTTATTAATTGAATGAGATTGTTGACTTTCCAACAGTTCCATCACATTTTCAACCACCTAGTTGCAAAATTTCATTAATTATATGGCTCTTATTAATTTTAATGTTTAGTCAATCTAAAGACTTAAAATTTTCGGAGGCCCTTTCAACCATCAAGCTACAAAATTTAATGGCTTTTGTTACTTTTAATGTTTAGTCCATCTAAGGTCCCCTTTTTCATATGAGATGATAATTTGAAACCAATTCAGGGTTTAAGGATTGCTCAGGGATCAGCTCTTATTCTACACAGTTCTCAGATTGTTGTCAAAGTTGAAAGGCTACAACAAACCTTAAGAAGTTCACTAAGTTACATCTACCTGACCAAGGAGTTGAACCCTATGCTGGGAATCAGGCAAAAGTTGGAGTAAGTCAATCTCTGATTGCCCAAGCCACCTTTGATCTGATCTTAATCGCATACGTACAGAGTAAAAATTTATTTGTCCAATTTTTGGGATTGTTTCTGGATTGTTATTAGTCAAGTTTGGATGAATTATAAGTTCTTGATTGGGATTGGCATTATTTGTTAACTCTTTCTTTTAAAGTTACTTACTGTTAATCAATCTAGACAAATAAAGCTAAAAATTGTAAGAGTGATTAAATGGGCTGTTCCCTTGCATGCAATAAAGCTTTTGAGTGGAAAAGATCAATATTTTTGAGAATGTAAAAATGTTAAGGTATAAAAGGACTAAAAAGGTGAAACTGCTCTGTTTAATCTATGAGAATTAGTTCTGGCATTTCTTGTGGATCAGTGCATCATTATTTTGTTTTTAAAGAATATCTTGTCAGGCATCACACGAATGACATTTCTTGAGACAGCATTGAGCAAAACTTTGACAAAACTGAGACACGATTTGGCAGGCATGGATGTCCTATGTACTTCACACTGAAGTCATAGACTGCCTTCAATTTTAGTTCTGCTTTTGAATGTAGTCAAAAAAAAGTCTCTCAGGTTGTTTGGTTCTCACTATGTAGATGAATGTTTTTGACACTATGTTGTCAGCCCTTATCATTCCCTTAAATTGTCAAGGAAGTCTCTGTAAGACATCGTTAATGGTGTGAAATAAAACAAGCGTTGGTTTTCAATATCATTAATTCGCTAATATTGTGAGAAATATCATCATCTTTTACATCATTACAGAGAGGGTGCATATATCACAGATCATGACCACAAAATAACTGAACAAAAGGTTCAATGTTATAAACTATTACTTTCTTTATTACTCTCTAGCAATCTATTTCATAGATAAAGGTGTGTGGTAGCGCCTGTCAGCCGGGTGTGGTGGGTCCATCAATGTCGACATGGACTGAATAGATCCCTAACTGCTCCTCATATGAGCCTATGTCAAACGTTGTGAGAGAAAACGTGGGACGGGCCGTGGACTGCCAGTTGATCCGGTGGGATCAACCTGACTGGAAGATGGGAAGAGTCTTCCACCCCCAGCTTTACCTCTTTCACTCACTTAAATACTTCGTCCTTTTCTCTGGTCTTTTCGTCTCTGTCGGTCCCCCTATTCTCATCGGGTTGGCGGGTTGGGCCCCCTCTTACTGTGATGAACTACCCGGATTTTTCAGGATCTTTCTCCTTGAAAATAAATCTTGAATGACCTCAGTTTGTTTACAAACTGAGGTTGAAGTGCCCCAACCCTGGAGAGTCCCTCCTGGGTTGTGCCATCAGCACACCTTTACTCTATCTCCTTGTCCTAGAGATTCATAAGAAAGTAAATTTTTTCTTTGTATTTGGTCTTTTAAAAAAGTTTCAACATTTAAATTTTGACTAAATCTAGGCAGAAAAGCACAACATCTGTCCCAGGCTAGACTGGAAGACCAGTCAAAAAGAGTAAAAATATACTAGACCACAAAATAGGTTCTAAAGATAGGGAAACCAATTCTTTTAAAAGTTTTTACTTTTCCAAGACCATTTTTTTTAAAAGAAGAAGATTTCATCTTTACTTATGTGACGCAATATTCAATAGCTTTAATTATTCGATTTTCATTTAAAATATTTTTTTCATTTCTAACAGAATATTATGCAAAGGAATTTTTATCAATAAACCTTTTGATTTAATTTTGATACTGTTAATATTTTTATGCTATTTAAAAATATACTACTTTGGGAAAATTGGTTAATGTTCTAGTCAAAAACAAACCTAAAGGTTGCTCTGGAAAGCAAATACAGTTTATCGTGAAGGTTGCTCAAAGGATTCGGATTATTAAAATTCAATTACTTGCACTTTAGGAAAAAGTGATCTCAACAAAAGAAATGTTTCATCAGCAGATGATTTTCCATTTTCTAATTTTCCTTTTCATACTTTACCTCGAAATATTATAATAAGATGATGCATGCATGTCTGTTCTAGCGCCTTTTTGGTAAAATTTTATTTGTCCAATTTATGGCTGAATATTTCAAATTGGACTTTTGTAATTCAACTTAATGTTATCACAAAGGAAATGGCTCCTTTAGTCAATACCATATAATTTAAAATTACAGTTTTTTTATAAAGGCATATATCTAGGACAAAAATCGATTTCTATTTTAAGTTATATGAGAGTGTTGTGTGAGCTGAACTTTTTATTCAAACCTCCTTAAAGAAACAATATTCAAAGCTTTGAGATCAGTGCTTTATTAAGAATTAGCCTCAGACAATAAAGGATCTAATACAGACAGAAGATTGAAAGCCAAGATACAATCCTTTTAGAAAGAAATTCATAGAGAACTTAATCCAACTACGCTTGCGTGCAAATTAATGTAAATGGATCTTGGTACCATTTTTACAAGTGTTTTTTGTGATTGCCCATCCTCTTTATTCACATTGGATTCCCGAGAGCACCTGATCACTGCACTCCTGCCTCACATGTCAATAATAAGGCTTGTATGCCTTAATTTGTTAACCGAATATTTTTCTCTGTTCTTATATGTAAGTTTGCCATAGTTTTTAGTTTAGTTTGAAAGTTCACACTTATATCTAATAAAGTTTTATGAGCTTGTGTTACACCATGACTTTTAGTAATTCTAAGAAGGGTGGTATCTCATAGGTAAAAGGATAAGGATGTGACTACACTGGGATATTGATTTTTTGTTCAAAGATCTTTTGATGAAATGCCTGATTGCTTACCTGAATCATACCAATAGAGCAAAATGACCAGTTTTTGGTTGGTAACAACTAAGTATTTTATTTGCATATAAATTATTAAGGAAGAACTAATTCCATGCTTTCTTTGGTGTTAGAATAATGATTTCCTGGGCTTTCAATTTTTAGATTATCTCATTAATATTCATGTAGATGGCACAAACAATTCAAAATTATCAGCACGTGAACTTTTTCCATCAAAAACCTTTTTCCCAAAATCCTCATCAAACTCAATCATCAATTCAACCCTTATCCAATCTGATGACAAGCAACTATCATTTTTTATCCACAGCTGCCTCTTCCTAAAAAAAATGGCCATACTTAATCCCCTAATTTTATGCAAAATTATGGCAATTCCCTAGCAATACAATTTCAACTAAAATGAACCTCTTTCTACCTAACCAGCAAGCAGAAAGCCTGAATACCGAAGTATAAAGGCAAGACCTCTCTTAGACTGATTATGAGAGTTTACCATCACCCTTTGCCATTACAACGCCTATACCATGTGTTCATTGTTTGACTGCTTTTCCATATTCTGTTGCTTGATCACCTGTTGTTTTTGATCTTTCCATCATTGTCAAGTAAGGTAATAATAAAGCATTTTTATATTATTTCCTTGTTTTATTCTAACGGGTGAGATAGAAGCTCAAAGTGAAGTCAAACCTCTCGAATCTCAGGGTATGATATTGTCCTCATAAAAACATCTCTACATTTACTGAAAGGTTTGAAAATTTAAAGCGAATTCAAAATAGTTTAGCTTATCATTCTAGGCCGGAATGTAGAAAAACAAAGAAAATTTTTTACGGGACGTTTCTTTTTTTCACTGTCTTTTCCACTTACCATCATCCATCGTCCATGAACATTTATTTTACAAATATAAAGAAAAAAGCAGATAAGATGCACTGAGACTTTCTTGCATAGATTTGTGTTGGATATTGCCTTAAAGATATAAAAAGAAAAAAGAATTTCTCATAATCTTAAATGAAAATAGTTGCTGGCCAAAGAAACCATTAATATGATTAGATTTTCAAAATGGATTCATTCATGTTGAGTATAGAATATGTGAAATTGATATATTTCTATGGTAATGTTAAAACAATGTAGTTGTGTTTGCGCTCTGGGGCATTTTTTCTTATTTTCTCTTGAAGGGGGATGAAGACAAACAAAGTTGCCAGCCAAAAAGAGATTTTTTACACAAAGATGGCCACAGAATTTCAAAAATAATCTTACATTATTGATTTTTATTGTAAAAGAGGGCATTTTGAAATAGGAAAGTGGAGAGAAAAAAATACATGTTTCTTTCAGACAACCTTGAGTAGCAATAAAACTTTTCTTGAGCAATTGCTGATTTGTTGTTTGTGTAAAATATTTCTTTTCATGGTTGATTTGATGACAAAAGGTTTCTTTTCTTCTTTAATTAGGGACTTTTTCAATAGGTCAGTAATATTCTCTGAATGTGCAACCCAGTATTGCTGTCTAGTCAATCAGCAAGTCTATACTCCACCAACAACAATGAGGAATTTCATTATGGAATATTTTTGTTGGATGACATGATTCTTTTTTCCGACAACAAGTATGTTATTGGGATTTTTGATGCAACAATCAATTTTTTCTCTGTCTTTGCATCTCTAAACATCTGAAAGAATCTTCGTCTCTCTGTGTGGTATATTCTGATGTTCATAAGAAATTTTCTTGGGTCACCACCTATGTCTGAGAGGTCAAGGGCACCTGACCGGGAACCATGATCTAAGCTAAGGTTATGGGTTCAAACCCCAGCCATGCCAGTTATTTTTCATCACTTGATTGGAAAATATCAACAAGGCACCCTCATTATTAGAGCAATGACTATTTACTTCTTTGGCAGGACTCTTATAAAGGTATAGTTATGTAGTGCGTTAAGGGGTGGTCATGGCTGAGAGGTCATATGTACCTGCCTGAAAACAAAGATCTAAGGTTGTGGGTTCAATCCCCAGCTGCCCATTCTAGAAAATTTTCATCCCCAGATTGCAAAAAAAATCAACTAAGCACACTCGGTCAGGGTAATAGTAATCTGCAGTGACCATAAACTTCTATGGCGGGACTCTTATAAAGATGTTGAGATTGCATTAACATTGGATGAGCCTGTACTGCACAAGATTATTATTATTTTTAACAGATGAGTCTATACTGCACAAGATTATTATTATTATTATTATTATCAGATGAGTCTATACTGCACAAGATTATTATTGTATATAGTAGTCCTGTTATTTTTCTTTATGCAACCAGTTTGAGTGTCAGAGGTTATTGTTTGCAACGTCTGGATAATAGGCCTGTATTGTGAAGGAGCTAAAATGTACGCTGAGGTCTTGAGAAGTAACATTTAACAAAAGTACAATCCCACCAATTCCTCTATTAATTCAATTAATTCAATTGTGAACCTATTCTAAAATGAGTTAATATATCGCTGATGTACTCTTTCTCTAGTACTTGGACAGTGAAACTATAAATTTGTGTATCAAAAATCAATAAGATTTACTTGAACATAGTTTTTCCATCTGGCATCAAAGACTTGTTGTTCAAAAACATTTTGGAAAGACCTCTTAATAATTCAGTTTGCTTTAAAACTACTTACCTTGCCTGAAATTGATTTTCAGTGTTGAAAGCATTTTTTGCCAAACCTTCCAATTCTCATTGTTGATGTGAGTATTGCTAATAGTTTTTTCCTTGGTGTAAATTAAAAATAAATCAAAATATGATTTAAACCACATAACCAGGTGGGAATTGACCATATTCAAGACATTCATGAAATTTTACATCTTTAAGTCCTTAAACTTTACAATTAAAAAAAAAGGTAAAGTCATTTTGTAGTTTTGTATCAAAATAAGTGAACTTTGTTGTCTGATGTTCTGTTTAAAGAAATCACATCTCTGTGCTTTAAATTTTTCAAAAGATGAAATACTCTGTAACACGCTCCTTATATTTTCCTTTCATTCTTTAATCTGTGTCTTTAAAATTTTGACCATTGAATTGGTTTTTGAGGAAAACACATCAAGGAAATTGTTTGCTCCAATTCAACAGTTTAGTTTCTCTTAGTCTTTTATTTACAAAATAACATAGTCTATGATAAGGTTCTCAATTGAACATTTCTCAACCCAAACAGCTTCAAATTATCATTCTAACTAGTCCTTTCTTTCACTTGCTTCCGTGGTTTTTGAGATTTCCAAATCAAAAAGTGTAGCAATCATCACTTTATTGCTTTTAGAGTAATAAAAATTAGAGATGGGCACTGATCCGACCCGAGCATACTTTTGACCCGCAGTAAATAAGAGGCCAACCAGTCTTTGACCCAGGTACTTTTTGACCCAACCCGAAGGGCAAAAAATTGAAAAATTTGGTTTTCTTAGGGGAAATATTCCTAACCCAAACCAAAGATGGCTGACCTGACTCAACCCAAGCAACAATAAATTGACCTAGCCCGATCCAGGTCAAAAAATTTTGAAGTTTGAAGTTAACAAATATTTGATAATGTAAAATCCATCTTTAATAAGTTCACAATTTTCACATTGTTCCCAAGTTTGGTATTAAAAAAGTTTTGGGCTTACTTTGATTTGAAATTAAAACTGAATTTATTGGTAATTATTTTAGTATTACAGGTATATTTTTAATACAAATCATCGGATTAAGTGTACTATTGTAATGCATTTGTTTGTACGTACAACTCGTAACTTTATTAAATTCAATTCAGAAAACCTTGTTGAAGATTGAGCTTTTCATGGGATGAACTTTTCCCAAATTTAAAGTTCCAACTTGATAAAGTTTGGTTATATTCTTAAATCTTTGTTAATTATGGTCAAAAACGTTCATGGCTAAAAATCTACTCAGATAATTAAATCATGAACCATTTGTCTAAAATACTGAATTTCGTTGTGCATAAGCGGTATCCTAAATTAATTCTGGTAAAGCCCATACCTGTGAGAATAATATGCCCTGATAAGCTTTAATGCCTATTATTTTTCACATGTACGGAAAAAAATCTTGTATTTTTAATATCTATTTATTTTCATGTAACATAGTGGATCTGCATGACTTTTAATTTCCTACATTATTAATCTAACGAACAATAATAAAGAATAAATGAATTAATTGAAATTGGAATGTCTACTTTTAATCAATAATAAAGATTTGATGTTAATAATTTTAAATAAATAACAATTTCTAAAAACAATATGAATTTTAGCCACATTATATTGACCTTATTATGAAATCACATGTAAAAAGCAAAAAAATTATAACTGCTAAATTTTGAATGGGTTTATTGAACTACACACTTTCCTTCAATTTGGCCTTTGAGCTCATTCATCTGTTTTTCAGCTAGAGCTTTGGCCTCTGAAACAGAATCATGTTTTTAGTATTCTCTTGCAAAAAAATAACTTTTCAACACATTTCTTACGCATAACAGGGTCTTCATCTTCTTCTTTTTTTGAGGATGATCCCATGCCATCCTCATCATCCTCATCCTCTTCCTCATCAGGGTCCACTTTCTTCTCAATTCCATACTAATAAAGAATAAAATAGCAATTTTTTTGAGCCCCATTTTGATTTTACCATTGCAAATAATAGATTTAGATGGATTAAAGATTTACTCACACTTGTTGTGTGAAAATTTGCATAAATGTATCAAAAATTCTGATCATAAAGTTAAGTACCTAAACATATAAATTTTTACATTTATGCAAAGAGATTTCACTAGGAATGTGGAATCTTCTCCTTGAGTATCAATTGCACTAAGATTGACTGTTGATAGCTACCTTTCCAATGAAGTACAACGCAAGAAGTAATGAAAACACTTTTATTACCTTTTGTACGTGTAAATAAAAAACAACAGGAGAAGAGGTCCTAGGAGAAGAACTCTTAACCAAATGGGTTAAGATGGTTTTTTGTACTTTTGAAACAGGAATTTGGGGTGGCTAAGTTAATGGGGAAAAACACTTGTTTGTTTTATTAGGTGGGCATTGGTTTTACATCGAACTTATTGCCAAGAAAAATTGGTGCCACTAATGGGGTTTAATTATTTGCACCATCTATATGGCTCTCTCTTTGTGCCTCCTATTTCAATCTTCTCCCAAACTTCTAAGAGTACTCCCATCCAAGTATCAGCTAAATCTAGAAACTTTACTTCTGCTTGTTTTCCAGAAATTATTTTTATGGCACCTAATATTGCCAAGGTTTAAGGATTTCTTCGCAGAAATTATACATTATCAAAATTATTATTCTTTCAAGACAAATATTGAAAACTCTTTAAAAATTTTAAAGAATGGGCTGAGAAAATACCTTTTTGTTTTCTCAACTTTTTATCAAGTAAATGGTGCAACATAATAAAATCTGACCTTGTGATTTACTCTTATAATTATCCATGTACAACATTAACAAAATGGTGTTGGCTCAAAGAGTAAAAAATATTAACCTTTTTTAATAAAATATCATCTAAGAGTGAATGTTTGAATGTATTTTACAGTCTTTGGTTCACTATTTCTAACGAAAGACTTCCTTATTGGTAATATTAATTGATCAGATATCAAAACTTTTTTATTGCGAGTCTTTATTCCTCATTAAAGGCACACTTCGATGATCTTTTTGGTCCTTTTTTTCTGTGGTTTACCCAGGCAGGAGTCAAACCTGGGTTGCCAGGATATAATTCCGGATTCAAACCTCATGACCACCCTGACATATTCAAAATTTACCTTGTCACGAATTCCTTGCCTAAGGACCTCACGTTCTTCTTCTTGCTTTTTATATTTATCTCTGCGTTCCTTCTCAGCTTGCTTAATGGCTTCTTGTCTAAGACGTTCCTGTTCAATCTGGTAAAAAAGTAATTGCTTAGTAGAAAAAACTGTAGCTGCTAAATCTACAAGGTTGTAGTATATATTCAAGTGTTTGGCCCTACTGATCCATGGTTAAGACCTTGATTTTTAAATGCCAACAGCCTTGTGCCAAAGTTTATAAAGATCAGATTTACAGTTGTTTTGCTAGCTTTTGAAAGTCTGGTTACTATTTCCAGTCCCTAAAGATGTATACTTATGACTTGAATGGTAATGCACCAAACCACAGTAATATGCAAAGTAAATGGAAAAACTACTGTATTGCAGTGAAATGAAATTACAAATGATGTGAGTAGACTGTATAAAACTGAGAGAAGGGTCCTGCAACTTATGTCCAAGGATCAGAGAAGATTAGTAGTGAAACTTTTCTGTGTCGCTAATAGCCCATTTATTAAATTTTGTAAACTCTTGCTGTGATATTTTTTTGAAAAGCATTTCATTTTTAAACTCTTGCAAAATTTTTCATTAAAGGTAATTTTGTGTCTTGGCCTGCTATAACTTTTTGCAATTATGAGGCTAGTTGTAGTCAAAGATTACTAGAGTGGCTGGGGTTCAACCCCACTACCCTCGGATCCCACATATGGTAAGATACCTCAAAGGCCAGGAGGAAGACAATCCCAAGCAGGCTCCAATACATCAAGTATGCTTCAATTCTAATACCATCTCTATAAAAAATTTGTTGAATGTCAACAATTTGAGAGATTTTTTCCCTCGATTTAATGAAAGATGTAAAATCCCAAGTGGAGATGACCAAGAAAGGAAACATTGTTTTACTGGAGAGCCAAACTGAAACTTAACCTTTTTGAAAGTTTTGCTTTGAACATTTTTTTTAAAAAGTGGAATAAATATAAAACTTAGTTTTTGATATCTTTTTTATTTTTTGAACAATTATACTTAAAAACCAGGATGTCTACACAACAACCAAACATATCTAACGTAGTCATCTTATGGTCTCAAACATTGTTTTAGTAAAAATAACAAATTGGGTAGTGAAGAGATTTCTTTTATCAATTTCATTTCAGACAAAGTCTGGTTTTCTAAATGCAGTACAAAAAATAGACAAAAAGAAAAATTTAGAATGTTTCTGACTTCTGCTTCTTAGGAATTCTTTCATAATTACTCAAATGCTGAAAGAGCATATTAGAATATCTGGTTAAGACATGAAAGGAATAAAGATCAAACCAGCAAATTAAAAAAGCAAATATCCTAAATTAATCATGGAGTTAAATGTAAATGTTTTCAGATAAATCAACAAAATTATTTAAAAATTCATAGTGATTGAAAGCAATACCTGCTCCTCTTTGCTGATTCCATCTTCTTCCTTATTTCCTCCACCAACACCTGGGATGCTGTCTGTAAAGTTAATCTTTTTTTATTATGGCAATTTTTGAATAAATTTTGATCAA
>Ga0194133_10006402_pt1 | contig 14479 bp, 13 predicted proteins | sample TA2KigOf40mmetaG_FD_155448 | JGI IMG/M metagenome (GOLD analysis project Ga0194133, IMG submission 155448) | Freshwater microbial communities from Lake Tanganyika, Tanzania - TA2015055 Kigoma Offshore 40m | ecosystem: Environmental > Aquatic > Freshwater > Lake | place: Tanzania: Lake...
TCAACTGACATAAGGACTTTCTCAAACTTTGACAATTTCATAACGACATAAAGTTAGTCACTCTCATTTAAAACCACTTACAACTTTAAAATCATTTAATTCTTTTAATCATAACGTTCTTTTTTTGTTAATTGAAATCTTGCTCTGATTTTTCAGTCTTTTCCGAGCCAAGAATTCGAGAAACAATACAAAAGCAATTCTGAAATATAATATTTATTGATGGAAAAGTAGGTAAAAAAAACTAAAGAGGACCTATCTTGATGATAATTAGAGTTTACTGCTCTTGCCACTCTGTAAAATTATTTTTCTTGCCGCAAGAGACTTAAGATCATCTACTGAAAGGTCGAGTTCTGCTTTAAGTACTTCAAATGAATGCTCTCCGACTTGGGGACTTGGCTTTTCAACTTGTGCTTCGCTCGGAGTTCTACTGAGTTTGGGAGCCGGACTCTAAATTAGAAAAGTTTTTGTCGTGCAATATGAATAGTTGTACTTAAAATTTTACCGGCTCATAATTTCCTTGGCTGTTTTTGACAAAGGATGCCCTTTCTTTATTGTGGGGATCTAAAGGTGCTTCATCAAGGTCTAATACTGGCATGACACATGCATCAGGATTATTTCTGAATTCAACCATCCAATCATCTCTGCTTTTTTGTAAAAATATGTCACCAAGTCGTTTCTTCAAGGCCTCAGGATCAGGACCAAATTGTGGAAGTTCGTCTATTCGAAAATGATCTTTTAATTCTTCAGTTCCTACATATTTTTTGTCACAAAAGCACCTGACGTGGAAGAAACAGACTTCAGCAAAGCATCATAAAACTGGGGCTCTATGGAACCCACGGACAAATATTTTCCATCTTTTGTCTCATAAGTGTCGTAAAAATGACACCCTGTGTCTAGAAAGTTTTCTCCCCTTGGCTTTCCCCAGACGAACATTTGCTGCGAAAAGTAAAATTTAAAATCACGTTGTCGATACAATTTAAAAGATTAGTCTAACCTGAGAATTGTAAATCCAAGCACCCACATAAGCAGCACCTTCAACCATACTGGCATCTATGACTTGGCCTTTTCCTGATTTGGATCTTTCAAACAAAGCCGCCATTATTCCCATGGCACACATCAGGCCTCCTCCGGCAAAGTCAGCCAATAAGTTTATCGGTGGGGTGGGTTTCTCTGATTTTCTACCCAATTTTGAAAGTATCCCAGATACAGCCTTTTCATAAAAATTCTTTAAACTAGCAAACTAGCTGATGCACAAATTTAAAAATAACCAACCTACAGCATAGTTTATGTCGTGGCCAGCAAAGTTGGCATATGGACCTGTTTGGCCATATCCTGTAAGTCTAGCATAAATAAGGGAAGGGTTTGCAGCCATCAATTCATCAGGTCCAAGACCAAGTTTTTCCATCACGCCTGCAAAATCAACTCAAGTCAAATTGATTACAAAACTAAATCAAAGGATTTGTCATCAAATCAATTTCAATATTTTCTTAAAGAAATTGGCTATATTTAAATAGGAGAAAATTTTTCATGAAGTTTACATAAAAACCTGGTCTGTATGGCTCCAACAAAACATCAAATTTTGAACTGAGTTTTTTCACCAAGTTGGTCCCTTCAGATTGTTTAAGATTTATAGCAACAGACTTTTTTCCTCTAGCCGTCACATCATAGTCGAGGGAGCCACCTGTACGATCTATTCTGACAACAGTGGCTCCAAAGTCTGACAGGATCATCCCACAATACGGTGCTGGAGCCAGGCCTGCCAACTCAAGTACCCGAACACCACGCAGCGCCATTCTTAAGAGAAAATTGATCGCAAAGAATTTGTCGAACAAATATCCAAAGTCGTACGTTGAAGTAAAGATTGTTTACCTTTGATAAGATTTAGTTGATAGTGTCGATGGCAAGATAATTCTTAAGAGATTTCAATCACAATTGAGTCTTTGTCACTTGCCTATAGTTGTAAGTCTAGTCCTCAGCCTGCATGATATTACCAAAAGTCAAAACCATTCAAAGTAATGGGGAATTAAACTTTTTCAACAAATTTGGGATTTAATTTATTTTAATAGGTTTGTTTATAATTTCGTCTATTTTTACAGCCAATGATATGTACATTTTAAAATTTAGATGCCTGTGGGCATGATTTCCTGAATTCCAGTTACTTGCAATATAAGCATTCTTTAAATGAAACTAAATGTTTTTCCCCGAAACTTGCCTTTCCCAATGGCAAAACAAATATTTACGTCTCAAAACAGCTAAAATATTTATCGAACTACAAGCCAAGATCCTGATATAGGGTATCGACCCCTGTAAACTTTTTAAAACCCTTATTAAGAAAAAGTTGAAACAAACACAATAAATTAATTGTGGCTTCAAATTTATTTGACCTATATGTGATGAAACTCGTAAATTTATGAATTGTTGCAAAAAAATTCTGCTCCTTAACCAACAAATACAGATTCTAGACTCCTGCCACTCAAAGAGCATGATAAAAAGAAATGTGAACAATGGAATTATGTCAAAGTTAGAGGGGATTGGAATGCACAACAAATAGGTAACTTGGTTGACAAAAAGGTAAAGATAAGTTAGTTGGGAGGTTTGAAGCCTTCTAATGCCAAAATGGACACATATTTTTATGGTATTTCTGTGATACTTGATCCAACTACAAAATGCATAAATTTTCCAGATACAAATGCTAGTTGACCCCATTTAGAAATCAACTTTGCATCATTTTATTATTTGAAGATAAACCTGCGTCTTAATAAACACAACCAAAAAAAAAGCTTTGTTGCCTTTTATAAGGAAAGGGTTAAAAAAGGATTCCAGGAATCCGAATTTGGTTAGGGGTCAGGGTTTGGTTAGCCAATAAAATAACTTCATCAGGGCATCCTAGTTTATATTTTTTCAAGTGTTCAGCAAATTGATACCTTTTGTGGTATATAGGCAAAATATTAATTGAAAGCAAATTTGTACCTTTTATGTGAAACTAGCCAACTGGGCCCCGGCGTTGCCCAAGAAAAATTTGGTGAGCTAACGTCACCCATCTGGACATTTTACGCTACACAAAGTTTTCTCTCCCGTGACCCGTTTGGGTTTTAGAGTTTGGGGTACCCCAGGGTACAGGGTTCAGGTTGGCGGGGTCATGCTTGTGTTAAGAACCTTCCCTGAGTTGGTGGGGAGGTCTGTGCAAAATTTGGTGGAGATTGGTCCGGCAGTTCGGGCTTGAAAAGGGGACATAGGTACAAACAGTCACTTATATATATATATATAGATGGCGAAATCTCAGTGCATTAATTGCCATTTGAGAAAAGGAAAATTGTGGAACTGTGATGAAAAGTTTCTCAGACCTGTTGAAAATACTGCTGACCATTTTGTCAAAACTTAGTAAATTTTAAGCAAATGTTTAGTACAAAAATTATAAACTTTAGTGTTGGTATTTGAATTTTGTGAAAGAAAATTGCATTCATCATCAAAAATTAGAAATATCTAGAAAAAAAACTTCTCTAATTTATCTTTTTTTGAGTGACGCAAAAATTAGAAATATCTAGAAAAAAAACTTCTCTAATTTATCTTTTTTTGAGTGACGCCATTTGGGAATGGAATAAATACAAAAAAGGGTTAATTATCAAACTATGAGCAAAAAAAACACTATTAAAAACCGCATGACTTTTTCGTTTATAGGGTACACAAAGCACAAAATCTCTTTTAAGTTATCAAATCATAAATGTTTTGAGTATTGATGGTGAGTATAACAAGGAAAATCAATTTGAAAATTCATAGTATGGCCTATTTTTGCATGTGAAATTTCAATTCATTTGCATATACTTTGGCTTTTCAATCCCCTAAATGTATGTAGTGAGTAGTTTTGAGTGAACTAACTCACTCCCTGAGAATCAATCAGTCTGTCTGAGACTTTGAGTTTCTATCCCACCCGTTGAAACGATAAGTCAAAGTAATATGGAAATATTTTATTACCTTAGACAAAGATGATAAAATCAAAGACAACAGGTGAACAAACAGCAAAGGGCTTGAAGCCAATCAGGCAGACAGCACATGGTGATAGTTGTGAATGTGGCAAGGTTTGAACTATAACTCATAAACCAATAAAGAGATTCCTTGCTTTTTATACTTTCTGATTTGATATGGAAGAAAGGGGTTGTCTGTCTATATTTGCAAGTATTTGCAAATATTCTTCTGCTTAATTTGATACGGAAGAAAGGGGTTGTCTTGCTTTGCTTGATTAGTTCTCGTTTTGCTCTATTTTGCTTTTCACCAGTCTTTGTGTTACAAAGTGTATTAGTTACAGTCGGAGTTGGCCTGATAGTTGGCAGTAAGGGGGTGAGATGTCGAAGCAAAATAAAGACATATTTGAGTACTTGTTTTTGTTAAACTGAAGTTCAATTTCGTAAAGTTTGTGCCGTCTACATGTATCATATGCTAAAATGAGCAAAACTTGCAAAGGTGAGGTACTTACCTCAATATTTGCACTCCTCTGCCAAAGTCTAATGTAATGCCAACTGAAGGCCACTTTTCAAGGGGTTCATCCCCCTACTAGTCTCTTCAAGAACTGATTTCTTCAGATGCATGCAAAAAGTAACCCCAAAGCCTATAAGGTAAAAAATAATTATTATTTTATTATTCTGTTTTCATCTTAATGATAAAAAGAATGACGTCAATTTAGCAATCCTAAAATAGCCTCCTAGAAGAACAAATGGGGATCAATTATTTTAAGGCTGCATCAATTTTTATTGATGATGATGAAAAGGATTTAAGATTCTCTACCTGAAAATCATTATCAATTTTTTTTTCAACTTCAACTTTTTAATTATGAATTTCACCATCAAAAGATAAAGGTTAAATCATTTGACATTATTATATCTACATATAATGTAATGATTAAAACCTTTGTTTAAAGTTAGTTGAGGCTGATCTCAACTTCAGACCTGATTAAAATCCAGATACCAAATTTAAAAAAAAATGGGATATAAATTAAGTTTTGACAATTTGTTGGAAAAATTGGTTCTCATCAATTCTCACCGAAACGTTCATTATGAAGGAAAAGTTATTTTTGCTGGTGATAATTAAATTAATTTTTGAACATATTTTTTTGCATCAAATCAAATATTTTCAGACAAAGAGTCGGTTGTTCTGGGCGATGTGAAAATTTATGATCATATTTTACTGATTCAAGGAAAGGATCTGGTTCAAATTGAACGTGGTGAGAAGTCTTCAAAATTTTACTTTCAGTTCATTATTTTAAGTGGACTTTTTTTTATCCTAGAAGATATCTTGGATGTTTATGTAACTGACAGTTCAACAAATGAAGTAATGAATTGTGGTGAAGGGTGGATTCCAGTTGTTTACAAGGGAAAAAGAACGAGGAAAATCATAGAGTCAAAACACTTGGAAGATTGGAACTTCACAGTGCCAAACAAACCTCCAAAAAGGGTTATGAATTATTAGTTCTAAAATTTTAATTATCTGGGGTGATAACTGGGTGACTAAGAATTTATTTTAACCACTTTTGGATTAAAGTGATGGGTCCAGGTCAAAAATTTTTGACCAGGGTCGCGTCGGGTCAAATTTTTCTTGCTCGGGTCGGGTCAGCCATCTTTGGTTTGGGTATGAATTAGGAAAATTTCCCCTAAAAATGTCAAATTTTTGCCCTTCAGGTCATTAAAATGTCATCATTTTGGGTCAAAAAGTACCTGGGTCAGAGCCGGGTCGGCCTCTTATTTACTGCGGGTCAAAAGAATGTTCGGTTCGGGTCAGGGCCCATCGCTAGTATACAAGAGTTGACCTTCCCAATCAAGAAAAGAATCAATACTGCTGTTGATGGAACATTTAGGCTTATTATAGGGCTGGGAACAGATGGTGCAGTAGCAACGTGGGGTGGTACCAAAGAGGGTAGGTAGCATATGGAATGAAAATTAAAATTACTTTTGAGGTAAATCTGAGTGAGAAAATGGCCAACTTACCTTGAAGTTTTTGTGATTTTCAAAGTAACTGCAATAAATGAAAGGAGCACAGATTAGGATAGGATTCTAAGCCATCCAACCTTTGGGCCTGGGAGCAAGAAGTAATAATAAAATGTTTAGCTAAATTTGTAAAGCTCAGTTGACCAGTGAAGAAATGACTAATGTTTACCCAACATTAAGTCAGTAGTCATCTCAGCCATAGTGGCTTGTCCAATAATATTTCTAGCTGTTGCTCTCAACTACAGACCAGGGCACCACCATCACCTCGTACCCTTCCTAAGTCAATCTTTCACCTTCAGACCCTGAAAAATCACAAAAAATTAGTATAAATGACGACAACAAGAGGAAAAAGTATCTTATTGATTCAAGATGCTTAAGAATCAAATTCAAAAAATAATTGTTGATTACTTTTAGTATTTGCATGATGATAAACGTTATCAAATGCCATCTGGTAATCTTTTATTAGCTGTAAAGTATTTTTTTATTAATTACAATTTCATGTATATATGTGAATGAGTAAAGATGTTCAGAGGATAATTCAAAATGAGTTGAAACCATGGGACAGTATGTCTGATTCAGAAAAAGAGACACTAGAAAGAGTAAATAAGGTAACATCACCATTGAAAAGCTTGTGATGTTTAGAAAATAATGCCTGAAGGAATATTTCAGATTCTTCAAGAGGGTCTCAAGCCACACAACTACAAGAACTATTTCTACTTTTTGCTTTTTGTTGAAGAGGTTGATCTTGAGCTGAGCATCTCCAAATGTTCCATGATGCTAGACATCTCAAGGGGTGTGAATGGTAACCATAAACCACTAATTGGATTTTTAATATCCCATGCATCATTCATACATTTGAAAAGGTGGCTTTTCCTTTGAGGCTCAATGTATTCTTGACAAAAGTCCTGATCTTGTTGCTGGTGACAAAATATACCTGAAAAAGAGAAGTGACAATGTGAGATATGGTGCATTCATTACCAAAATTGACGGACCAAAAGTAAGTTTTTTTTATTATCTACATTATTGATAAATAAATTATAAATTTCAAATTTAAAAGGTTTTTGCTGCAGTGGAAAATTGGAAAGATCAAATGGACAAGATCTTTGGAAAAAAGAAAGAGAAAATTAATGTTCAAATTATCTTCACTTTGAACAAGTACCTTTTGTTTTCAAAAAGGGCTGCCCTTAACAACCTAAGGCAAGAAGATATAGAAAGACTTTTCCCAGCTAACGAACAACCACCAAAGACTTTGATAAGCTCAAAGCTGAGAAAAAGTGACTTGTATGACAAGTCCATCTTTGGAAATACAGAACAATTTCAAGCAGTCAATTATATTCTCGGAAAGACCTCGGGTCATTACCCCTACATTTTATTTGGACCACCTGGGACTGGAAAAACAGCTGCACTTGTTGAGGCAATCAAACAAGTTTATTTTAAGAAAAAATTCTCGACAATTATTGTGACAGCCCCCAGTAATTTGGCAACGAACCTCCTGGCACTAAAGCTCTTACAACATATTCCTAAAAGTATGATTGCACTGAGATGATCTTTTGATTACAAACAGGCAACGTTTTCTTGAACATATTTTACAGAGCAACTGATAAGGGTTTTTGCAGCTTCGCATGAAGAAACTCATGAGATTCCTAAGAACTTGGAAGACATTTCCAAAGTAGGATTTTCATGGTTGGGCAACAAGGTTTTGAGGAAAAGGGTGATATGCCTGACATTATCCATGTGTCCTCATTTGGTGATAAAAGAACCAATTCTATAGTTTTTATTTGGTTTATTGCACTTTGCCTGTCTTACTTTAAAGATAAATCTGGATTTCAAAGCTTCACATCTCTTCATTGATGAGGCTGCTCAGATGACTGAGCCTGATTTGGTACTTGCCCTGTCAGATGTGCTGAATGATGACTGTCATGTAATATTGTCAGGCAAATATTTTTATACCTATTAGTCCTTCAATATATCTAAAATAAACGTGTGACCACTATTTTCAGGTGATCATCACCAGCTTGGCCCAGTGGTCAAATCAAGCCTTGCTAAAAAATTGGGGCTTACCATGAGTCCTATGGAAAGGCTAATGAAATTTCGATTGTACGCCAAAGATGATGCTAAAAATTACAATCGTTTGTTTGTCACAAAACTTCTACACAACTACCGCTCACACTCTTCCATCCTGGAAATATCAAATCGACTCTTTTATGATGGGGAACTAAAAAGTGTCTCCAACGAAGCCAGAACTGAATTGATCAAAACTATCCAATGGTTACCTTCCTTTGACTTTCCACTTATTTTTCACAACATCCAGTAAGACAGTGGAGAGATCATTTCATCTAACACAATAGACAATAGATGAAAAACTTTTTTTCTTTAGGGGAAAGTTTGAAAAGGATCATCCGTCAACTTCCATCTACAATAAGGATGAGGCAAAATTAGTAGGTCTAATTACAGCAACAATTGAACTTTATATTTACCATCTTGCTGATCCTAAAGGTTTTGAATTATGTCATGGACCTTCAAAATGTGAATGTAAAGCCACACGATATTGGAATCATCACACCTTACAGGAGCCAATGCAGATATATTATGAAACTTTTAAATGTGATTTGGGAAAGAACCAAAGTAAGTCCAAATTTTACTGAAGAAATTGGCAAAATTTTAGGATCACAAAATCTCGAGTGAGATATTGGTGGGATCCACAGAAGAGTTCCAGGGCCAAGAACGTTCCGTTATTATTCTTTCCTTGTGTCGATCAACTATTGGTCCCAGAGGACAGCCATCAGAGGAGTTGGGATTTTTGACATGCCCTAAAAGATTTAACGTTTCTTTGACAAGGTTTGAGTTCAACTACTTGATTGAACATCTGTAAATAATGCTTGGAATCTTTTTTCCCAGGGCCAAGGGAGTACAAATTGTAATTGGAGATGAAAAATTGTTGTCAGAAAACGTGCTTTGGAATGAGTATATAAAGTCGTGCAGTGCAAAAGTAAGAAAAAGCACTTAAAAAAATCATCATCATGCTCCAAAGAAATTTCTTTGTCAAAATTCAGGGTACCGCCATTGGACTGAAAAGCAGCAATTTGGTGTTCAACTTGGGAAAGGCAATGGCGAAAAAAACTGCTAGAAAAAATAAAAAACATTGAATTGTTTTCGAAGTGACTGTTATATCTTGCCTTCAATATTGAAATATAATTTTTTCAAAAATCAATGCGATTATTTTCAACTTTTCTTCATAAGGATTAATATTTTAGTCATTAAGGGAACTCAACTTCCTTTCCTTGAAGAATATGTTTCATTAATGTAGTGAGTGGTTTTGAGCGAACTAACTCACTCCCTGAGAATCAATCAGTCTATCTGAGTCCCTGAGTCTTTATCTCTCCCTCTAGCTATTTGAATAAAGAGTCGATGTAATATGGAAATATTTTACTACCTTATACAGAGACGTAACAATTCACAAAAGCAGCAGGAAAACAGACAATAGAGGGCGCTTAGCCAATCAGGTAGAACAGAGGGCCCTTAGCCAATCAGGTAGACAGCACATGGTGAAACTTGTTGTTCTAGCAAGGTTTGAACTTATACTCCTTAAACCAGCAAAAGGCTTCCCTGCTTTTATATCTTTACATTTAATTGGAAAGATAGGGGTGTCTGCCTATCTTGCTCTGAACACATGTTCTCATTATTCTTGTTTGACTTTCACCAGGTGCTGTGGGTGTTTTACAATACAAGTTAATCTCAACAGGCAACATAACATTTGCTAGATTTAATTGGTGTATTGTAAATTACATTCTTGTAATTAGGTGAGATGTTTGAGTCAAAAGGAAAGAAAAGGAACGTGTGCGTTTGTTTTATTTGCTGTTCAATTTCGTAAGGTTTGTGCCGTCTACATTAATTGCAATTTCAAGCGAAATTCTATAAAACTTTTGCTTCAAAGAAACGTCATTTGATGAGAATAAAATTTTTGGCGATTGAAAGGAAATAACGTGATTAGAATTAAGAGGCCGAACCCGGCTGAAGTGACGTGTTCGTTCCCTTGTTTTTTAAAATTGTCAGCTTAAAAGGCACAACAACGTTTAAAGCTTGATGAGTCAACCTTTTCAATCTAAGCTGCCACATTCCTTGTTCAAACTGATAACATTATTTTTCCAAATCTTTTTACAGCAACTAAAAAATTGAACTGTGAATTTACCTGAGCAAAAAAGTTGTCTTTTTAAGCAAAAGAAATCGAGTGGAAGAGAACAGATTACAGAACGGGTTTTCATTCAGGTTCTTTTGCTGGAGAAAAAACTCACAGAAAACTGACGTCCAAATTATTACCAATTTAGTTTTATCTTCTGTTAGCCTAGACGGCTAGTTCGTTTCGGAGAAATCATTAACCTTTGTGGCAACGGCCAGTTCCAGTTTTTTGGATCGAATCGAGGCGAGCTTTAATCTTCCGGAAAATCTCCGTTTTAATCGCACTCCGCCTTTATTCCTTTTTTTCTCCGCTTATATGGTACACGGCAGCACCATTCCACCCAACTACGTTTGATATATGGATAGATATATTTCTCAACCGAAACCAAAGTCGGTGATGCTGAATTTCGGAAGCAGACTTAAAAACTGCAACTTGCAACAGCTGATGAGCTGATTTAGCGCGACGCGAGTGCGACGATGACTGTGACATAAATCAGCGACGAACGATGAGGGATTAGTGGCTGACGCAATAGTGTTGCTTGCTGCGGTAGTATACGTGTTGAAAATCAATCAAAGTGGTCTAAACTTGTCCTTTGCTTTTTTGTGCAACAACGCCTATTTAATCCGAATCTTAATGATAGGGAAAATCAAGTGAAACTTCATCACCAGAAGGTAAGGTTATTGGACCCATTTTGGGTGCCCCAATCTAATTCGGGCCCAAAAAGGGTATTGGCCCGGTTCAAAAGTCAAATTGGCTTCACATCTTAAAATGGTTAGTATCTTGTCACAGACGGGACACTTTGATCGACGGGCCATGGCCGTGGCGCTCAACAGGTTTGCCGCACTACCCCACTCGGACGACGAGTCCTCAGACAACGACCAAGATTCTCAGGTCAACTATCGAGACGAATAAAGCAAAAAAAATTATGTTAATGTTATTTTGATTTCAGTCGGGGGATCGCCATTTTTATTGGGAGACAGAAAAATTTTCACAGCTTCGGGTTCAAGTGGATTCTTTCCAGCACACGTGTTACGAGGGAACGATTTATGCTGTTGGTATATTCTCTCCCTTGACTTCAAATAAGTTACAAAAACTGAACAATTTTCTCACAAAAGGCGACGGAACCCTGGTGCTTTCAGACGTCAGCATTGTGAATCTTAGATTCCCGAACCAGGATGCGCGTTTGCCCCGAGACTCTTTTTTGCTCTTAATATTTCGAGGTAACGAACTTTTTAGGTTAAGCTGAATTTTGCTACGTGAATTGTTTAAAAATTTACCCTTGCACAAAAGGTGAGATATCTGATCTTCGTGTCGTCGGGTGCCGACCCAGAGAATCTGAGAGTGGCTGGACAGTTTGTAAAACGAGAGAGAGGAACTATCCCACGAGTGACACCGTTTGGAAAACCAAAGACTGGAGATTTCCCGTACCTAGGATTCCCCATAAAAGGGTATGCTATCCTTCAAACTGAACTTTATGGATGAAGTGGTCACTGTAAAAACCATTGAAACCGTGTCCGATTCCAATTTTCATTCCTTAACACCCATTTCATCTTGTAGGAGAGTGATCATCCGAGATTCAGGGTGCCAGATGGTGAGTCAACTAACAAGAAAATGTTTAAGCTTTCTTTTGAAGAGACTTTTTTTGAGCTGAAACTTTTCAGATATTTGTAAAATAATTGAGAGCAAACTTCAAGACTTTGACTCAATGACACGGTCGGAGGCGAAAGGGTTGGCTTACATTCGTGAGGTTAAAAAAATCATTATTTATCTGTAAGATATTAGCTTTATTAATTTTCTTGTAGATGGTCAGCGGAGGTCTGTCGTTGAAAGTTTACCAAGAATACTTTCACTTTTTACTTTACGCCGAGGAGGTTGCCCTTCGCAAGAACCTTGAAAAATGCGACCTCGTAGTTGATTTATACAAATTTGAAGAACTAGGTTTAATGCTCAAGTCGGTAACCTGATGTGCATGATTAGATAGAGTTTTACATTTGTTTTAGAGTGCATACATAGACAAGGTGTTTTCTTCGTCACTTTTGATGCCCCGACCGTTCTTGACAAAACGCCAAACCTCCAAAAGGGTGACAAGATTTACATCGGCGTGGATGATGTGTCTTATCCTGCATTTGTCACCGACATTGATGGGTCAAAGGTAACAATAAAAAAATAAAAACCCTATCAAAATCTTAGTTGGCATAAAAGCACTTAATAAAAGTCATTTTTATTCTAACATGTTGTTGCTGAGCTTAAAGGTGGAAAAAAGATTCAGAAAAAAATTCTCCACGACGATCCATCACCCACGAGGGGATGCACTGTCAAGTTCACACTGAACATGGTGCTTCTGAATCGCATGAGAACGTCACTAATCATAGCAAGGCCGGATCTTATCAAAAGGCTATTGCCGTCTGTGAATGATGTTCGAATCGAAAGCATTTCAAACCTTCCGGAAGATGAGCTTTTTGACAAATCAATTTACAAAAATAAGGAACAACTTCAGGCGGTCAGTCACATTGCAGCTGGGAGCTCGAATCAGTTTCCCTACATTTTGTTTGGTCCACCTGGCACCGGAAAAACAGTGACATTTGTCGAAGCAGTTAAACAAGTTTACAAAAGAATGAACGCGTCGACCATCATTGTTACAGCTCAAAGCAACACAGCGACTGATCTTTTGGCACAGAAGCTTGTGAACGACATCCCCCATTGTAATTTTGCAATCTTAAACTTACTTTTTCAGCTTACAAAGCAAAATCTTAATTTAGGGGACATTGTCAGAATTTATTCCTTTCTACACGAGGACAGTTACGATGTTCCAAGTTCGTTATTAAAAATTCATCGATTTGGTTTTGACTGGCTACTCGAAGAAAAATTAAATCAACGCATCATCTGTCTGACACTTTCAATGACAAATAATCTGGTACATTACCCTTCCAATAACATATCTTTTGCTAAATTCATAATAGACGACCTTTAAAGAATCTTGAATCAGAAACAATACAATTTTGAAGCCTCGCACATCTTTATTGACGAAGCAGGACAGGCCACCGAGCCAGAGTTGGTGATTGGATTGACAGGCTCTTTGAGGAAAAACGGAAGCATTATCATGTCGGGTAAGCTAAAACGTCGGGTGAAATTGAAAGCTAATTTTACCATTTTTAATTAAGAGCAAATTGGAATAGGAGACCCGCATCAGTTAGGACCGGTAGTGTATTCTCCTCTGGCAACCGAACTTGGACTTGAGTTGAGCCCACTTGAAAGGCTGATGGCAACGAAATTGTACAGCAAGAAAAAAGGTCGTGGCTACAACCCAATGCTAATCACAAAGCTGCTAGACAATTTTCGATCAAATGAAGCTATCCTGAAAGTACCCAACAAACTATTCTACGATAATGAACTTCGTTGTTGCACCAACTTATCGAAAATGAACTGCTTGAAGAAAGTTAGTTGATGGCCCACTGGTGTCTTCCCCATTCTTTTTCACCATATTCAGTAAGTATAAAAGTGCAAAACAAAAACCTTTTATTGAACTATTTATCAAACGCAGGTCCGAATTCGAGAGGGATTCACCTTGCCCTTCGATTTACAATCGAGCGGAAGAAAATGTGGTAACTTATAATTGAAAATATCGATTCATTTTTGCACTAGAACGAAATAAGTCTACTAATAGGTATTGAGTTATGCTAAAAAATTAGTCAGCTCCGGTATAAAGCCTCAAGACATTGGAGTTGTAACTCCTTATCGTAGGCAGTGCAGAAATATCAAAAACAGGCTCAAGGTATCCCACACCTTCTCGCCTTCCTTTTCATTTATATCTATATTTATTTACTTCAGTTTGAAATCGATCTTGGAGACGATATTCTGGTCGGATCAACAGAAGAGTTCCAAGGGCTTGAGCGACTGGTGATGATCATTTCTCTGGCGAGATCATCTGTGAGTCAAGAAACTGGTCCATCTAATCAATTAGGATTTTTAGAAAATAAAAAGCGGTTCAACGTTTCTCTTACTAGGTAATTCGAAACTTAAAGCTACTAAAATAATTTTCTAATTTATTCTTCAAATGGAACACTCTCTTAGGGCTAAAAGTTTAGAAATTGTGATCGGAGATGCATTTTTACTATCCAAAAGCAAACTTTGGAATGAGGTTATACAATCGTGCAAACAACATGTAAATTTGAGCTTAAAAATCTTGAAGAAAACTCATTGAACTGAAAAACTTTTCTTTCTTTTTCAGAATACCTTTTTGGGAAGTCATAATTATTTTAAACAAAGAGAATTTGAAAAGACTCTTAAAATTAAAACTAAGAAAAAAAGTAGGGCATGATTTAAAATT
>Ga0194133_10006407_pt1 | contig 14473 bp, 4 predicted proteins | sample TA2KigOf40mmetaG_FD_155448 | JGI IMG/M metagenome (GOLD analysis project Ga0194133, IMG submission 155448) | Freshwater microbial communities from Lake Tanganyika, Tanzania - TA2015055 Kigoma Offshore 40m | ecosystem: Environmental > Aquatic > Freshwater > Lake | place: Tanzania: Lake Tanganyika...
GCGCTTCAGATTCTGATACCTGTTCCAGAGCATATACAGGAAATAGGGTGCCCAGTTATCAATCTTGCCTTTGAGCCCACTGTCCATAGGATAGTGATAAGGGAATTTACCGGGGTTCTGTAGTTTGTGAGACTCGGCTTCTACGAATTTGGCAACATAGGGAATGACACGGATACGACGCCAAATACCACCATCAGTGCTGTCCATGTCCGGGATATCATTACACATCATATTCCATTTACACATAGGAATGAAGGTAATCGGTTCATGGTTAAGATGGCGACCGGTTAGGGGGTCACTACCACCGGAATAATGTTTAATAATATCACTCTGCAGCCCCTTTTCCTGTTTAGGCTCAGAAGTGATGATAAAGTGTTTACCACGGGCGTTGGCAATCACAGGATTAGGCGCATTGGGATCGGCCTTGGGTGTGTTGAAAATGGTGCTATCCGGAGCATAATAGTATTCACCGAATACGCGGCTCAATAGGTAGCTGAACATGGACTTACCGTTCTTGCCTACACCGGTATGAATGAAGAATTCTTCGCGGCGAACAATACCACCCAGACATTCCGCAATCAAATTGAGCACATATTCCTGCACATCGTCAATCGGGAAAATCTTGTTGAGGAATTCCTCAATGTCGATAATGATATTCTGGGCCTGTTCACTGTTAGTATCGGTCGGGAAATCCAGACCACAGTTCATGGTCATCATATCCTTTGGCAAACCCTGTCGGACACGGAGGTCATCCAGGTCGAGCACACAGTTCTTACAGACATACACCGCCGGATTGATATCCAAGTTGGTATAGAATTCGCGGTCATAGAGAATCTGTGCCAAATCCTTCACCAAATTACTACGGTTTGCCGGTTTGTCGATGAAAGTCAGGATATTCTTTATGATATTCTGGTTGTTTTTGAGTTCCTTAATCTTGGTATCCAGATTCTGACTGGCACCCTTAAGTAGTTCCATAGATTGGCTCACTTCGTCCTCTTCACTAAGTAGCCGGCGGACATGGTCTTGGTCTTCATAATTACGGTTCATAGAATTGAAATCCGCATTTACTGATGAATCACGGGCTTCTGCTTGCATCTTTTCGATTTCCTCGCTATACAGGTCATATCGGGATTTAATGGTCTTATAAAGTTCGGTCTGGAATAGCAAGTGTAGCTTGTTGGCGGCTTTATCTAGGACCCATTGCTGGCCTTCGAACTTATACCATGTGTTACTGGCCTGGTCAGCACAAACGACTTGCCACTCACAATGGAGCTCTATGTATTCCTGCACCATTTCAGTAAATTCGACAACACCTACTTTGTTCTTATACATGTCGCCATTGAACTTCCGGATAAGTTTCTCAAGGAAGACAGACCGGTGTAGTGTCATGAAATCCTTGTATTTGGACTCATTGTCGATTTTGGCATATTGTCGCAATTGGTCAATCCCGAGGGTATACTTATCACCATTCTTGGTAAATTCCTCATACCATTTGATATAGCATGAATCTTCGTCATACTTTTCGCTTTTAGATGACCACCCATTCCATATATTGTATAGGTATGGCGAAATATTGTATAGACATATACCAATTTTAATCCAGTGTTCATAGCTGTCAACACGAGATTTATTAAGACATTTCATCAAATTTAGAATATAATCCATATCGACCGGCTTGCGAATCTTATCTGCCGATGGTATATTACTACTCAACCGGAGTCGGTCAATTGCAGTCAAACGAGGTGTGGCTTTACTGGTCCCAGCCATTTGCATCGAATGTGCAAGTTGGTCTACATTTACGCTAGCATGCGGTTCAATAGTAATCGATTTCTCGCTATTACTGAAATAGATAATGGTATCGAGCGGTGACATATTGAGTGGCTCGGGTTTCAGCATAACCTTACCATTCCTTGAGATTACCTTGAAAGTGTGCGTGGGCTTATAATAATCAAGGTTGTCTTCCGGTTTCCCACTACCAACCGGGAACCAGGCATTAGTGTCGATTACGCATTTATCAACCAGGTTCTCAATATCATCCTCTGTGCCGAATTTTTCATGTATGGCTTTTGCGCCTTCTGATTGGATGAACTTATAGTAGATGGCTAGAAGCAAGACATTGGGCGCTACAATATCCGGACACATGATATGCACGCCGTCCTTAATCCAGTTCTTGTCATTCACCGTTTTGATTTTGGCTGTCTTTTTCTCGAATATAGTGACCCGGGTATCCGGTGGGATTTGGAAGAATTCGGCAGCAGTGGCTAGATACTGGATGATGACTTCCTTCACCATATCGATAGTGTATTTGTGGCTAATTGTGATATTTCGCAGGTCTTCTGGAGTGGGAGGTAGTTTGATATCCAGGTCAATCTTGAGAGGATTGAATTCGGGAAGCGGGCGTTCCAAGAGACTACTGCATATACCAGGTTTGATTTTTAGGTCATGGTATTTGGACCAGAATTCCATCTGGCGGTCTTCAGGGACCATTAGGCGGATACCCTTGTCAACACCGTTACCCGGCATGAAATGGTAGTTGAATTGCTGGTCTTTATCGACCTTAAAATTCTTGGAACAGTAAGCTTGGAATGCGTCGGACATGATGATATTCGAATGTGCTAGCCTAGTGGATTGATTATAAGGGGTCTAAATTGTCTTTTACTTAGCGTAGTAAATTAATCTTAAAGTTGAGAGTTTATAGAATAACAAAAAAACAATTTTATCGAAGGTTGCGCCCTTCGAGCTGACGCTTTTAGTAAAAAGTCACCAATCAGGGGTTTAGCCCCCCGGCTGGAGCTTCGCTCCAACGAAGGTAAGCGCAGCTTACCCGAACCGACATTTCTCCTTCTGATGGCAGCTAGCGCCGCCATCGTAATAAGGAATATGTTGCCCCAGAGAGATTAAATTCTGACGAATTGTCATAAGTAGTCATGAGTGGTTGAGTTTCGCCATCTGGGAACTAAGTTATTAGTTGTTAATTTTTTAGATGTCTAAATGCTATTTAACAGATAATATATAAATTCCCAGATGGCGGACACAACATATGAATATGGATACATACCTAACATGCTCAAATTTTAGGACTTTGTCTCAAACCTTCATTTATATCATTGAGGTTACGACGCCAGTCGTAACCAGAAGAAGAAATGCGGGCTTGGGGAGCGTAACCCCCAATTAGGACTTTGTCTCAAACCTTCATTTATATCATTGAGGTTACGACGCCTGTCGTAACCAGAAGAAGAAATGCGGGCTTGGGGAGCGTAACCCCCAATTAGGACTTTGTCTCAAATCTTCATTTATATTATTGAGGTTACGACGCCTGTCGTAACCAGAAGGAGAAATGCGGGCTCGGGGCGCGTAACCCTCGAAGCTAAACCCCTGAAGAACAGAGTTTATCATAACCAGACCAAGCTACCTTACATTGGCTAGCCCATTTGCATCTAGCCATATCTTTGGACCCTGGGTTATTAAATATCTCATCTGCAAAGGTAAACGTATTCTCATCCGGGTTAAGTGCACAAACACCCAATAGGTTATCATTCTTACATGTTATACTCACTATACGACCGCGTTCGTCTTTAACTTGGTCTTGTAGAGTCCAGTAGTCGGGGCACTGATTAGGTATATATTCGCCGGATTCTTTCGACTTGACTGCACGTTGGAAATCGCGGAATTGAGTGTAAAAGTAGATACCGATACCTACTAGGGCTAAGAATCCGATGACCACTATGAAGGTATTTGTGGTTAGGTAGGATGTTACTTGACGGCTGGTTGGTGTGTTGGATGCTTGGCTAGAGCCTCGAAGGGACCGGATACTATTAGATGCGATATTACGTAGGTTATTGGAACCACTAGAACGGGTATTGCTGCTCATTATTTGCTATATTATATTTACTATCCGGCAATATTTATTCCATCAACCTAATAAAACGTAGATTAAAAATTACTATTATTTTTCGTATTATATTATTAAGCTTAAAAGTTGTTTTATATTATATGAATTAATGCTTTATAAATACAATCAACTAACCAACTAATAAACTATTAAAATACTATAAAATGGACCTTGCATTGAATGTAGTCGATGAATTTATGTGTAAATATCCCAATAGTAATAATCATGACCAAATTTTAGAACATATATTAAATGTCACCGGACGTGAAGATTGGTTAATCAATTTGCTAAATGAAGCAATACAATTACGATTATCACAGATACAATTACGCAATTCACTACCAATAGAAACAAAACCTAATAATAACGGAATTAGCAAACATTGAAATGTTGACATGTCAAGTAAATCAATACTTTCTAATATTAAGAAAGATGCGTTAAGGTATTATCCAGAACATTTTGAAATAATTTTTTGTTTGATTTATATTTTTTACATTGTTTTCTCATAAACCTAAATTAATAAGTTCACTAATAAGTATCGGGGATTATAAGATTGCTGGAATCTCTAAGATAGAAATTGGTTATTTTGGTTTAGTAGATAGAGTCTTCAAGATGTAAATCCGGGAGTTCAGTTTGGCTGGCTAGAAGGTCTAAGAAGGAAACCGGAAGTCCAAGCTAGTTGGCTAGAAGGTCTAAGAAGGAAACCGGAAGTCCAAGTTTGGATGTTAAAGGAACTTAGAGGTTGAAGACAAGGTGCACCAGAATATTTTTTGCTTTTGACAAGTCCGACCGTTACAACTCCTGCCAAATGAAAGGTAAGATTTCCAAAAGTGTGTGCGCGCACACGGTTTGGAGCACCGGTGCTCGGTGCTGTAGATAAAAATAATACCTGTTGGCAAACTTTTATACTCATCTTGGTGGTTGAATTAGACTGTTTAGTTGCACCGATAGTGTTATTTTAGTAAATGAGCGGTTAACTATTTGATTATCAATGTAAATTAATTAATTATGTGAAACTGCCTGAACGGGAAACTTAGGTTTTAGGGTAGGATTTAGTTTTGTTGCAAAGCAATAGTGTTTTAATAAATTTTAATGAGATATGGTAATATATAAGCGGTATTTACAGTCTTAGCGTCAATTCATAGTCCGGTGCAAATAATTTACAAAATATGAATTACATATTTGACCTAACGGATAGGAAACCCTTATCTGGATTTATTATGCTGCTTAATTATTGTTAATTTGCTTAACTTAAGATTATTATGTAATTATACAATAAACTATATACCAAACTACAAATTTGCTACTATATTGACAAGGAATAATTCCAGACTATGCATATTTGTAAAAACTGTGGCAAAGAGTATAAACTGTTTTCTTCACTCAAAGACCATATATATAACAAGCATAACCAGGGAAATAATAACGTTCCTATCCCTGTCCCTAAACCAAAACAACCTTCGAAACCAAAAGGCAAAGTAGGTAGACCCCGTATAAACAAATGTAATATGTGTGATACTACGTTTAGCACTAGATACACACTAGAAAGACATATTAATGGTCGCTGTAAAGGAAAGACAGAATCTAATAACCCGGAACCTCCTACACCTAGTGTATTTAATCCATATGATAAATCGTATATAGATGCTATAGCTGATGTTATTCTGGCTAAAATGAATTCAGCTTCTGGGAATTCTGCGTCTGGGAATTCAGCTTCTGGGGCCACTGGAGCAACTAACAATAACAATGGTATGCTCCAAACAGGTAATAACAACAACATGACATTAGATAACCATACAGAAAATAACATTACTCAACACAATAACAATGCTTTATACATTCGAGAAGTCCATGTCAATCCTATGGGCAAAGAGAATCTAAGTCATATCTCGGATGCCACTATCCTACAAATCCTTAACCAGGGAGTTAATGCAGTGCCGGCTCTAGCCAAGGCAATCATGGAACTCCCTGAAAACTGTAATATAGTGGAATCTGACAAACGAAACAAGAAAGCCACAGTAGTTAATCGCAATGGTGACGTGGAAATAATGGACTTAAATAAGGCACTTACTATGAGTGCTACTGATACTGTTGACAAAGTAGATGATTACTATGAGAAATTTAAAAACGAATTACCAAAACAGAATAAGTCCATCCAACGCATGGCTAGAGCCCATGGCCTAGATAGCGATGAAGAATCAGAAGACGAGATTCCAAAAGACGAAACATTCGATGCTTATTTTAAGAAATATATGCGCGGAATTAAGGATGCAGTAGACGTAAACAAAAAACCAATACTAGACCGGATAAATAAATACAAGGACTATAAATACAGGGAACGAGCTAGCAAACATGCACGCCAGATAATGTCAGCGAATTAGTCGCCTATCAATAGTTATTCACCAGTTTATCAATGAAATCCCGATAGGCAGGGTCATTAGGGTCATTAAGCACATAGGACCCATACGAGTCACCGGGTCGTTTGGGCATCATTACTATATAAGGTGCAAAAACGTTACTGATACCGTTAGTGTCCTTCTGGTTAATGACCGGGCCTCTAGCCGATTGAATGGGTGTCCCAGACGATGACATTGTGGATTCCACATTGGGTTTAATACCTAGATAGTCCCCTTTCAGGTAATCAAGTAAAGTATATGCATCATGGATACCTGCGAATCCTAGTGTAGTATCAGGTTGCCCAGGCGCATCACTATCCGCCCTTTGTGTAATAAAGCAGTTGGGGCACTTGAGTTCCTTGCATAGTTGCGAGCATTCCTGTTTGAGGTTACAGTAAACTTGGCAAAGAGATGCGCGTTCTACTGGACCCATTGTCTGGATGAGCTTAATTAGGTCATCAGACAAGTCACCTTCACGGCCATCGTATAGGACACCGAGCTTACTACGGAGTAGGTTATATAGTTCTTGATAAGTAGTATCCAGGGCTAAGTTGACAGACGACCCGGCCGATGATGCAGACCCTGCTGTTGCCTGTGTCTCAGCTGCAGGCTGTGTCCCTGCTGCTGGTTGTGTAGTGGTTGTCCCCCCAGCAGGCTGTGTGGTAGTCCCCCCAGCAGGCTGTGTGGTAGTCCCCCCAGCAGGCTGTGTGGTTGTAGTGATAGAGCCCTTAGGTCCGCAAATAACACTAGTCATATTAGGCGGTGAGAATACAAACTCCGGAATGTTGGGCACAGTGCAAGCCGACATTACTAATAAGTTATTGATATTACCGCAAACTAACCGGACCAGGTCAAAGCATCGGCTATCCTTAGTGTTAATCGCTTTACACTTAGTGTTGAGGTTCATGAGCTCGTCATATATCTTAGGGTTGGGAACAGGGGGTCCTGGGCGATTTTTATCATTCATACTTCTTAGACGGATGCCACCATTGGTCTCGGCAATTTCGCCATCTATGATGTGATTCCAATTTATATCTGTCTGCCCGGGAAATGGTTGGTAGTAGTCACCGTTTATCTTATTTGCTATACTCACACCAAGCGAAAGACCATCTGTGAATTTGGATGTTACTCGTCTAATATCATCCGCCACTAACTGATATTCAGGATCGGTGTTGCTCATCTGAACACGGAGTCGGGCACGTTCCCTGTATAGCGCAACCACATAGTTACATGCGGCCATGGTCTTCAGAGCTTGGCTAGAAGTTTCCAAGATATCGGGGCTGATATTGCATCGGATGGCATCGGCACCACTAACCCCTTGAAAGTTAAATATGTAGTCGGCGAACTCATCTAGCCATTGTTTAACGGGATTAGAGCCGGGATTAGCATATTGGTATCCTACTGCAGCCGCATTTTGAAGAAACATCATTATAGGGTTCTGTGCACCCATCACCATGTTATTATTGTCTAATTTCTGATATTTGGCCAAGAATCCATCTATATATAATACAGTGTTATTCAAATAGGTTTGGTCATAGTCAGTTCCAGTAAATTTATTATTTTTTATATCGTCACGTATCCCTATTAGTATAGTGATAAGCGGTTTCAAGAACTCAGACAGAAAGGTGCGGGCGAATTCTTCCTTGGTATTGGGGTCAACTGAACTATATGTATTTACCTCTAGTTTAGCATCATAGTTGAAATTCATATATTTACTTAATATCTTGGAATCGCCTACTAATTTGGTAAGGAATTGGGCATAGGTAGTGAAGTAGGTGTCCTTTGTTCCGTCTGTAAGTTTTGAATCGAATGCAAACTGGTCAATGCATGTTTGTGCAGTGGTATCAGTTTTGAGAGCAACAGGGTTTGTTTTAAGCCATTCTCGTAATGTTTTATCCAGATTTGCAACACATTTTGGGTCGACTGTTGTCTTAGTGGAATCAGTAGTCACTGCTTGGAACTTTTCGGCAGTAGCAGTTACGGCACCATCGTCCCATTTATAAAACCAGACAAAGTATATAATTAATGCGAGGACGACAATACTACCGAATAGTATCCACTTATTCCCACTTGATAATTTTTCGTTTTTCATGGTATTCTTGGTTATGGACTTATGGCCTTATCTATTATTTATTATTATCGAATATAAAATAATCCCCCGGGTTAGCAAGTGCATGGCTAGAGCCTCTAGCCAATCAAGTCCCGCGATTAATTAAAATAATAATTTTTGTCACTTCCTAATAAAGTATACAAGAGTAAGCATAGAGCGCACAACCATAAGGTAAGCAGGCAAACTATGCATCCGGGTTCTATATTACAAAACGTAACTAATGGCACTGTGTTAGGTGCCGTAGTTTTCAAATTTCCGAATAAAATTATCTTATTCCGCACAATCAACGGCATGGAGCCGAGTTTTACCAAATTACCGCTTCAGGGACTGGATCCGGCTATTCAAGTCGCCGGTAATATCAATGAAGTCCATCATGAGCCAATTAAAACGGCCCTATTACGTTATTACCGCCGGGCAAATTTACCACAATCCGAAAAAGCCATCCTCGACCATATCATGGAATACGCGTTCCCCAACGGTGTTCCGTTAGTAGATACCATGGCGGGTCCGGGTGAACATGCACAGGCAGCCTTAGCCTTACATGACCGGATTAAACTAGGGTCCAGTCTATATATCAACTCGGTCCCTGGTAGTTGCTTTCATCACCTTGATAACCAACGTGTCTATGTTATGGGTCAAGAACCTAGTGGTATTTGGGTTAGCAACCATACTAGCGGCACCGAACCCATCATGACATTCTTGCCCTATAAAGACCGTGAAACACCAACTTTCTGGTCAATCACCCGTGTGCTCCCAATTGACAAAAAAGGGTCTGGTAGTGATGCCAGTCACCAAAAAGCCGCTGTCGAGGGCTACATGAAGAAGTTTGCGGAAGCCAAACGGCTAGGCACATTGTTCAGCCAAATCCAGCATGGAGACGAACGCCTTCGCATAGACCCCGCGAATAACAATCAAGTTATCATACCTGTCCGGCTGAAGTCTAAGGTATATGATTATCGGGCTGGTAATTTACGTGATGTCTCTGACGAACCGGAAATTCCTAACTCGCATGGGTCTAGCCACGCAAGTTACCATAACGGTGATAACACTGTCGACCTTAACGAAGCTCCAGTAAAAGCCAAGAAAACCAAAACGTCAAATACGGATGCCGCAAATAACGCTGACTATGCGCCCAAACTAGATAACTTAGAAACCGAGCTCGATGATTCCGTGCTTAAACTTTGGGATGTGAAATACGAACGCGATGAAGATAGCATAGAGTCTGTAAAACATACTCTTACCGGTGGTAGTAGTAGGGGCTTGTCCGATAAACATAGTAACGAGTTCAGTGAAATATATGGCCAGAGCTCTGGTGGTGCCGGTAGTAATAGTTTACCTCCAGTATCCGGTTACATGGATGCCCTAGACGAGGACCTGGCCCTACTAATGGCTGAGGACGGAATGGCAGCGTCCTCGGCTAGAGGCCCTAATGGGGAATACCCTGACGAAAACGGCGAGTTCTCTGACGGCGGTTCCAGCGCCAATAGCGATTCCTTTAGCGAACGTAACCTAGAATTCATTGATGAAGACACACCAGTTACCGTTCTGGAAACAGTGCAAAAAATAAGGCAAATGCCAGTCCCCGAACTGGAGAAAGTCTTTAAGGATACTATACTAAAAGGCCACTTACTCAAACAGAAATTCGAAAAGCTACCGGCCTATCTCCGCGATAACACATTCTTTGGCGACCGTATCCATAAAGAAGTCAATATCATCAGCCTTATCAAAAATAAGGCCACTTTGGAAAACCATAGTGTCCGCCTGATACCCGATACCTTCCAACCGCTCGTGGAACAATATATGAAACGCGATTTCACTTCCGGGTTCTTGATTCCGTTGGTAATTAGCACTAAGAAGATTTACCTAACCAAACGTGATGTAGCAGCAGAAGATGATTATCATAAAGAGTCTAGCCATGTAGTTGCCGACTTCTATAAACATATGCACGAACTAGAAAAAGAAGCCGCAACCGGTGGCCGTAAACGGACAATCAACCTGGAAGACGAGCTTGGTCGCACTCTCAATGAACAGATGCCGCATATCGCACACCAAAGTAATCTCGGGTTCTTAGTCCGGTTAGGTGAGAAGATTAATCCGGAGGATGGTCTAGCCACGGACGGGACTATTAAACTCAAGACCGACCGGGCCTCCGAACGGATACAACATCTTAACCAGCAGACAACCGTTATCCGTTATGGCAATGGTCGTTCTTTTAATATACAGAACTATTCGGTGACACCTCGTGATTTCGATAGCCATGTAGTCCTGGGCCCGCTAGCTGATTATCCACCCAATGACAAGACCAAATATACTATCGAGGAAATAGAAGCAATGGAAGAAGAAATTGACCGGAATATTAGTGTAGTTAGTAGCCGGTATAAGATGTTCTACCTTGGTGATAACATGAGCCTTATCGGGTTTGTGCGCCCACCTATTAACGAATTCTTCTTTGCGGACAGTGTGCCGGAGTCGATGGACTCTCTAGCCGCGCGGCTAGACAACGGGACGGTAGATGGCAATGTAGTTATTAAGTATTTGGATGATATGCCAGATGAAAACCCGCTTGATGAAAACGGGCAACCAGTAAGCATTGGCCCGTCTATGGATGACCCCAGTAAATTTGTAGTATATCTCATTCCAGGCATAGAATCGGGTGACGGAAAGACCAAACGCCAGGAACCCTCGCTAAACCAAGAAGCGTTACGTGTATATCTGCAACGCGCGGTGCCCAAAATGCAGGATATCGTAAACTTATTCAAACAGGAATACGATATTGCCAATGCAAGTGATATGCGTAAACTGATTGACGTGCTCTATAAATTCGATTATATAGTTCCAGGGACTAAAGAACGTCCGGTTGAACAAGGTAATTCCCGTAGCAAGACCCAAGTATCGTATGAAAACTGGCAACAAATCCGGTCAGCGGAAGAATCCATTATCCGGTCTATGGTGGACTACAGTGAACGATTGGATAAAATGACCAAACTCCGTCGCATCCGCAAACGCAAACTAGGTGAAAAAGCAGCTCTGGCCGGTAGCAGCACCAATACGCCGGACGTGAAACCCGGTGCCAAACTTGTAATCAATAATAGTATCATCGAAATGGCGGATAAAGTCTATGGCGAAACCTTCCATTCCATAGCCGGCACCGGTGCAACTAGCGAAAGTGACGAATACCGTATTGATTACTATTCACACCAAGTCGATAAATCCCGGTATATCGAGTTACTATTACGCAAGTCCAACCTGGAACACCTGCAACAGACGTTGAATCCCGAAATTCTGGAAAATACGTTGTTTGTGTTGAAAGAGAAGTATGAGGGTCTAGCCAAGAGCCGGCCCGACCTGGAAGCCCAGATACCTAAGGAGATTGCCGACAAAGTCAAAGTATGCGGGTCTCGGGCCAAGGACCGCAAGCCTAAGATAGTTAAATACCCGTCGGTGGCTCGGCTTAAGGAAGACAATGGGAAAGTCGCTATGACACCTAGTGGCGAAGTCATCCTAGAGGGCGATTTCGCGTTTGCCACAGAAGGTGAATCCCGTCTGCTATTTAAGCGTGAGGCTCTAGCCGAGGGTGATTACTGGATTGGCCAACCTATTAGTGTATTGGAAAGCCTATTATTCAAGAAACGTGATTCATGTGAGGGCACAGTGAATGAATCTGCTAATGAAGCCGCGCTAGCCGACCTAGCTGCTAAACGTGCCGCCATGCGCCTACCAGGGGAACCTGGTGCAGCGGACGGTGCGGAAGAGGACGAAATTAGCCCGGCCGAACTCGCGAAATGCATATTCGATGCCAATACGATTACTTGTTTGCCACCGGAAGTTGCCAGCCTAGATACCGAACTACGCGAAATCGAAGCCCGTATCCGCGATGTAAAAGGCCAGTTGGAATTCAGTAAATCACTAGGCCCGATGCTTGCCGATTGTGAAAGGGCTATTGCAGGTGTGGAGAAGGAAATCCGTAATTACAATAGTGGCGTTGATGCGCTCAACAAGTATAGCGAGGCCATGGTCCAACAACGCCAACGTGAACTGGAGGCCATGATCAAGCGCAAGAAGGACTGCACACATTATAATGTAATGGATTATCTGGATTCGCTACATAACCTTACCAATGTAGAACGCTACATGCTTGTTAAACAGGTTATCGACCGATTCGAGAACCAGGAACACACTATGTCACTTGACCTACTGGAAATCAAACCGGACCGCGCAGAAAACCACATAGAGTGCCACGTATGTAATCAGTATCTCATGTGTAAACACTATAAATTCGCGATTGAGCTCATGTCAAATAGCCCAACTGGCGAACTGGATGATGAAGCACTTCGCGAGGTATATGGTGAGGAAATCAGTGGTAGTTATTATTGCCGTGTCTGTGGTGTCTTCCTCAGTAATACACCGGTTCAGGACATCGAGGAGTTCGAAAAAGACGCAGCCAAAGAGGGTATGCATGTGCAGACCCGTAGTGTGTTACACGAATTGAATGTCGTCGAACGCCAACGTGAAGCCGTTGATGCCATTATCTCATCCGCACTTCAGGACCCCAATGACGATGACCTCCGCTTTAAGCTCCGTATTTATCGCCTGTGTAAGGATTTGTGCGGGCTGGAAATGCTGAGTGTGGAGGATGAGTTGGAGATGGTTAATTTCATTAAGAGTTATGAGTTCGTTAGCCGTAAGTCGTTCTTTAATCTATTGTTCCTCAAATTCCTTAAGGCCAAGGGTGGGGTAGCGGGTGCAATTAATAAGGCTATGGTGGATAAACTGGCGGATGAGCAATATTGGAAACACGTGACTTGTGATATTGCGGCCCGGTTCCTGGTGACTATCCAGACTAGTATACAGACATATGCGGTGTTTAACAAGTTGTGCTCAAATAACTATGTGGGTTGGCCTTTGATAGGTGGAGTGAATCCCGAGGACGCCAAAGAAGATATGGGTGGTGTGGACTTGCTGGTTTGCATTATGAAACAGATGAGTATAGTTCCGGAGTTCAAGTTTCTAGCCGGTGGCGATACTGGATTCGAAGGAGTTCGGGCATTACTTGTCCGGCGAATTGAGGAACTTATCAGGAATAATGAACTGGTCCGCACACGGCTAGACCGGGCACTCGAAACCAAGTATACACAGATTACACTAATGGAGGAATTCGCGTTACATATTACTAATTTCTGGGATGGATACAAGCCTAGTCTAGCCACTGGAACCAATATCAAATGGACACCTAAACACGAAATCGACCGAGCGGCTGCTGATGAATGGACACCCAAAACGCTACCCAATATGATACACATTGCGAAGGACAATATCGTATACCAGGCCCAGGTATTACGTGCCCGCCTGACCGAAATTATGGAAGCCGAGCCTCCCGCTAACCGCCCAGTGCTTGCAATCAGCACTGCCAACTCCTGTATCCCGCTTGATTATGAACGTTTAACTGGCGTTCCCATCCCGGCACAAGACGGAGAAACGGATAGCGCACATGGTCGGCGTAAGGCTCTAGCCAAGTATATCAATCCGGAAGTCAATTATTATACACAGGTTGAACAAGCCAATGAGGGTATCCGAAATATACTCCGTAAAATCACGGAATACCAACAACTTGTAGAATCACTGGAACAAGTGAACGTTACACCCACTGTGAAATTCATATATCCAATGGAACCGTTTATTGCCAAACGGGAGCCCTTTAACCTTCAACTGACTAGTGATGAACTCCGGGCATATTTCCTTAAGTATATTGACAGCGGGCCTAACAAGGGTGAAACGCATTTATATGACCCATATGGCCGTTGTCTAGTTAGTAATATGCTTAGATCGGATGTGGAAAGTATAACTTATGGCCAGGCGGATTTCGAAAAGTTATTCCGTGCTGTCAGTCGTAAACATGTTGTGCATGATATGGAAGCCGTTAAATCTATGGACCCGACTATTGCAGTCCAAGACCAGCCTTTACTTGTGGGTCTGGTGAATGCCATGTGCCAGCTTCGGGATGCACAAGCCGGTGGAGAACTGGCGGAAACCAAGAGTGTTCTTAGCCAATTAGGAGTGCATGCCAGTATGCACCAA
>Ga0194133_10006408_pt1 | contig 14473 bp, 5 predicted proteins | sample TA2KigOf40mmetaG_FD_155448 | JGI IMG/M metagenome (GOLD analysis project Ga0194133, IMG submission 155448) | Freshwater microbial communities from Lake Tanganyika, Tanzania - TA2015055 Kigoma Offshore 40m | ecosystem: Environmental > Aquatic > Freshwater > Lake | place: Tanzania: Lake Tanganyika...
TTTATTCTTTTTGAAGCAATTTATTGCAGGCTTGAGAAAGATGACACAAGTCATTTTCTATTGCTTTTTCAATCTGTATCTTTTACATAAATCTCTTAAAGTATTTTTCATTGATGATGGCAACAGTGTCAACCTAACTACGCAAAGAGAACAACAAGCAAACAGAAATTAAATATGCTTAACTTCTGCATCAATTATATGATAATTTGTAAATCATTGGCAAACTGCCTTTCAGATCCCCATGAATATGATAATAAAAATAATAATTTCAAGTGATGTTGATGCACAATCAACCTCTATAAGAGTCGCAGGTATATCTACTAAATTATGTAAATGGTCAATGCACTATGCAGATTACTATTACCCAGACTTACGGTACCTTGTTGATTTTTTGCAATCAATGGGCCAGGAATTGAACCCACGACCTTAGATCTTGGTTCTCAGTCAGGTGCCTATGACCGCTCAGTGGATGAATTTATTTTACAAAGAATATATAACTTGTTTGAGAAGTTCATTTTTCTCTATATTTAATTTTTTCCCCCATGTTTACATCCAATCTCAAAAAAAGCCTTTGTAGATCAGTGCGTGACGAAATAAATTTGAAAGTCACTTTAAAGAATCCAAATCATGATGGTGATATTCGTTTTATTATTCTCAAACTCCATTCCTATCATTTGGCTGATGTTGGAGACCATCATTTAGACGTGATATTGAGTAAAGCTTTGTTTTTTTCTCGCATTAAAGTAGTCGATTTAATTATTTCCGAGCAACATTCCATAGACAAAAAACACTTCAGCCACACATCTCTTGATATTAAAAGTCGTGATGCAGTGATTGTTGCCAACTGGGAGGAGTCCGTGACATCTACCAGCCTGTCAAGTAATTCAAAAATACAGAAAAAATAATTTGAATCACTAAAAGCAAGATTTTCAACTGATGTGATAGCATCCAGTCTAGAACCTAGAGAGGAAATCGAAAATTCTTCAAGAATTAACAATTGCCAATTCTACTTGGATTAAAATTACCAATCAGATAAAATTTAATGTTTCACAGCTTATCGTCGGAATCTTTTTTCATCTAACTCGACTTTTTCAAGATATTGAAGACTCCTCTTTCACCTGAACTGGGTATGTTATCGATAGAAACACTTTATCTATGATCTCTTATGAATCACAAGCAGTTTTCTTCACTCAGAAGTCCACCTAAAAATTGCCTTAATATCTATGGCCAACAAAAAAAGTTCATAAAAATTTGTTAGCAAGTAACAAGCCAAGATTTTTGTTGGAACCTTCGAATGCAAAATCAATGTTTGACGTAGAAAACGGGATTTTCTTTTAAGATGTTACCATAATTTAAAAACTAGGCAAGGTAGGGGCGTAAATGTTATCTTTGGAGCATAGAATAAAGCCTTGATTAGCCATTGTCTCTTTATGAGGGCATGAAATAATTAATGGCATTCCTTAACGATCCACTCGCTCAAAGAGCAGCCAATCAAAACTTTGAAAAAGCAAAGTCATCAACCAATAGTGGAGGAGATCATTGCCTTCTAATGACCTCAGGTCATATTTCGAAGGGAAGTTTATGAGTGTGATTTATCACGCAAATGCTAAGATTATTTTCTTCAAGATATGTTGGAATAATCTACCAAAATATATAGTTAATGGTATAAAATATTGTCTTTAAAAGAACCAAGAAAAACTTTCATAAAACTTAAGACCAGAGTCAGAGCGAAATCGTAAAACTGTACAAACAGCTGGATTTGAAGTTCGTTCCGTTTCATAATGAAATTTCATGGTTATGGTACTCGACTTGAAAAATTATCAGGTATCTGAATAGCATCCAACCCCAGCATAGGAAACCTTAGATCCTGGCTTGCCATTAACATCACAGAAAATGCCTTATCCATTCGAAAAATGGCCAATAATACCCTCATTTGGGAACACCCTAGTCCTCATCCTCATTGATAATAATAATATTGTGAAGTATTTACTAAACCAATGCCAATGCACTCTCAACACTTTTATAAAGTCCTGCCATATAGACATATTAATATGTATTTGTTCACTGAAGTTTCCTATAACCTTGACAAAGGATACCTTGTTGATTTTTTTGCAATCTAGGTTAGAAGAATTGCTTCCTTGGCTGAGGATAGAACCCAGAATCTTAGATCCTAGAGCTCAGTCATGGCAACCCCTTTAAAAAACCTTTTTCAGTACATAACTTTGAGACAAAAAATAGAAAGGAGACACTTAAAGATTAAAATAAAGTCATCCAGAACATTTGCTGATCAAATTATATTTTTAACTTGGTCGTCACATAAGTTGTTTTTTCACATGAAAAGAACATCATTAAAAATAGAGTGAATCGTTGTCCAAAAAGAAAGTTCTTATTCAAAGGAGGCCAAAAATTAGTTTTACATAATTTTTTTGTTGGTGGCCTTTAACGTTTTATCTTTCATATTTTCAATTCACATTGTGGAGACTCTTTAGTTCATGTTTTGATACCGTAAGACTGTTACAAATAACTCAACAGCCAGTTTTGTTCCATTCAGAACAAGTTCTTAAATTTTTGATTAAGTTTAGAGCTGACTGATATTAAATCCAGATGTCTAAAATACAAAACAGTTCTCCACCGACCGACCAAAATCATTTCTTATGAATGATGATCAATAATCATCATTAGAGACACACAACAGCCTACTTTTTTCAGTTCTTTTCAGTTGTTTTTCCATTCCTGCTTTTTATATGGGATTGTTACTTTACTTTACTTTACTTTTCATCGACAGAAGATAGATTATCCGTCCAATCCAGTTAATTAATCACCTTTCAAAGTAATTTGATCGTTCTTCCGGCCTACTAAAAAACCCCATTCATTTGATATAGAAAAAGTTATTTTTTGAAACATTTATGAAAGCAAAGTCATGTGTGTGTCGGCAGTTCTACTCATTATTATCGTAATTTTTTCTTTCTTCTTCTACATTCCCAAGTATACATATATAAAGGTGTGGTGCGACCATAAAATCATTTTTTTTCATCCAACTTATTGTTGTACCTTTCCATGACTTTGATCAAATACAGATGGTGGTGGTGTGTGTGAGTGAAGGTTCATTTTTCCCTCCTTACATCATTTCGATCAGGTTGTTAAAAGCAAGTAGAATGAGGGGAAAAGTGTGAGTGTTGTTTTTGTAATTAACCAATGAGATAGCCTAGTTGGCTTCGACTGGCCATTTTTTTCAGTCCAATCAGATCCTTCCCAAACTCATTTATTTTGTAAATGCTTCGGGTGCAATTTTTTATCATCACATGCACTCAGATTCTGACAATTTGGGGGCTTCTGCTACAAATTCTACCTTTACCTTCACACACACACCCTCACACTGTGAAGAACTACAAAAAGTGTCAGTTTTTATTCTTAGAAATTAAAAAAACCTTAAACATTTTGGTTGAATTTTACTTAATAAAAAAGGACAATGGCTATAAAAGAGAACCCTTGAAAAGATGAAACAACACACAATTGTTTATTACAGTGAAAAACCCTCACACACACACTTTCATATTAGATAAAAAAATTAAAATGTTGGGGAAAAGAAATTTGTTTGAGAGATGGATTTTACATCATGTCTTTTTTCATGTTCATGTTTGTTGTTCATTGAAACATTTTGCGAGACTTTGATTTGATTTTCATGAGTAACGATGACCATTTGGAAATTAGAAACTCATTGTCACAATGTTCATTCTTGTTTTCCTTTTTCCATTCTCTCATTCCCTCATTCCCAACTCTTTGAAGTTTCAGAATATTTTTTCGATTCACCACAGGAGCGATTCTTTTTCTACCAGAAATGTTGTTTTCGATTCTTTCTCGAGCATAGGTGGAATAGAGGAGGAGACTGGTAGGGGGTCTAAAATGAAAATTATTGGCCAACTTCATCGATGCACAGAAACCACACTAGACAACATCAGATGAGATGAGAAGGAGCTACACGAAAATCCAATTTTCAGACAAAAACAACTGAATATATTCACATGGGGATTTTTTTGAACATAAACGTTTGTAAGCGAAATTAACAGACATTAACAGTCTTTGCTGTTCTAATTTGATTGTGTTTTCTGACTCAGATTACTTATACTAATCACAAAAATTACCAGGTTCTTCATAAAAAGGGATCCTTGGCAATTTGTTTTTTTGAATACAAAATACAATGATTTTTATAATTACATCTTTTCTTTCATATTTTCACATTTGAGTGTTTAGCAAAGTTAATCATGACAGACACTTTTGAATCCTTTTTGTGAATTTTGTGGCAACTTAGTGTGAAAAGTTTACCAGAGGTGCCGGAGTTTGAATCCTGAACCTCAGATCCGCAGCCAGATACCATAAGTAGCCCACAGCGCACCTTATTAATTCAAAGACTATTTCATTTGCAGCTAAAAACACAAATGAGTCCTTGAATTGTAAGATGTGACTGGGATCGAACGAACCACAGTCGTTTTTTAAAGCCAGTTATCAACTTTCATAATTGCATTTCTTTAAATTTGTTTCGCGTACCTTCTTACTTAACATACTAAAAACTTATTAACTTATAACGGTAATATTTAATGTTTACCATTCCAAAATCTGGACTCTAGATGAAGTTTTTTTTCAACCGGGCATTGTAGACAAAAGCATTTTAATAAAGCACTATTTTTTCTGTACTTTTAAGATTATCCATTTTTAAGTTCGTTGTTGTAAAATAAGTCCTCATTATTTTTAATCTAGATGATCTAAGGTAAGTTGCAATGCTTAAAAATAAAAATGTTAAGTGTAACTATATTTACCTCATTGTTGATTCCAAACTGGGAAGTTTAATTTTAATGAATTTTAAAGGTTTCTTATGTTTATCATGACCTAAGCCATTTAGCTTCAAAGAAGAGATGGGTCGTGACCCAACCCGAGCATACTCCTGACCTGGCTCTGATCCGGATATTTTTTGACCTGATCTAGAGAGATAGTTTCAGACCCAACAGGATAAAACATTGAAAAATTAGCTTTTTGGGGAAAATTTTCTTGACCTAGAGAAAGCTTACCCAGCCAAAATTTTGGCCTGAATCCATCCTTCAATTGTATCTAGATTTCGGTACTATTTTAAATCTCCAACTAAAAAATAACCAAAATGTCGAAAATAAATGAGATAACTTCAAAAATACATGTCATCCAGAGGAATCAAAAACCTACAACAATTAGGATAGGACTACCGGTTATAAGAATATTGACAAAAAAGTTTCGTCAACATTTATATTTAAATTCTCAGTACAACTGAAAGAAAAATCATTTTTGCATATAAAATCAAGAGTACTCTAAGCTATAATTATTTTGAAAAAGAATTTTTGAATCCATCTTTTGATCGTGTGACTGTCCCACCCGTGTTTATCAAATCGCTGTAACCATCGGAGGCATCTCAACCATGTTCAGAGGAAACCATTTCATGCAGTGGAGGAGTCAATGAGTTGCAGGCTTGCCAGCCATTGTCTCTATGAATAAAAAATAGATAGTTATTGTACATTTCCAAATCCAAAGCATTTTTTAAGGTTAGTTCAGAGTGCATTGTCAGATAAATTGACAGTATGGTCAAAGTCAAGCGGCTTAAAAATGCCAGTAATCCTGTTTTTGATTGCCTGTTGTCCAAACTTGTTTGTAGAGCTATGTAGACCAGAAGTCTATTTGGTTTTCTTCTCTCTTTATAGCAATTTCCTTCCAAGATTCTGAGTAGATTTTCTGTCATTCGGTTATTGAAAATTTTTATAACCATTGATGCAGTTGAGTAGAGGTACCATTGCGTTGGAGCTGCTCTGCCTGGCTTGTCAAGACTTGTACCCTTTTTCTTTGCTTCCAATCGTTTGTCGCTATTCTCAACAGTCTAAAGTGAATTGAGTTAAGTCTGGTGAGTTCCAACCCATAGGGTTGAGCCGTAGTAAGCTAATCCAAAATATTGAATTGTTTCTGAGCTAGTCTTTTTCTGAGGAATTTGAGTCCATGACTAAGTCTGGTAGCTTGGTTTATCACTCTGTCAACTTGAGGTTTCCAGTCAAGATTTTTATTGAAAATAACTCCAAGAACCTTCATTTTGTCCATTGATGTGATTTTATTTCCTCTCACCGTGACTTCGATGTTAGGGAGATTACCTTTGTTAAAGGTAAATAATTTTATCAATAGCTGATCCATTTTCAAAGACTTTACAACAAATGACTTTTTTAACTTACTTACTTACTCTTATAAGCTATTGCGTTATTTCTGCAAGTATCAAAAGTATTTGACACTTAGCTAATCAATCATATTAAAATTACTATACAGCAATTTTCAAATTAAATAGTATCCTAGACTACCTCGTGTGGTGGTTAGATTTAGCAGAGACCTTGTAGTTCTGAAACTCTTATCAATATTGCGATTGCCAATTATAATAGTACGAGCCTTTGTTTGATAAAGAAAATAAATTAATTGGAGGACTCGGCAGGGGTTGGGGTCAGGTCAATAAGTAAAAACAAGATTGGTGTTAGTGGTACATTGTGGAGGCTGTTGTCATTATCAGGGTGAGTGTGAGGTATATAGCAATAAAATTTGGGGTTGGGTTGACAAAGGGGAATTCATCAGTCAATCCTGACCTAAGGTTCAGGCTAAGGGTCAGTGTTGGTGTTAATCTAAAAATTGAAAAATAATTTCTTAATCTGAAACATACTTTCAGCTACATCTGTATAAAAACCAAAATGTTATTGCATATGCTAAAGTTTATTACGTTCAATCTTTCTAGTCCGGATCCTTGGAATGAATTGGATTTTTGCCAAATACACTTATTGAAATATGTCTAGCATAGAAAATTATTGAAACATGTTTAAAATAGAAATTTATCTTTTTTCCAAAAAAAAATACTTACTAAGATTTTTAAAGAATTTTTAGGTTGATCCTTAAAATGAGAAATAAGGTTCGAACCCTCTCGTTACTTTTGCACCAGAATCTCGCAACCTATTTGAGTGATGAAGTCATTTTTAGGTAAATCAAGTGGATGTTGGAATACCAACTTGATTAATAACCATATTGATTTGCATGGATTGAACGCAAAGTAGAGGAAAAATTTAACCCTTGAAACTGTCAAACTTTAAAAGGCTTTCTTTTTGAACTTTCGGAATCATCATTTATAACGTGTGTCAAGAGCTCTACCGAAATTCAGACTAGCTCGTTCTTTTAGAAAAAAGGGATGTGAAAAATAACTTGGTCTAAAATTCCTTTCATTGAACATACAATCAATGAAAGGACTGTGCAGTTGAAAGCAGAACCCATTTATTTATTTTTTAGTTCCCCAGACATCCAGCAACAGAGAAAGTATCTATAATATATTTTGCGGCACAGTTTATACAAAGAAAAATTAATTAGATCAGTTTTCCCTCGTTTTGATTCAAATTTACAAGCGGTAAAGGCTTACTCTCTCTGTTTTACATCCACAATTTGAATGCCATTTGACAGGATGACAGAGCAATTGAAGAGTCTGCTGAAATAAAATCAGAAACTTCTCTCTTTTTAGTTGAAAAAAAGCATCAAAGCCATGCTGCATGGATTGACGGAAATTACGAGAGCCATGGAAAGCTTATTTTACAAAATGAGTAAAAAAGCTTAATTTTTCTCGGTTGTCGAAATTTCTCTTCAAATTAACAACATCAAAGTAACATTTGAAGAGGAATATATTGTGAGGACACATCCCTTGGAAGATGATATGGTTAGAATACAACTTATTTGTTATCTTTTCGAGCATTTCAAACATTTACAACTCCAGAATCTTGACTTTTGAGCAAACATACAAGAAATAGCAGGACATTTCTTACTCTTACTTTCTATTCCTTAAAAAGTAATTCAATTTAAATTAATTCCATACACAATTTTACTCAAAAACATGATCACGACTCATAAACTTCATTTTTAATGATTTTTATTTTTTGCTCTACTAAAGAAAGCATTCAAAAAGTCAACTTACTAGTTTATTATGAATTTCACAGTCTTTTTAGACTGGTAAATACGAGACTTTGTTTGATGCATGAGGTTGATAATTCCAAGCACACAGGCTACAAGAGATTTGGAATCTCCAGATGGGTTGGGGACCTCTGAAAGTGCAGACCTTTTCAGGGTGAGGTACCTCTCTTTGATAGCTGGAGAGAGATTATTCTGAGTCCTTTTCGATGAATGAATGAATCAGAACAGGTCAATTGATGTCTTGTATTTTCACAATTAATGAAAAGATAAAGATGAGCCCTTGCAAAATTATCTCATCACACTTAAACCTAACAGCTAATAGGCAAAACATAAAACTTGCTTAAAGATTTTCACCCCTCCTCGCAAAAATCCCAATGTAGGATGTTTCCAGCCATGTAATTACACAAAGCCAACGATGAATTGGTCATGTCAAAAGATCAGATTTATCTTATAACCTTGGGTGTCTATTGGCCTTCAAAAATAAACTTGAAAAAATTATTTAAGTTAATCTGTTCCAGTACAAGGACATAAAAAATATCTCTATGTTTGCACTCTATATGATCTATCATCTCTCTATACCAAAATATTTCATTATCTGCTGTCTTCAGCTACATGTTTGAATGGGTAACCTAGGGGTTTCTAGACAAAAATTAAGACAAGTGTGGTGCAAGTGCTCATTTTTTATTTAGATTTATCAATATATTTATGAAAATTGAAAGTCATTATATTTTTATCATTCAAATATATCTTATATTATATAAATAAATCTTAATCAAATAATACTTCTTGGATTTTCAAACATATTTCTCACTGAAGAATAGTCTTCAAACTTTAGATTTTTGTTTGGTATTGAATGGGTATCAAACATCGCATGGATCGTTTCTATTTCTTTTCACAAAATTAATTGACTTTATAGCTCTTGACACCCAACTTTGGTCGTTTTTAGTGTTAAAGCAGTCAAAGATCTCGACAAGCATCTCCAGACCTTTGCTGCAAAGAAGATCATCATTCAGAACAAGTAAGATTGGGGCAAAAGCTCCATTGAAAAGTATAATCAAGTGCACCAAAGCAACAAAATGTTCGTGAGTCAAAAGAGTGCCTTGCCTGTGAAATTGAAATCAAATTTCAACGTTATATTCAACTATACACATTTACCGAAATCTCACCTCTTTCCAGATTCTGATCCAAAAAATGCCAAATCTTGTCCATAATATAATATTGATGGGATAGTTAAGGTCGAATTAGCTACAAAATTGAAAAAGGCTGATGAAAATGGTGGTATGTTCAGAAAAGTTGACTCAAAAAGAGTAACCCTTAAATGCAGCTTTTTGTTGAAAAAGGGAACATTATCGTCATAAGTGGTAACTTTGACAAATCTAAAATACATCTTGAGTCCAGGTTTTACCAAGATTAAAAAGACACAGAGAAAACTGTAAGTGTAAAAGAGGGGTTTGGCATAATTTATCATCCAAATGTTAGCCATTCTGCATGAATCTGTAAAAGCTGAACTGATCCAATTGTGTCCATAAATTGGAATGATAGCGATAGTGAAAGGAATAAGCCATAAGAAGACCATCACAAGGCAAAGCAAAGTTCCAGGCATCTAGTTGGATTATTAACTCAGTAACTTTGAAGGTGATCTTGTCTTTACTTTTGCTTACTTTTTGTTTGAAGTAGGAAAAACTTGCTTGCTTTACTAGTTGCTCCAAGTATAACATTGTTGAATGAAGACAAAATGAAATGGCTGAGAAAACTACTTGTACTGAGGAGATCATGAAGTAGTTATGCAAAGACATCACAAAAGGAATCTCAACCTATTGATTAAAATATTCAACATAATTAACTCTCAATGAATTATAATAAATTACTTTTAGTTAGCAAGATTGATTTTTTTTACAATAGGTTTTCAATTGAAGAGCTACATAACCAAAAATAGGGGTGAATGATTCTTTTGTGCCCTATTGTCCCGTGATAATAATTGCATTTCAAGATTATCACAATCAACCATGTTGAAATCTGGTCTCAATATATGTTATGAAGATACTTTACAGAAGGGAGTAAAAGTAGGGAAGCTTTGAATAGAAAGCAAACCAGTTGGAAGATAATTGAAATAGCTGGGATAAAAGATTTTGAGATTGGGTCAGGTTTGGTCGAGGGGTATGCATGTGGCAGGTGGAGTTGAACTGAGCTGGATCATCGGATAAGGTCTGGGGGTCGAGACTGAAATAGACTGTTAGAATTAGGGTACATTATAGAGACTGGTAAAATGGTAGAAGCTGAGCTTATTAGCCTGGGGCCAATATCAGGGTGTTTTTGAGGTCTGACAATAAAATTAGGAGTTGGATTGACATAAGGAATGGGTTGGGGTGGCATGGCAGTCAATGCTTACCTCAGGGTCGGGCTCATGATCAGGATTGGGTCAAGGGTCAGGGCCATGATGCAGGGAAACAGTTCATGGCTCAGTGTCAGGGGTCGAAAATTTTAGAGATTGAAGTTAGGGTGTTAATTGGTAGTAGGTGTATAGGTAAATAGTAGGCAAATAAATACTTTTTGCGTAGGGGTAGCTCAATTTGAGTCTAGTTAGCAAAGTGGGGGCTCAAAGCTGAACCAGATGTTGTAAAATTATTAAATAGGCGAAATCTCGGTGCTATGAAAAGAGCAAGATAGCATATCTACAAGCGTGGAGAAAATTCGTGTAAATCATGAAAAGAATCAATTCTGAACTGCTTATTGATGCAACCATATTTTTCAAAGTGACTATTTTAATGGATGTAATGCTGGTGATAATTAATTACAGCTTGAAATGACCTAAAGGTAAATGTAAATTAACCAATTTCTTTGGTGAATTCAGGGAGCTGTATTGATTTCGATGATATAAATGAAATCCTCAGGTTCATCCTCTCACAGTTGATATTGATTGCTTTTTTTAAAGCCACTATTGCTGGATCTGATCCCCAAAACATAAAAGGTTTTCATCAAAACTAAGTAAATACCGCACAGATCTTTTCTTTGACCTTATTCTCCGAGGTTTATCTTTTTTAAATGCCCTTTATTTTCTAATGCTTACCTGAGAATTTAGTGACTGGCACAAAGTTCCAGATGGGTCCGAAAGGTTAAGTGAAAGCAACTTAAAATAAATATTCTTTGTTAAATGTTGATCTTCGCATCATGAGATCAAATATAGGTAATTGTTGAGAACAAATCAACAAATTCTTTTTGCCTATAAATCATTTTCAAAGTTTAGGGAAAGAAGAAAGAAAAAGGAAGTTCTTCTTTATACTTTGGTGACAATTTAAAAATTTGTCCTTGGTGGAACTTCCTGTTGGAATCAAATTGAGTTCCAATATTTTGAAAAACTTTTTATCAAAAAAGGAGAAAAGTTTGTAGACAAAAATTTGGTCTTTTTAAAGGTAATTTAATGAGGGGGTCTTAAATGCTTCCATTCACAACGATTTTTTCAAGCAAATGGAGCGTTTCATTCCCAGAGGATAAAAAAGGTCTGAAAAAAAGGTTGAGATATCTTTTTGAATGGATTTCATCCCTTGAGGCTTTACTAAATGAAACGTTAAGTGCTATGAAACTGCAACTAAATTTGGTTATAATTTCACTTGAAGGTTGTTAAGTTCTGTTCATTTATTTACTAAGATTGACAATAATGATTTGTAAAAACTTCACCTTTACAGGAAAAAGCAGATTTGAGAATGAAATCATTCCAGAAAGTAGTTGACTCAGTAATAGCTGATATCGAAGTGTAGAACTTCTATTTCTACTAAGTTTTATCTGTAAATAGTGAAACCTATCTTATTGTGAAATTGTTATTTTTTAACAATTTGGAAAGTTTTGATCAACATCCACTTACTAAAACCAAAAAGACGAGCAAATTTGTTATGAGACAAACTGTTCCCATAGAAGCCAAAAGGGCCACAAGAAGTTTCTCCATTTCGCTGAAAATTAGGTTTGAAATTGGTAGGTAGTTTAGAAATACTGTAGCAGTTGAGAAAATAGTTAAAATAAGAACTTTTTAGATATAACGGTTCTTAAAGATCTGTATCGAGTTTATCATTAAGAGCCTCACCCAGTTGTTGAGTTTTGAGCTGAGGTTAGCCAAGTATTTTTTGGAAAGCCACGGAAAATTCCTTGCTCACTTGTGTAAATTTTGGTAAACTTGGTTTCCTCTTTGGTTGACTGCATAGTGAAATGAAGACCTAAATATGAAGGGAATTAAAGAAATTGATTGACCCTTTGTTCAGTATTAAGAAACAAGATGTTGCTATCAGGACTTTACACAAAAATAGTTATGACAAACATCAATCCAGGCATAGATGAATTGTCTCATCAGACAACTGTACATGTTTTGCCTTGAAACTTAATCAATCTCATTTATAGCAATTGCCTTAGTTTTTCATACCATTTTTGCGTGAATTTTTCATTTGATTTTAACCTTAAAAAGTTTAGCAAAGACAAAAGAAAGTGGAAGTGTTTGGTTGGTGGACTGGAAGTGGCAGCAAGTGTGGGAATGAAAGGTAGCTCGATGGATTATCTTAAAATGACTTTTAAGGTAAATGAGGCTGAACCACGAACATCTACACTGAAAATGTGGCATTGAATGAAAATAGAGCCCATATTTTAAACTATTTCTTGGATAAAATAAGTGCTGCCTTCTAAGATGTTGCTTTTTGCCTTTTTAGAGCAATTTAAACCGCAAATACTCTTTCGAAAGAGTCTCATCGCAAGACTGTGAAGATTAGATTTCTGAACTCAATCTTTCCTCCATTAGGTTTTTTGTCCCCATTGAATCAGTCTATTGTATTGTGAAAGAGCTCAAAAAGAGAAAATTAAAAACCTCGAGAAAAAAGGAATTATTAACCTTTTTTACTTTGGAAAGCACGAAAAACTAGAATTAAATGTCAAACTGCAACACTGGAAAAGTAATGAAATCTGACTTTTCGAAGGACATCACTCTGCTTTCAAAAGACTTCATCAAAGCTGATGTTTGTGAATGGTTTGTTAGCTTTAAGCAAAAATCTAAATTTAAAAGCAAAGTTTTTGTTTCTTTTGAGATTTAAGTAATGACTAATATTGGCCACAAACAAAAATTACCCATTGCTTAATAAAAGAATCAAAGTTCTCTGACCTTCCAGGGCCTAATTTAAATTTACAGAACTATACCAAACTTACCTGCATCACTACCCGATTCTAAGCCTAAACTAACCTCTGGAATCGAATAATAGAATGAGAAAAACTCGTCATATTAAGTTTTTTGACCATATTTTTTATTGGTTAAGAAAATTTACTTAAAGTTTGAAAAAGTACAATAACCCACTGTGAAAACTCAACAAAATATTTACAACTGAATATGTTGTAAATCTCATCAAAAAGCATAAAAGGAGTCAGATAAAAAACAAAAAAGAGTTATTTACCATCCAAATTTGTTATTTTCTTCAAAAATTAACTAGAAAAAGTGCACGTTTTATTCTGAGCAGAAAAAGGCCAATTCAGTGAGATCTGTTGTTCACGAAAAACTTTTGCTAACTGGTATGTAAAACAAGCTACTTCTTATGAGCAAGAGAAAAAGAAAAAACCTTCCATCCTCCATCACTACTTTACTGAAATGCTCTCCAAAATTTTGGAAATCCAAAATGGAAAACAAAAACTTTTTGAACTAATTTTTTCAGAAGTAATTCAAATTTTTAAAATTCAAAATGAGCAAATGAGATGATTTATTTCCATAGGTTCTTGTTGGTTTTCTTATGGTCATCTTTATCCATCCCAAGTGAAGCTAGGGAAGAGTTTAGAAATTTTGTATAGGAATCTGTCTAAAAATGCTTGATGTCCTGGTTGCGTCTGTCACCTCATTCTCCTACCACATTAAGAAAGCTAGAGTTCAAAGATTTATGTTTACGCCTTTCATAGCTCCCATAATTTTAAAGTAAGAGAAAAGTTTGTGAAATGACATTTTTTGTTCAAACATTTAATTAAAAATATTGTTTTATAAAGTTTTTCTAGCTTTAAAATTGACGGAGCCATAAATTTTTTAAGTAAGCAGGTCAATTAGGAGGGTTAGGTATTTTTCCCCACACAAAAATACCTGTTTACTTAATTTATATTTATTTATCCTAGCGAGAGAAGCAAGGTATGAGTTAGAAAAATCATTATGAGCCGTGCCTTGCTGCCGTGCTTCTTGCCTGTGTTAGCTGGCCTGGCATAGCAGCAAGGTATTGCGTGACATAAAATGCTTCAGATCAATGAATGCGGCAAAACTTGGTGATGTGCTAAGCCATATCACATTACATCACGCCACTCCTTGCTGCCAATTTTTTAGCCCGCATTGGCTGGCACAGCAGCAAGGCATGGAATAATGCAACGTGACGTGACTTGGTGATTGATCTTGCTTTGCCTTTCTTTGAAAAAACCCATACCTCTGTCCCCAGACAAAATTTCCAAAATCCTCTAAGTAACTTTGTTAGCATTCATATGTTGA
>Ga0194133_10006410_pt1 | contig 14472 bp, 12 predicted proteins | sample TA2KigOf40mmetaG_FD_155448 | JGI IMG/M metagenome (GOLD analysis project Ga0194133, IMG submission 155448) | Freshwater microbial communities from Lake Tanganyika, Tanzania - TA2015055 Kigoma Offshore 40m | ecosystem: Environmental > Aquatic > Freshwater > Lake | place: Tanzania: Lake...
CCTCCCCCACCTCGCCAAGGGGGGTTTTGGGGCCAATTAATCCCCCCCCCCCCCCCCCCCCCCCCGCCTTGGCTTGAAACCCTATAAGCTGTAGGACACATTTTTTACAAAACAAAAGATGTGCAGCAGGTTGCAAATTAACCCAGGCAACACAGGGTACCTCAGCTAGTAGCAAATAAATGTGACTTTACAAAAGTCCTTATATCTAAAGTAGTCCCTCCCTCCTTCCATGCTCACCTCCAGGCGCTCATCCTTCTGCGCCCTTGCGTTACAGACAGACGTTAGAGTTTTATATATGTTAGCTAACAGTTTAAAAGCGGCTAAGCACCCCTTCCATGGCCACCTTCCTCCCTCCCTTCTTCCCTCCCTCCGCGCCCTTGCATTATGGACAGACGATGGGGTTTTATGTGTGTTAATTTTTGAATTCTTATTAGACTGGATCACCTAAAGCTAATCTTAAAGTAAATTTATCTTTTACTTGACTGTTTAAATCTCAAGATTTCTGATTAATCCCCATTGACACTCACAAGACATTTTACACAAGGTTGGGACTAATTTACCAGTGTGCATCTGGATCAGTTACCATCTTTGATTTCCCATCAATCCCTGTCAGGATTAGCTAGCCTAGGGGAGGCCAAACATTGACAGACTAAGTTAATAATTGTAAACTCAAATAAACTCATGTTTTAGACAGAACAAAGCAGGTTCCATTAAACGCATTCATTCTTTTGGTAATCGGTCATTTCAATTTATCAAAATCTGTTTTATACCCTCACTGTAGTCACTCACAGAATGTTTTACATTACCCCTATGTTAAACAAAGGCTGTCCCTTACATCAGTTTCTGCTTGATGACTTACTTTCTTTAGAAGGTTACTTTATAGCAAAACTGGGTTGGATCACAATTTTATCGAGTCGGGCCTGGCAGGGTAATAGTTAGCATAATCTGAAACGAGTCAGTCATTTAAAGTTTGACTTGGGTGGCCTCTGGCAAGGTCAGCACTTGAGTAAAACCTTAAACCAAAACTATTCGTTCAGTAAATTGTTGCCCAAAATACAGGAGCGTAACAGCCCAGGAAGAAAACATATTTTATTATTGTTTTAAGTTTATGTTTTTGCTTTATTAGGTTCGTACCCAACGTCAGGCTGCTGCAGGCAGTCAAATTCTATTTCCTGAACCTAGTCTGTGTCAACAAAGAGCTGGGTAGGTTAATATCTAGGTAATTCACGGGTACGTGTTGTGTTTATTGCGAATCAAAAAATTGGCCGGGCTGGGTCATTACCCATCTCTTCTAAATGGTAGTAACTTTTATTACCTGGTCACATTCTGATCCTGTTCCATACTGAACCATTCCCTTTCCAGTCACTTCCATCTCATTGTTCAAGTCAACACCCAAGAATTCCTTTGAGAAGTCTGGATATTTGCTTTCATAGGCAAGGCAAACAGTGTAGGCACTGATATCCAAGGCTGGAACTGGGGCGCGATTGATCATGAACTTGAATCTATTCTGCAAGTATCCAGGGGTGAAGTCATATGACAATGAGACTTTGTATGATCTAGTCACAGATTCTCCAATAGCTTTGATAACAGCTCTAAAAAAGCAAAATATGGAATTCACTCAAAACCTTTTTTCAATGGATTACACTAGCCAATTATGGGCTGGCGTTGCTCGGAAAGGTTTAATGCAGGCCTTAAATGCCTGTGGTTTACCATTTGCAACCCCAACACTCCTCCAAACCTAACTGAGGCTAAAATACAAATTAGAATTCTCAACAACTTTTGTTTAATACTTTTACATCGCAGATGACTCAATATACTTTTGTCACCAAGACTCAGGGATTGTGAGCTTTGGGTCCCAAAGGGGTGATAAACTTTTTAGATTCCCTATCCTTAGCAACTTTTTATAAGTCAACAATTTTCAAAAGTCATTCCTTCAGCTTATGACCCCTGGGCTTGAGGAGAGGCCTGAGAAATTTCTAACCCACCCCATGTCTGTTCATTCCTTTTCAAAGACCCAGAGCTAAAGTTTCAACCCTGATTGGACTGTCCGTTTTGAATTAAGAGCGTAATTTCAAAGCTCATTTTTACAAAAAAGTTTTGAATTACTCATCTGGACATTTTTATTAGAGATTTGTATTTTTATCTCCAATGATCTGCTTAGGTTATGATGTTTGGGTGACCCTAGATGTTGAAAATTGGGTTGGCAAGGTCAGACTTGTGTTAAGAACCTTCACTGAGTCGGTGTAGAGGTCTGCACAAAATTTGGTGGTGATTGGTTTAGCGGTTAGAGCGCAATTGTTAGACGTATGTTCATAGGTAGAAACTTTAATGGTTATAGATAGATAAAATACCTGATGAGCCACTTTCTTCCTCTAAAGAACATTCTCTCACCATTGTCATCAACTTGAGCTCTAAGACTGATTTCAACCTCCTTCAAATAAAGTTTAACAGAAATGTTAGAATTATAACTAATCTTTCAAAAAATGTGCTTTTGATCACCTTTACACCATTATTTCTAGATTGTGACCATCTGAGGAAAGCTCCACACTTTTCTGCTTTTGGGTAGTAAGTGAAAAAAGCTCTGGAAATGTAAAACTATTCCTTAAAATACACCCATTAATGAATGGGGATCAAATTATTAATACCTAATCTGTCTAATGCCCATAGTTATAGAAGTGTATAAGTTTTTGGGATTCTTGTTGTAAGGAGTGAAAGCCATGAGAGCACGTCCAAAAGTGTTACCCTTTCCAACATCCAACTCACAGTCAAAATATTCAGATTGAATGTTGAATCCATTTTTCTCATCATCTTTGTTGACAATAACCCTGTCTGTTTTTGCAGAGGGTCCTTTTGACAGGATAACTCTTTGTTCACAGTTGGGGCAGTTTACTTTCAGGTCTAGAAATCCAAAAAAAGATTACTGTTCAAAGGGTTACTGTGGCTCAGAGGGTATGGCATCTGGCTAGGAATATGAGGGTCCTGGGGTTCAGTTCTCAGCGGTCACCTCGAGGCAACCTTTTGATCGTGGGTTGCCAAAAAAATAACAAATAAAAAGTTACCCCTTAGAGCACCAGACACACTGTGTCCACGGGCAACAACTGAGGTTTGGCTGTGCATCACAAAAAGAAGAGGGTCATTGTATGCCGGCCTTTCAATACTCAACTTGAGCTCTTTCTTAGCAGGATTGAGACCCAAAACGAGCTTCCTTGGAATATGGGCATGGTAGACTCTGTCTTGGACAATGCCATAGCTAACCTTGCGTTCTGGATTCAGTACCATCATGATGTTTGCTGCTTGCGAGAAGGAGTGTATGTCATACTCAACATTTCGGTAGATAAGTCCTCGAAGGATGCCTCTCTTGACAGTTGCCTTTAGGTGGAACAGTGCTGTAACACCTTGGATGTATGCCACCGGTATTCCAAGATCTGTAGGTTGTTCGTACAAGAAACTGCCAGGCTGAATAGCTCTCTGATGATTGATGGTGTAAGTGTCTTCGAGACTTGAAAGAGACTCAATAAACTGACCAATCTTTCCATCTGACTTGGTTGATGTTTCATCATAAACGCGTGAGAAGACAACAGTTCCTTTGAGCATGATCAAAACAGATACTCTAACAGGTTGATCTGGCTTCTCTCTGATACTCATCTCCTTATAAAGGATAGACTTGAGGTCATCTGTTTTCCAAACTGCAGGATCAAGGGCCTTAAACTTTCTTATAAGACCTTTTGCTAAACCTTCAATTCTCAAGTGAATACTAGCCAAATGGTTGTTGTATTTGCGAAAGATGTTGTATCCAACGCTTGCGCCAATGGTGATTGGAGTTGTAGAACTGTGGGATCCTATGGAGTAAAAGTCAGAAAATCCAGTGTAACCAAATTTGTCCTTGTGAAACTGGCGGCCGTAGGTCTTCGAAACACCAAATTTCCAGTCAGTTTCAAATTGGCTGTATTGCTTCAAGTACTTGAGGAAGTATTTGGCAATATGACCCGTCTTCTCCTCACAAGGATTGAGGGAACTGGCAAGCTTTTCCATCAATGTGAAGACATAGTTGATGACCTCATAATCTGCTTCTGTTTTAAGGACAGCCAAGACTGTGCTGAGATCTGTGGTGGATGGGTTTGAATAGAAAATCATGGAAATAGCAGAAATTCTGATCTCATGGTCAATGCTCCTATCTGCAAAAATGGGTAAAAAGTAGTTGACACCCTTGCCAACCATAATTGCTTCCCATCCAGCTACCCAAATGGCGTGGGACCTCATCTCAGGTGTTTCTCCTTCCATTTCTCCATAGATGAGTGGCTTGAGTTTGTCAGACAGACCTCCATAACGAATATTTTGTAAAGTTGCCAATGCCTGTGATTTTTCCTCACGACTTGCTGCAGATTTGTACTGGTTCCAGAACCTGTCAACATACTGGGGGGCAAAAGTGCTGAAGCATTCCCTCATGGCACTATAGTCTCCAGCTCTGGTACAGGTGATCTTTACGAGATGACCAAAAGCCAGAGGAATCGCCATTTCAACAAACCTCTCAGATCCTGCACCCTGGAAGGACAACAGTTGCTCAAACTCCTTGACAAGTTGAGTGTTGGGGCGTCTGATGTGGAAAGGAATGGCAGACAAGGTCCTTGCAGCATCCCTGTCATTGTCAAATTTATTGTCCAAGACTAAATCACGAATAACTAAAGCTGAGGCAGTTGTGCCAGCAGATCCCAAGAGTTCCAAGTAAATGTTTGAAATCATGACTCCATCTTCACTTTTGTCTGCCAAAAGTTCATCAGCAAGACTCTTTAAGCTGTTGTAATCAAGTGCAAATAGCAATGGGTGAAGAGTATTGACACCAAACTGAAAATAAAGCCAAAATATTAAGTTGACATGCATTTTTGTATATTGAAAAATGCATAACCTCACGAGCAAGCATAATTAAGTTCTGAGCATGACCAATTTTTCAGCTCCTGAGAGCAAGCGTAATGTATTTTTTAAGAATATAGTAAATTTTTGTATTGCAAGAGTCTGTCTGTCTGTCCTACCTTCTGTCTCCTCCATCAGTTTTGTAGCAAGAGGGTTGAAATTTTGCATACAGACTCATGCGTGCACCCCCGAGCAAAGCCAGCTCTTATATCTCAGCTCTTTGACAAAGATTCAAAAAATCTGGTTAGTAATTTTTTGCGAAAAAACTGAGATCTATTTTCAATATTTAAGCCCTCTAGCTTCCAAACTGAGGAAGGCAATTTAGGTGATGGACGGACGACATTATATCCCTGCTGATCCCTTTTTTGTGCTTGCTCGTGGAGACAAAATGGAAATCAAGAGTTAACCAAAATGCCAAACCTGATGAGATTTCTGAACAGCCTCAGCAGAACTGTCAAGATTGTTCAAAATCTGTTTTTGTAAAACCAATCCTTTTTTTAAAGCTTCTTTTGTCTCTCCCTGGTTATCAGAGAAATACTCTCCACTGGAGAAGAAGGGCTCCCTGGCTTTCAGATCTCTATCAGCATTCCATTTGTAGTCACTATCCTCAAAGCTGAAAGTCAAGCTGTCAGTTGTAATGCTTCCTCCAGATATATCTCCGGATGATGATTTTTGATTGACTAGAACAGAGGTTATGTTCACCCATGAGAAATGGGAGACACCTTCAGTTTCAAAAAGTTGAGCCACAACTGCGCCATTGGTTTGCATGCGTTTGATTAGGAAACCAGATCCTTGTCTCTCAACGTGATAAGTAGTGGATGAATGGGAGAATAATCCATCTGTGCTGTCCATTCTGTAACAATTCAGGAAAGATGTAAAATTTTGCCTTACAATATACCTCTTTTTCTTGAATTTCTTACACAGTCGGGCTCTTCCAATTTCTATCACATCGAAAGCCACGCCAGTCATCAATCATGCGGAGCTTCCTGAAGAATTTTAACATAAGTAAACCTAATAACTAGGGAGTCAGGGTGGTCAAATAGGTAATACAACGGATTTCCTTACCGGAGGCCCAGGTTTGACTCCTACCTGGGATAATTACAGTTACGATATTCTATGATAACAGATTCTACGACACACCAAATTTTTGATGCTATTATTCAGTAGTTGTGTGATGGAAAAATAGAAACCGTGTATTTCACATCAAAAATGGCAATAATATACCACAATGCACAAACTTTTCTATGTACTCTGAATATTGCACAGTACATTTTGATTTTTCTAGTCCAGGAGTATATACTGTACAAGATATAGATCTGCTACATCAAAGCTTTGATGCCAAAACAGTAAATTGTCACCTGTTTTTGCAGTCCTTCATATGTGCAACAGTTTTGTAAACAGCATCACTGGTAACTGTATAGTGTATATCACAGTCTCCATGAAGTGTTTTCTAGAATAAAAGAATAAAGGCTTTTAAAATACACTTAGCAAATTCAATCCCTAAAGGCACACAATACCGCTATAGTTTGCCCAATGCAAGTTCGCTGAATACCAGTTCGCCAAATCGAGTTAACTCAACCTACCTAGCTTGATAGCGCGAACGGTATTAGGCGAACTTGCATAGGGCAAAAGATCCTAGACCCAAGGGACACTCACTATAGGTGGAAAATATTTGTTTTTGTTTTTGAAGCGATTCGGGGTCAAAAGTTGGCCGGAGGTGGGTGCCTGGGTTCAAACCCCGCCCGTCAGATTCCCAGCCAGATACTATGACCACTCGGCTTTGGCAAACCGTGATGATTTGGTACAAAAAACAAAATTACCTCGGTGGAGGTGAAAGCCTTGTTTCCACGACTAATTTCTCCAGCATTTATTTGTAACTGAGCAGCCCATCCCTTGATCAAATTTTGTTGAAACTTAGACAGACTAGGAGCATGACTCAAGGACTTGAACTTGCCATCATCATCTAAACTAATGCCGAAAGACAGGGGACCATCACCAATTGGTGTGTATGTTGTATCAGCAAAAGGATCATTGTTTGTATTCATAGCTCCAACATATTGACTCATCTTCACATCAGAAATCTAGAATCATCAAGTAAAAATATGGATCTATTTTTCCCCAAACTCAATGAATTGATAATTTTTTACCTCAACATTCAGCTTTTTGTCACCAACTTGAACTCTTACTTTCATCTTATAGTTTGAACCTTTAAAAGAGAATCAATATATTTAAAACCCTGATGTCGGTCTGTAACGCGAGGGGGCAGAAGGAGGAGCGCCCCAGAGGTGGGCAAGGAAGGGGGCATGGCAGCTTAGGTGGTCTTAAACTTCTAGTTTTAAGATAATTGAAGAGTTTCCCATTTTTGCAACAAAGACATAGCATCACAAACAAATGCAATATGCAATGACCTAGAGTGACAAGCAAAAGCAATGACAAACAAAAGCACTAATGAAGCGTTACTAGCCATTTAAATATCTATATACATAAAAGAGACTGCTTGTACCTATATACCTACCTATGTCCCTCTTACACACGCGATCCCCCCCAACAATCTCCACCAAATTTTGTACAGACCTCCCCACCGACTTGGGGAAGGTTCTTAACACAAGTATGACTCCGCCAACCTGACCCCTGTACCTCAAACTCCAAAACCCAAATTGGTCACAGGAGAGAAAACTTTGTGCAACAAAAACTGTCCAAATGGGTACCCTTATACTGTTTAGTTAATTTCCTGGGCAGCGTCAGGCCCAGGTTGTCTATTACCTAACATAAATGCTGTTAATCTTAGTCAGGAAAAATCAGTATTTCTTTGACAACCACGAGTCAACGAGTGCCACAGGGCTTTTAACTTGATCTCCCACCCTGAGCCTATCATTTATGTCACCAGGCAGCATTAATATTTTGAACCCCGGCACCTCCTTGCAACTTTGGAGCCAGGGTTGATGAAATGACAAAATTCCAAGCCACGCTGTGCCTTTTATAAAACATAAGGTGTACTTTAATCTTTGGCTCAGATTCATGCATATCAATACCTATTTTAGTATCTAACAACCCGACTAGCTCCTAGCTCTGCCTTTAATTAAACGGGCCATCAGGGGTGTGTGGGGCATAAACCAGACTTGAAACAGTTAAAAGTAGGCCAAGTGTTTTAATGATTAAGCGTTTAGCACAATGAAGCGCATTTACAAATAGACTTGAATAAATATTTTTGATCTGTTTTTCCGAATGCATCTTTATATGAACTTTTAAGCGCTTCTCTAATTATCTGTTTAGCATGCTTAAACAAGCGAGTATGAAAAATGTTTATTTTCTTACAGTTTTGTGAGTACAAGCTATAGACACGCCAACATTTTTCAACCTGGGATACATATTTTTGTAGTTACATACAGTTTGTTTTGATATTATTTGAAGTCACCGAATCCGAACTCGTCAAATCCTAACTTGCCGATTCACAACTCGTCGAACGGACAGACTCAGACTCATTGAACGGACAGTCTCAGAATCACAACTTGAAGGATAGGTTATCATAGGCTTTCATCCGTTCAACAGAGTTGAGGTTCGGCCAGTTTGTCCATTCGGCGAGTTGTGATCGGCAGGTTAGGATCCGACAAGTTCCAATTCAGCGACTTCTCGCAATCCCATTTGTTTCTTATGTATTTAGATTGAAGACCTGATAAGTGAGGTGAGTGATCCATGGTTCCAGCAGCTGCTGTGGCTGATGATTCATATTCATATTCTTGTCCATTTTTAACAAAAAGGCTGGCGTGGACCGCACCTGAAATATACCAATTTCTTGTAGATAAATTACTTATTTTTCTTGTAAAACTTTATTTTTTACTCACCCACATAGCAGAGGATGAGAAAGGCCCCAACCTTCATGTTGCCCATTGATGTAGCAACTGCAAGTTAGAGACAAAGCCTTTTGAGCTTTTATCCATGGCCATCCTAGTTTCTCAACTTTCCACAGATTTATAGATTTCACATCTCCATTTTGTCATCAATTTTAGTGATTCAAGTGACATTTTTTTAACATTTTAATTTTGCATCTTTGGTCATTTCAGGCACACCAAGTGGTTTTGATTTTTTGTTTGTTGGTTACCCCAGGCAGGAGTCGAACCCGAGCTGCCGGGATGGAAATCAAGCAAGTATCCAACTTGACCACCCTGACTCCACTATCATAATAACAAAACAATTTTTTAAAAACACTTTTATTATGAAATGAAAATTATCTTATCCTTTTGATGCTAAAGACAAATAAGAAATTTCTAAATGTAAATCTGTGGAAGGTCAAAATGTTTCATGAAAATTGTCACCAGATCAAAACTTGTTTGATTTTTTTTCAATTTTCAGCCTTTGAAACATATTAATTGGCTTCTGGTGTAGATAGAAATGATATATTATGTTGAACTTGAATAGCTTTTAAGTAAAATTGTGTTACTTTTGTACCCATAATCTTGATTCTTTGTTGAACAATTATTGAAACAAGGGTTTGCTTTCAATATTTGACAGATCTTCAAATCTTATCAACAGTTTTGGGGTACAATTTAATATTTCCAAAGGGTTTAAGCTAATCTTGACAAACAAGAGTCTAATGGTAAATATAGACACAAAATTCAGATAGATTTGTGTTGAAAATCTACAAATTTGATTTGGAATCCACTGACACTCAGCTATGAAAATAATAATAATCTTGTGCAGTATAGACTCAGGTGATATTGATGCGTGACCAACACCTTTATCAGAGTCCCGCTATAGAAGTTTATGGTCACTGCAGATTACTAATACCCTGACTGAGAGTGCCCTGTTGCTTTTTTTGCAATTCGGGGTTGAAAAATTGCTGGCGTGGGCGACCGGGGATTGATCCCACAGTCTTAGATCTTAGTTTGCAGTCGGATGCCTAGGACCTCTCATCCACGGGCGACCCCTATCTTTATCACAAAGCAACTACAAATGCAACCGTTTCAATTGTTGTTTTAAATGCTCTGGAAATTAAGGAGTGTATGTGTGAGAAGCGTTGGAAGAACAAACAAGGTACGTCAGTGTAACTGATCTCGATCAAGAAAATTATCAATACGGAAGAGTTAATTGATGGGACATGAGTACATTGATTCAAAGGGAATAGGTCAGAGATGTAACCAATTTGAGAACTCTTTTATAATCAGGCGCAAAGACCTCTATGCAGACACTCTTTTTACTACTTGGTTTGTCTGGAGAGCACTACACTCAGAAAGTTACGTCACACCATGGGGATTCATAGTTGTTGGTTGGTCCAAGGTCAAATCACACTCTGTGTTGACTGTTTGATGGTGACCCTGGCACCTTTTGTTGTGATTAGAGCATTTCAAGGTTGCATTGGTCTGTGGCCTGATTTTGCATGCACATTAATGGTTCATTGACTCACTTTTGTATGAGCTGGAGTGATATTACTGCATGGGACTTCTGGTTAGGGTTCCTCATCTCGCTAGTTGCGTTTCTGAATGGAGCTGATCTGTATCTTTTTCTTGCTTTGATGTGATCCTGGCTCTTTCACGTTTTCTGAGTCAATTTCATCCTTTTCTGTTTTGCATCTTGTTTCATATCAAAGTACTAACTGCTTCTATATTCAACTTAAGTTCTGTGGGGGAAATTACTACTTTCAATTGTAAAAATATATTGATGGGAAACAGGATCTCTTTATTGTTCTTCCGAACATATCATAGAAGCGTTTGTTACTGAAGATTATTTTAAAATTGACTGAGGGTGCCTTGTTGATTTTTTTCAAACTGGGGTTGAAAAATTGCTGACATTGCAAAGTATTGAAAGAACATACTCAGATCCGAGTTCTTTTTCAGGTGTCTATGACCTCGCAGCCATGGTCATCCCTCATTCGTTAAAGAGTGAGGCTTAATCAAAAGAGCAAATAATGTATCTCTGTAGCTCGAAGAAGAGCAAACAAAGAATCTAAGTGATCACCAACAACCTTAGATCCCCTTAGATCAAAGTTCTTTTTCAGATGCTTATGACCTCTCAGCCATGGCATGCCCTAATTCATTCAAGGGCAACGTGTAATCAAAAGAGCAAGTAACCTATTGCCGTGTCGTGGTAGCAGAGCAAACGAGGTATCTAAGTGATCACCCTTCCGGATCTAGAAAATTATCAATACTGATCTATTTAATGATGTGTCAGGGGCCCATTTATTAAATGGAGACAAATAAAGAATGGAGTCAATTCGAGGTTGGCAACCAAATTTAATGTAACCTTCTGGACGGATGCTTCTATCATTTATTGGGCACTATGGTACTGTAAGATGCACCACTAGGAATGAAAGGTGGCTTGGATAAAAGTCAATGGCCTCATAAACAGGAAGTAATGTTGAGGCCACATGTCAGAAAGATTAGAGACGCAAAAAGTCAATAAAATTGTTTGGAAAATCCTTGCTGAGGTAAGCAATTATGATAACTACAGTTGTTTTACTTTTAAAAGCAAAAAAATCTCACAATTCACAGAGAAAGGAAGGCGTCAAGCTGGCAAAAGATATTAAAAAACTTGTTTCAACTTGCATTCAAGATATTTTTTTAAATCTAAAATAGACTAAATAAAAAGTAAAAAGAAGTACTCTGAAAGATTTTAATTGAGATTTAGTTTAAAAGTACATAACCCCTTTTTTAGAGTTCTAAATTTTATTCTTTAATGCGTAAAGTGCAATCTAACAAAGGTGTTGCCGTGGTCAAGTGGTCATTGCATCAGACTAGGAATCTAAGGATAAGGGTTAGATTGCTGTCACCCCCAGGCAACCTTAGACCTAGGGTTGTCCAAAAACAACAAATATTCCCAGCCTTAGCACACTATGTGATCTCAGAGAGATAGGCTCGGAAATGTGTGTGTTAAGACGAACGCTGTGCTTGCTATGAAACTGCAATCCTGAATGAATCTCACAACAGCAATAAAGATCCTCTACAGATATCTAATACCCACAAATCTCTAGATCAGCTGTTGATGTGCTCTCTGTAGAGAAGTCAACTTCTCTGCTACACTTGCTAGCGAGCACAGCGAGCTTGCTTGTTACGCCAGGAAGGTCAAGCTTTTCAAAATTGGTAAAACTTATTCTCCTACTACACAATTATTGAGCGTGGTACTCTGACAAGAGCCGGACAGCATAATCTCTGATGTGCTTAATGACCTCTTGAGAGATGCTTTCCTTAAACCATTGATGACCTTCGAAATCAAGAAAAGAATCAATACTAAACTGTTCATGATGAAAGGTAAGTAAGCCTTTTTGTTTGCCTGAGCACAGCAGTAGTGGGTAGCAATGGATAGGAAGAAATGTTTGAGGCAGATCTGAAACGGTGTAGAACTAGTGGTGTTGCAGGAAGTTTTATGTGTGAGTGAAAGATACCTTGGCTAACGAGCTTGAAATGACTTCATAGGCAAAAGCGAAAGAACATAAACATTTGCATTCAAAATATCATTAAATTAGGGATATGAAAATAACTGAATCAGAGCGATGGATGCAATACATTGCTATATATAAAACCCTAACGTCTGTCACGTCACACAGGCAGGAAGGGGGTACAGCAAAAGAATAATGCAATGAAAAATTGGCAAAAATGGGGGAGACAGCTTGCTGCACAAAAATCTACTAGTTTTTCTAACAAAGTGCAGTAGTCTGTCACATGGTTGTTGGCATGAGCTCTTTATTTGCTCTTTCTTGGTATGGCTAACTAAGATGTGTCCAACCTCGCTTACCCATTGTATATGTAGACGGCACAAACTTAACAAAAATTGAACAACAGTTGAATATTTCTTCACTTTGAAGATTGGCCGCCTTTTCAATTACTTTTTGATCAAGATATTGTTGCCCACTCCCTTTGACAAAAAGGACCAGTCAAACCCATGTGGACTCGTGATTTATTGTAAGGATACAAGCCGACCAGTAACATTCCTGAGCCAGTTGGTGATAGCACAGAAAGTATAAAAGAACACCCCTTTGAGGCTGGTTTAAGGTAGTTTTACATCAGAAGCTGCACAGTTAAGACTTATACAAATATGTGTTCCCTAACTGACTGGTTGTCAGTCATCTGTTGTTTATTCTCCTGTTGCTTTTAAACTTATCATCTCAGTTTCAAGGTAAATAAAACATTCTTATATTACTTTATCTCTTTATTTGAAACGGGTGAGATAGAAGGCTCAGATAAAAAGTTAGGGTGATTGATACTCAAGTGAGTTAGAATGTTCACATAAAAACATCTCTACATATATAATGTTTGCCTTAATAAACAAGTGTATTTAAAGTTATAAACAAGTTATTGCCTTTTAAACTGAACCTTCCCTTTTATCAAAATTTCTTTTTATAAGGCAGTATTGTCATAATAAAATAATAAAATTTTGTCTCAAGAATATCACCCACTATTCCCAATAAAATTTATTTCCAGTTTTAGCACATGTTTTAAATGTATCAAAAATATTTTGTGACAGTTTCAAAGTCAAATAGTAACAGTATAGGATATATTTTAGACATGATTGATTGAAGGAAATGTAGTACTTTCTATTGCAAAAATAGCTCAATAGTAACAATTTTTAAAATAAATTTGTGTTTGTATTTCACAAACAGTTGCATCTTATTGTTTCCCTATTTTCAATCTAAGCACATCTCTGAAGGAGGCTCTTAGAGGTATACTGGTATGAATGCAGGTTCCTGTTCAAAGATCCTGAGTAAGTCTTGTATCTGAGTGAAGGTAGGGGTTAGTTGCAGTTTTCTATGGAGCTGAAGTGTGGCACCATCCTCAATTGGTGTTTCATCTGAAGAGACGAATACGAGCCATCCACTAACTCGCTTTAAGGCTGATATATGGGAAGGTAAACTGAGAATGGTTTTAGTCCTAGGACCGAGCCTTGGACACAACCGGCTGTAATATCGTGATTTCTTGAGCTTTTTTCACCTGATTGATTTCAGACCGATACCATTTCGAATGCTTCGTCTATGGATGTTTTGACTACAGATGGTTTGTCTACTAGATGGTTCATCTACTAGATGGTTCATCTACCATATGGTTTGTCAACTAGATGGTTCACCTACCATATGGTTCGTCAACTAGATGGTTCACATAATGGACGGTGCCCCTAATGATGCCAACCTAAATTAAGCATGTTTCCCCCTTCCTAACCTTGCGAGCCAGGTTGCCCCCTTTCCTAACCTTGCGTGAGATGTTTCCCTTCATTAGGCAAATTACCCATTTGGCTAACCGTCCGTTAGATGAACCGTCCGTAAAGCAAACCATCTTAGGCAAATTGACGTTTTCTCTGTCAGACCATAATCCATGGAATGTAGAATGAGTTTATGTTCATCATTCTAGCGCGTTTGTTGCTGCGGCGTCGGAATGGATGCGATGATAGAACGGAAGCGGGAGAAGAAGTGATCGTTGAGCTAAAATCCCAGTTGTAGACCTTCCCAATCAAGAAAAGAATCAATACTGAACTGTTTATTGATAGGGAAATGATGCTTTGTATACAAAAGATAAGGAGGGATCGGATCAAGGTGATCGGATCAAGAAATATCGGACCTCTTGGAAGAGGGTAAAATATTGG
>Ga0194133_10006411_pt1 | contig 14471 bp, 13 predicted proteins | sample TA2KigOf40mmetaG_FD_155448 | JGI IMG/M metagenome (GOLD analysis project Ga0194133, IMG submission 155448) | Freshwater microbial communities from Lake Tanganyika, Tanzania - TA2015055 Kigoma Offshore 40m | ecosystem: Environmental > Aquatic > Freshwater > Lake | place: Tanzania: Lake...
GCGCAGCGATTTATGAACATTCGATGTTCGGATCATTTTCCAAAACGTTATGTAGGATACTGCGGCTATATGGGCGGTGACAAAGATGGCATTTCAGATCTTTTAAAAGCCTTTTCTATTGTGAATCAAAAGTTTAAAGATGTGAAATTAGTGTTGGTGGGAACTGCTGAAAAAGCAGAGTTAGAAGCATTTAAACTTTTCACTAGACAGCAGAATATCTCAGACGCCGTGATCTTTGCCGGTTCGTTGGACAGAAATGAAATACCCGGGTTTCTTAAATCCGCTGAAGTACTGGTACTAGCAAGGCCAGACAATTTACAGGCTTCTGGAGGTTTTCCAACTAAACTTGGTGAATACCTTGCATCAGGCAAACCTGTTATTGTGTCAAAGGTTGGAGAAATACCGAATTATCTAAATCATGAAAAAGACTCGTTGCTTTGTGAACCAAATAACATACAGGATATTGCAAATAATATCATTCGAGTTCTTGAAGACCCATCTCATTTTATTCCTATGGGAGCTTCTGGCCAAAGACTAGCAATAGAAAAATTCGATTATTTACAAAAGTCTTATGATCTTGAAATATTTTTGACGAATACAATTTATGGACAATAAATTTATCCTTAGTTTCCTCGGAGATTTTGCTCCTATAAACAGAATAGAAAAACTATCTTTAAATGGAAGTTTTGAGTTATTTGACTCTTTTAGGGCGAGTGTAGACAAATCTGCCTATATTATCGCTAACCTGGAGTGTCCACTTACGAATTGTAAAGATAAAATTGAAAAAATTGGACCAAACCTGAAAGCAAATCCTGAAACTATAGAATTTCTTAAATACCTCAAGATAAATGTTGTCACATTGGCCAATAATCATATTCTCGATTACAATAAATGCGGCTTGTATGATACTTTATCTTTACTTGATAATGCTGATATTCAATATACCGGAATTGCAAGCCATTCAAAGGATCTTAACAAACCAACTATTCTTGAGAAAGAAGGCGTAAAAATTGCCTTACTGAATGTTTGTGAGAAAGAGTTTAACTTCTCAAGAAATCACTATCCTACAACCAATGTTTTGGATTTGATAGATGTATATAAAAAAATTGTTGAACTTAAATCCATCAGCAATCATGTTTTTATTGTTTATCATGGGGGTAAAGAATACTACAAACTTCCAAGTCCTGGGTTACAAAAAAGATTGCGCTTTTTCGCTGATGCTGGTGCCGACTTGATTGTTTGTCATCATTCCCATATTGTGAGTGGTTATGAAAAGTATAATGGCGCTGAGATTTATTACAGCTTGGGAAATTTTATTTTTGATTGGAGTGGGAAACCGGATTTCTGGTATCTTGGTGCAAAACTGGATGTTGAAATAAACCTCAAATCCATCAAAACAAAGCTTATTCCATTCATACAGAACAAAGAATCTCCAGGAATTACATTTTTAAATCAAAATGAGAGTGCTGAATTTGATTCGTACATTTTGGGTCTTAATAAAATAATCTCAGACAATATATTACTGAGACAAGAATGGGAACATTATTCAAAATCTGCCTCAAATGAGTATTACAATAAAATATTTTCTTTTAATACTTTTCATAGAAGGTTATTAAACCATCGCCTTCTTCCCAATATATTTCTAACAAAAAATAAAAAGTATCAATTGTATAATATTTTGGGTTGCGAAAGTCACTATGAAACTGTTCTTGAAGATTTAACAATTACTATTACAAATGATCGGAATATATAACGCAAAAGCTGGAAGATCCAGCGAATTTTTAATAAAATATGCTAAAATTCTAGAGCATAATAGAATAGCTTATAAGTTTATTGAATTCGATAATCTTTTTTTTGATGAAGTAAAGAAATGTACTATTTATATCCATAGATTTGTCGGATCGGATGATGAAATTTATATTGCAAGAACCCTTTTGCCTTTAGTAGAAAAGCACTTAAGTATAAAATGTTTTCCAGATTTTAATACTTATTGGTCATATGAGGATAAAATAAAAGAGTTTCTTCTTTCAGAAATCCACAACCTTCCAATGGCTAAATCTTTTATCTTTTTTGATTTTAGAAATGCAAAGGAATGGATTAATCGGAATGAAGTCTTTCCTATAATTTTTAAACTTAAAAGTGGGGCTGGTTCAATTAATGTTGTTAAAGTTAATAGTAAAAAAGATGCAATTATACTTGCAAAGAAGATGTTTACGACTGGTTTAAAAAGTGAAGGTATTCCATCCTTTGGTAACCTTAAGTATTACAATCCTTACAATCTGATGAAATATTATGGTATAAAACTACTTTCAACGCTTAATTTCTATACTTCCTGGAATACTTGGAATAAACATAAAATGTATGTTTTATTTCAGGAGTTTTTACCAAATAATGATTTCGACACAAGAGTTACTATAATTGGAGACCGAGCATATGCATATCGTCGTTTTAACCGAAAGAAGGATTTTAGATCAAGTGGAAGCGGGTTAATTGATTATGACATTGAATCAATAGATTTAATTTTTATTAAGACCGCTTTTGAAGTAAGCAAAAAACTTGGATTTCAATCAATGGCCTATGATTTTTTAAGAGATAAAATGGGAAATCCGGTTTTTTGTGAATTCTCATATACCTTTAAGGATCAATTATTGTATGATTGTCCTGGGTATTGGGATTCAAATCTAAAGTTCATCGAAGGGCATTTCTGGCCACAATATTTTCATTTAATTGATTTATTAAAGAATCCGGATCTTAAGCAACCAATTGATTTGTGAAAAGTGTCTTGATAACCGGAGCTGCTGGGTTTATCGGTAGTTCTTTGACCGATATGCTTCTTAAAAAGGGAGATCACCAAGTAGCCGGTGTTGACAATTTTGATGAATATTACGGGAAAAGCATAAAAAAGTCTAACCTCGAATCGGCTTTAAACAACCCCAACTTCACATTTTACGAATTGGACATACTCGATGCACAATCAATTAGCATGAATTTCCAAGATGTAAAACCGGATATTGTGATACACCTAGCTGCAAAAGCAGGTGTAAGGCCTTCAATTTTAGATCCAATGGGATATTACGATGTCAATGTAAGGGGCACCCTTAATGTGTTAGAGGCGATGCGTATTTCAGGTACCAAAAAAATGATATTTGCTTCGTCATCCTCCGTGTATGGCAATGGTAAAGTTGTTCCTTTCACTGAAGATAAGAATGTTGACAATCCTATTTCACCTTATGCCGCAAGCAAAAAAGCAGGTGAATTACTTTGTCATACCTACCATCATCTATATGATATGGATATATTTTGTTTACGTTTCTTTACGGTTTATGGTCCAAGACAACGTCCTGACCTTGCCATACGGAAATTTACAAAAGCGATAATCGAAAGAACAGAAATTCCTTTTTATGGGGATGGCACAACCAGGCGTGATTATACACACATTAATGATATTGTCCATGGGATAAGTAATGCAATAGACCGGTTGAAGGGCTACGAAGTAATTAACCTCGGCGAATCTCAAACAACTTCTTTAGAAGAACTTGTTTGCATACTTGAAGATGTTATAGGAATAAAAGCCAATAAAAAAAGATTTTCAATGCAAGATGGAGATGTTTTTCAGACCTACGCCGATATATCGAAAGCTCAGACCATTCTTGGTTACCAGCCATCAACAGATTTTAAAGACGGAATAATTGATTTTGTGGAATGGTATAAAAGGAGTTATTGTGCTTAATCCAAGGATCGTAGTTTTCATTCCAACTCTTGCTTCAGGAGGTGCCGAAAAGCAAGCTTTGATTTTAACCAATATTCTGCAAACAAAGTATACAACCTTTCTTGTAATTTGGGATGAAAAACGAATTGAATCTAAATTTAAACAATACATTTATCAAAATAATATTCAATTTTATCCTCTTAGGGGTTTTATATTTTTTCGGTTTTTTAAATTAGTATTATTTCTTAGTGAAAACAAAATTAACATCGTTTTTAACTATCTTGCAACTAGTAATTTTTTGGGAGCAATTGCTGGTAAATTTGCTGGGGTTTCTTATATTGTAGGGGGCATAAGAAACGCTGAAATATCTAGAATAAAACTAATTATCCAAAAATATATTCATAATTATATACTCAATTATACCGTTTTTAACAATTACCAAGGTTGTAAAAATTTAGTTGAAAAAGGTTTCACCTCATCTAAATGCATTGTAATCCCTAATTGCTTTGAGCATGAAAAAGAACACGCATTAAGGCCTTTGAAGTCACCTGTTATAATTGTTACACTTGCTAGATTTGTACCTCAAAAAGATTATTTTACAGCCCTAAGAACCATTCAACATTTAATTATAAAATACGGTTTCAGCCTATCTGATGTAACATACCGAATTATTGGTTACGGAACTCTTGAGGAACAAATTAGTAATTGGATCAAAGAACTTGAACTTCAAGATTATGTGGAAGTATTAATAAATCCATATAATGCTATGGATTTGTTAAAAGAAAGTGACATCTTCTTTATGCCATCACTTTTTGAAGGCACTTCAAACTCTATCTTGGAAGCTATGTCTTTTTCCTTACCAGTTGTTGCAACTAATGTAGGTGATAATTCATGTCTAGTTGAAGAGGGTAAAAACGGTTTTCTTTCCTTAATTAAAGATTATAAGGATTTAGCCTCTAATTTAAGCAAGCTTATACTTGATCACGAATTAAGAATTTCTATGGGTAGTAATGGGCATCAAAAATTGTATCGGGACTTTTCAACTAAAACATTTCGTGAGAGTTATTTAAATTTTATAGATTCGTTGATTAGTGGAAAATAAGAAAAAGTGCTTAGTTATCGGCCTCAAAGGCCTACCCGCATTTGGAGGTGCTGCCACGGTAGGCGAAAGTCTGATACAGGCCTTAACTAATACCTATAAGTTTACAGTATTAAGTGTAAGCTCGCATACAAAAACAAAAAATAAAGTCATCAATGGGATTCCACAGGTCATTTTTAAGAATTATGGCAAAGGCGCCTTTAACACATTAATTTACTATTACCAATCCCTTTGGTATGCTTTGACCCATCGTTTTGAAATCCTCCATCTTCACCATGCTGAGAGTGGTTTCATTACACCATTTCTGCGATTGAAATACAAAGTAATTGTTACATTTCATGGTATTTATAATTACAATGATCCCAAATTTTCCAGTATTCACAATTGGTTCTTCCGGTTCTCTGAAAGGCTTAATGTGAAGTTTGCCAATGAGATTGTTTCTGTTTCAAAGCCCGATGTTGAGTATATAAAAATGAAGTATGGCAGAGAAATAATTTACATACCCAATGGAATTAACATCACTGAAAAGACAGAAGAATTACTACAACAGAAGAAACCGAACGATTACATACTTTTTGCTGCAGGCAGAATTTATGAAATAAAAGGCTTGCATTTGTTATTGGAGGCAATGAAACTTGTCAATGAAAGAACGTTGTTAAAAGTCGCAGGCGATATTAATCAGGTAACTGATTACAAAATTCAGATTGAAGGGTTGTCTAAATTGTTAAATACTGAATTTTTGGGCCTGATTAAAGAAAAAAACGAGTTGATGAAATTGGTTTCAGATGCAAAGCTGTTTGTCTTTCCATCTCTCACTGAAGCGATGTCAATGATGCTGTTGGAAGTTGTATCTATGAAAACTCCCGTCATTGTATCAGATATACCCTCTAATAAATCTATTTTTTCTCATGAAGAAGTACTTTTCTTTAAGTCGAATGACAGTCATGATTTGATGGAAAAATTACAATTTGCAAATGAACATCCTGAATTAATGAAAGAAAAAGCTGAAAAAGCATTTCAGAAACTCTCTTTAAACTATACTTGGAACAATATCGCTAAGCAATACGATTTGTTGTATCAAAAACTCAGTTAATCATGTGCGGAATTTTCGGACTTATAACCATACCAGGTAAAATTTATTCTCCCAAAGCAACTCGTAAAACTCTTGAAAACATTGCTGTTTTCAGCGAGTCGCGTGGCAAGGATTCATCCGGTATGGCCATCAGAAACCTGAATGAAGGCACCATAGATGTTATCAAAGGGGATGTACCCATCCGACAGTTGCTCAAGAGCAAGGATTTTGATGTTTCTGTAAAAGAAGCCCTAAAAGCTGATGAATTGAACCAGGGCTTTAGCGCTTTTGGCCATGCCCGCCTGGTAACCAACGGCACTCAACTGAACGAGGCAAACAACCAGCCGGTACTGAAAGATGACATCATTATCATCCACAACGGAATCATCGTCAATGTGGACGAGCTTTGGCAACAGCATCCCGATCTGGAACGAACATACAGCATTGATACAGAGATCATACCTGCACTTATCCGCAAACAACTGAAATCCACAAATGATCTGGCCGAAGCCTGCAACAAGGCATTTGAGCAGCTCGAAGGCACCTGGTCTGTGGCCATGATGTTCCACGATTTAGATCAGTTTGTTCTGGCAACCAACAATGGCTCCCTGTACTACATAACCGACAGCGAGAACTTCATCACTTTTGCTTCGGAGGGCTATTTTCTCGAAAGGCTCAAAAAAACTGCGGAATTCGCTGCTTTTGGTCCCTCGCTGGAGGTAAAGCAGCTCATTGCCAACAAAGGCCTTATTGTTCATTTGAGTTCACTGAAAATAGAATATTTTGATTATCCCCAGAATCGGAATGCTGTACCCGCTTCATTTGTGAAACCGCTCAGTCTGGGAAAGCACTTGCTCGATAATACAGTCAACAAGCGTGAGGTAGTGATTGATCCTGCTGTGTTTATCAACCGCGCAAAAGAGGCCCATTTGTTTAGTCTCCTCGAAAACAATATTGACGCCATCCGCAAACTTCGCAGGTGTAGTAAATGTCTCCTTCCCGAAACCTTTCCGTTTATCGAATACGATCATCAGGGTGTTTGTAACTATTGCAACAACTATAAGCCACAAAACAAAGTTCAAACCATTGAAAACCTGAAAGCCCTGGTTGAACCTTTTCGCAGTCAGGATGGCAAACCAGACTGTATTGTACCTTTCAGTGGCGGCCGCGATAGTACCTATGCATTACACATTGTAAAGCAAGAACTAAAAATGAACCCAATTGCTTTTACGTATGATTGGGGCATGGTTACTGACCTGGCCAGAAGAAATATTGCCAGGGTTTGTGGTAAGCTTGGAGTAGAGAATATTATTGTATCTGCTGACATTCATTGGAAAAGGGAGAACATCAGAAAGAACATTGCAGCATGGTTAAAGAACCCTTCACTTGGTATGATCCCAATATTCATGGCTGGGGATAAATATTTTTATTATTACGCGGACAAGATTCGTAAAAGAAACGGGATAAAGTTGAATTTATTTGGAATGAATAACCTTGAAAACACTGATTTCAAAACAGGTTTTGCTGGTGTTCGTCCAAAATTTGACAAGAAATATATATATTCGTTAGCTCTAAATCAACAAGCTAAATTGTTTTACTACGTAGGTTCACAGTATATTAAATCCCCAGGCTATTTTAACCAATCCTTATTTGATACTTTTGGTTCTTTCTTTGCGCGGTATTTAACATCAAAAAAAGATTATTATCACATTTTTGATTACTTATATTGGGATGAAGGTGCTGTTGAAGATATATTATTTGACCAATATAACTGGGAAAGGGCTATTGATACAAAGACCACTTGGAGAATAGGAGATGGAACTGCAAGTTTCTATAATTACATTTACTATACTGTTGCTGGTTTTTCTGAATATGATACTTTCAGAAGCAATCAAATTCGTGAAGGGATGGTAAAAAGAGAGCGTGCGATGGATCTTATTTTTGAAGAAAACAAACCACGTTATGAAACGATAAGGTGGTATTTAGATATTATTGGACTAGATTATTCTGAGGTAATCAAAGCAATAAATAGTATTCCTAAGCTTTATAAAACTATTTAACATGAAGGTTTTCATAATAACTCAAAACGAGCCATTTTACATTCCAAAAATGATCAATGAGTTGATAAAAGACTCAAATCAATCTAATTATCAGATTGCTGGTATTACTATGCTTGCTCCTCATCGGAAAAATAAAACAATCAGAAATTGGATTAATGAGCGAAAAAGAATTTACAATTTCAAGGAGCTTGTTTTGGTTGCCCTCGCATTTTTCATTGCAACAATACTAAACATATTAAAACGAAAGAATTCATCATACTCTGTAAAATATATTGCCATGAAAAATGATATAGCCTTATTTCCAACGAATGATATCAACGATAACAATTTTGTGGAAACATTAATAAAGCTAAATATTGATTTAATTATTTCAATAAGTTGTCCACAACTATTCAGAAAAGAACTCTTATCAATTCCTCGTTTTGCCTGTATTAATGCTCACGGCACTCTTTTGCCTCGTCATAGGGGGGTGTTTGGCTCTTGGTGGATGCTTTTTTGTGACGATAAGATGGGTGGGTCAACAATACATACTATGGTTGAAGAAGTTGATAAAGGTGAAATTATTTGGCAACAATCTTTTAAAATTGAGAAACATCACACACAGTTTTCAATAGCTCATCAAACTAAAAAGGATATGGCGTTTGGTTTGAAGCAGGTTATTATGAATTACAAAAACGGTAACATTCTTTCTCTAAATCCGCAATACGATTCATCTTATCATTATGCACCTAGTAAAGCTTTAGGTGATGAATTTCATAGGAAAGGAAAAAGAGTCATACGTTTCTGGGATTTGAAAAATATGTTGAGTAGAAATTTTGAGCAGTAATTATGAGAATTGATTTTAAATATAAACGCTTAACTGAACTTATAAGCGCTTTCCATACAAACGACTACTTTTTTGACACCTTTCATGATTTCATCAAAAAAAATTGTGTAGCAACTAATCGTAAAGTTGTCATCTTCCGCCACGACGTCGACGCACTCCCCAAAAATTCCCTCGCCTTCGCCCGCATACAGGCAGAATTAGGAATTGCCGGCACTTATTATTTCCGCATGGTGCCACAAAGCTACAACGAAGCCATCATCAAAGAAATGGTTCAGCTTGGCCACGAAGTAGGCTACCACTACGAAACGATGGATACATGCAAAGGAGATGTGGATAAGGCTTATGATGAATTCTGTCGCAACCTGGAGACATTCCAAAAACTAACGTCGGTTAAAACCATCTCCATGCATGGCAGCCCTATGTCGCCCTACGACAACCGCGAAATATGGAAGAAGTACGACTACAAAAAACTTGGTATCATCGCAGAGCCTTATTTTGATATCAATTTCAATGAACTTTTTTATATCACAGATACCGGCCGCCGCTGGGACGGACACCTCTACAACGTTCGCGACAAAGCCACCAAAGAAAACCCTGTCACCAACCCTGGTTTTCTAAAACTACGCTTTCACTGTACCCATGATATCATCAAGGCTGTTGAAAATGATCTTTTTCCAAAACAGGCAATGTTAAACTTCCATCCCCAACGCTGGAACGACAAACCAATCCCATGGCTGAAAGAATTTATGTGGCAAAACATAAAGAATCAAGGAAAAAGAGTGCTTGTAATTCTCAGGAAGTAGACTTTAGAGGGACATAAACACTGATCGTAGAAGACAACCTGCCCCGTTACGAAACCCTGCGCTGGCACCTTGAAACCATCGGTCTTGATTTTGCCGAAGTCGTTAAGATAGTCAACAACATCCCCAAATTATACAATGAAATCTAGGGTAATTAAAAATTGTTACTGTTTTTTATTTGCTATCGTATTCATATCGGAAGGAACATGTCAACAAACATTTTTTAATTTGTCAGTAGGCGTTCAGATGTCAGGAATAAAGAATGAAGATTTTGTGTTAAATAATTATTCGCCGAAGATTGATCTATCAGTAATGAAATCAATCACACAAGGATTTGGTTTACAAGTTGGCTACCAAGGCTATTATTTTAACACTATTGCGAATACCGATAAAAGAAGGTACACTTATATTTCCGGTTCACTAGTAACTTGCGTTGTGCAACGGGCAAAAAAATTCGATGTTTCTTTACTGACCGGTTCAGGCCTTTTTATGAACCATTATTACAAAAGACCTAGCATATGTGCAGATATGGGCGTTGTGTCAAGTTTTGTTTTAGCTAATCAACATTTTAATTCAAAAATATCGGCTATCATGGGTTGGGATATTTATCAAGGAAATGCTGATATCTTGCCTTCGCTTACTTTAGGATATTCTATACCAATCCAATTCGTAAAATAAAATGAGCACAAAATTTACATTCGCGGTAATTGGCTTCGGTCACATAGGTCGTCGTCATGCCACCATTATCAACCAATATCCTGGTTGTAAATTAGTGGCTATAGTGGATAGCTCCGAGCAGGCGCTCAAACACGAGCTTTACCCCGAAGGGGTTCCTTCTTTTAGTAGTCTTTCCGAGATGTTCAGTGCCGGAGTTCGCCCGGATGTGGTGAACATCGCTACGCCGAATGGATATCATTGTGCCCTTGCGGTGGAGGCTTTGCGGCACAATGCGCATGTGGTAATCGAGAAGCCCATGGGTTTGACCAAGGCCGAATGCGAGGATGTCATTTATACAGCTTCGCAAATGTCGCGTCAGGTATTCGTGGTGAAACAGAACCGCTACAGTCCACCCTCTCGTTGGCTCAAGGAGGTGGTGGGATCAGGGGCATTGGGCGAGAATCTCATGGTGCAGGTCAATTGCTATTGGAATCGCGATGAGCGATACTACAAAAGCGGTGGTTGGAAAGGAACTCGCTCCTTGGATGGAGGTTCATTGTTCACTCAATTTAGTCACTTTATCGATATCATGTATTGGGTATTCGGTGATATCTGCAATATTCAAGCGGTGGTCAGGAACTTTACACACTCAGACATGATAGAGTTTGAAGATTCAGGCCTGGTTCAGTTTGAGTTTGTGAATGGGGGCATTGGATGCATTAATTTTTCCACCTCGCTATGGGATACCAATATGGAGAGCAGCATTACCGTGGTGGGCACCAAGGGCTCTGTGAAGGTGGGTGGTCAGTACATGAATGAGATTGAGTATTGCCACATCAAGGACTATGTAATGCCCGAATTGGTCCCTACCAACCCACCCAACGACTATGGGCCATTTAAAGGTTCGGCAGCCAACCATCATTATGTAATTGAGAACGTAGTAAATACACTTCGGGGTGATGATGCCATTACAGCCAATGCTTTAGAGGGCCTAAAAGTGGTGGATATGATTGAACGAATTTATCAGGCGGCCAAATCATAACTCATTTGGTAAGTCCATTCAATTGTGAGGAATTTGCTCGATTGTTTGATGGCGTTGCAAATACCAAGGCCTGTTTTAATAAAGTTAATCATGGTATTTTAGGAAATTCGACGGGATTCAACTGCGTTTTTTATAAACCATTTCCTTTCTTCGGGTATGCGGTCATATACGGATTACCAAAAAACCAAGACACAAAGGAGTTAAACTATCTTTTAAGTGAGCTAATCCGACAATCCAAGTCGAATAATTGTTGGTTTTTGGAGGTCCGAAACCATGAACAATCTCATGAATTAAATATTTTATTTAGTGAGCTTGGTTTTAATTATAGGCCTTGGTTAAATGCGACTTTAGATCTTCACCGTAACTGGCAGTTGAGGATTTCAGAAAATAAACGCCGAAACATTCAAAAAGCAATCAACCTCGGATTAAAATTCAGAAAATGTTCTAGCAGCCAAGAGATAAATGCCGCCTATAAAATTTTTGAATTTCATTATAAAAGAATTCGCAAGCCACTACCCGGTCGGATTTTTTTTGAAAATTGTTTAAATAGCCCGAACTATGCATTCATTTTTGTTACGTACAGGGGTTCTGAAATTCTAGCATCTTCACTAGTTCTTTGTTTCCAAAAGGTTGCAGCTCAGTATTACTTTGCAACAGATTATAATCATTTATCGGAGCATCAATCGGCCTCGTTTCATCAATGGTCCGTCTTGAATTGGGCACACCAAAATGGGATTATTCAAATGGATCTGGTTGGTGGCGGTGAACCCGATAAGCGCTATGGAGTACGAGAGTTTAAGCGTAGGTTTGGAGCAACCTTTGACGAAGTAGGTCGATGGGAATTTATTTTTAAACCAATCCGTTGGAATATACTTAAGAGCGCAACGGATTTAATTTTGCGTTTTAAAAAATAACAGGTGCCTCAGGTTGACTTTACGCATATCCAACTTCTAAAACTATACAAGGCTATAGAAGAATCAGGCTATGAATGGAAAAGTTTTATGGACTTGAACGACGATTCTGTCATTCCAAGCAAGACTGTAATCCTTCGACATGATGTGGATCATTTTCCCAAAAGGGCACTTGAATGCGCCCTTTTGGAAAATCAAAAGAGTATTTTTTCCACTTATTTTTTTAGGAAGAAACAATTTTTAAGAAATACCGGCGTAATAAAAAAAATTATCGAATTAGGGCATTTTGTGGGGTATCATTACGAAAATTTGGCAGACTTCAACGGAAATGAGGATCAAGCCATCAATGATTTTGAGTATACAATAAAATTTATTCGACAAGATTTTGAATTAAAGTGGATTAGTGCACACGGATCCCCAACTGCACGGGTTAATAACCAAAGTATATGGTCTAAATCAGGTGCTTTAACATTCAACCTTACTGATATTTCGAACCCTGAGATTTACAAAAAGTTCTTTTATTTGACGGATACAGGAAGGACATGGAACAGCGAAGTATTTAATCTTAGAGATAGAGCCTATCAGAAATCAAATGGATATATTTCGGATGGCTCAACAAGTTCAATTATTGGTGGTTTCAAAAAAGGGTTATTTCCCAATCAAATAATTATCAATATTCATCCCCAAAGATGGAATCACAAACCAGGACCGTGGTTGGGGGAATTATTAATGCAAAGCGTTAAAAATCCTTTTAAATATGCAATAGGTCGATGGAGAGGAATTGTCGATTAAAAATTAAATTCACGTAGGTTAATGACAATTTCCTACCATTCCCCTGAGCGTCTGAACGATGTCCAATTTGTGAATAAGCATTTGGAAATCTTGAATGCTTGGCACAACGAGGGTGATGTCATTGAGGTGTTCTTTGAATCCAAAAGTCAACGCAAAAAGCGACTTCTTAATAAATGGATTTGGCCCTTCAACTATATTTACTATACCCTTGATTTTGTACTAAAACGCCTGTTTCCTAAATGGTCGCCAACGCTCAAAATTTATTTTTGGATTACCAAAGGAAGAAATCGGGTCTTTAGTTTACCAGAAATCTTGGGTAGGGTCTGCTCCTGCGGTTTTGAAATTATACGGTATTACGAGAAAGAAGGTAGCACCTTCGTTCAAGCCAAGAAGGTTGGAAACCCTCCTTACAATGCGGACCCAACGTACGGTATACTCATTAAGTTAAACCGCATAGGAAAAGGCAAAAGGAAATTTGTGGTGTATAAGTTTAGGACCATGCATCCCTTTGCGGAATATATACAGTCCTACATGTTTGATAACCATAACCTAAAAGATGGAGGGAAGATCGACAATGATTTTAGGGTGACCTCGTACGGTAGGATCATGCGAAAATTATGGCTAGACGAATTGCCCATGATCTGGAATATGTTTAGGGGTGATATGAAATTGGTGGGTGTACGCCCTTTGAGTGAACATTTCTTTGGACTTTATCCGGAGGATATGCAGGAACTCCGAACTCAGACCAAGCCAGGGCTGGTTCCTCCCTTTTATGCCGACTTGCCTGTGACGTTGGATGAGGTAATCGCCTCTGAAAGGAAATACCTCCAGGCTTATCTTAGGCGACCTTTTGCAACCGATTGGCGGTATTTCTGGGCTGCTTTCTATAATATTGTCATTAAAAGGGCCCGAAGTAATTAGGTTCCATTTTGAATTGATTATTATCCTAAGGGTATAGATGAATAACAAGGCCTCTTCGGTGTTTAGTCGCTGGAACATGTTGCGCTCCAAGCCTTACGGCTTTATTTGGGAAATAGCCTTATTTATGGCCATTACCTATGGATTTCACCTCTTATACAGGGCATACAGCTCTACGATTAACGCGTCCGGAATAATGATCAGCCTAAATGAAATTTTCATTCAAACTGCTTTCCATCAAGTACAATGGATTTACAAAAGTATTTTGAGTCTTTCGTTTACCGTTGAGCCGAACAATATCATACGCTTTGAGAACCAAGAGGCGATTGCAATTAATACGGGTTGTTCGGGGATCAAGCAGTTTTTGCAGGTTTTGGTCCTGTTTATATTTTATCCAGGATCTTGGATCAAAAAAACTTGGTTTATCCCTGCCGCTCTCTTGGCTATTCACATTGTCAATGTTTTAAGGATTGCCATGTTGGGTTTTTGGCGTGCCGAATCGTGGCCGTATTGGCAGTGGTTCCATGATTGGCCAATGCGCGTGGTTTTTTATTTGGTGATTTTTGGATTCTGGTATTGGTGGAA
>Ga0194133_10006412_pt1 | contig 14469 bp, 6 predicted proteins | sample TA2KigOf40mmetaG_FD_155448 | JGI IMG/M metagenome (GOLD analysis project Ga0194133, IMG submission 155448) | Freshwater microbial communities from Lake Tanganyika, Tanzania - TA2015055 Kigoma Offshore 40m | ecosystem: Environmental > Aquatic > Freshwater > Lake | place: Tanzania: Lake Tanganyika...
AAGGTTTAAACTAGAAAAAAAAATAATCTAAATGATGTTTTCATTTTTTTCATGGTTTGAAACAACTTAAAATATAACTCCTACTTTTGAAGCAATAATGCTAATAATGGATTGGATGTAAAATGTAAAATTTTGTTACATTTCCTGAACCTTGCCTTACTGTGGCAAGGAAAGGCTTACCCTCTCCTCCTCTCACAAAAAGTCAAAAATTGTACAAAACAAAGAAATGAGGTCTAATTTTTCTATTAAAAATAATCAAGATAAAGCTTTTCATGAAGGGTTGCATATATCATGCAAAAGAACATTTAGAAAACCGTTGTAGAACATTGTTTGCTAACAAGTGTGGTAATGAGAGATTGAGTGTCAACTTGATCTTGAAATGAGATTAACGAGAATGTGATGGAATTTTGGAAAATTAATGATGAAAATACAAATACAATATTCAAAGTATATATAAGTGAAAGGTTTCTGCTCTTCTTTGTTTCTATGTTGTTAAAATGACTGATAAAAGTTTATCATATGATACCCATCAAGAAGAGGAATTAACAGTTCAACAATTCTATTCTCTTGACCTAATTTTTGAGTAATAGAACTTGAAAGTTTCTGCATTTTGTTGAGAACAAGTTTTCTGGCATACCCATTTTGGGCACTTTCTTTTTTTCTTTGTTTGCAGGCACAATAATATTTGTTGATTTACTTTTCAGAATGATGTTTCTATCTACACAATGGGCAGCAATTTTGGCTGCAATTCTCATCTGCGAATTTCCAACTTGCCTAGGTAAGTTATGCTGTATTTTTTTTGTCCTACAATCTAATAAGGCAAAACTTTTCAGTAAAAAATTCCAAGTGAAAAAAAAGTTTTGTCTAGGAGAAAAATCCCTGTCTGAAAATGTCAAATCTTGGCTCCTCCTTTTTTTACTTGCAAGGAATGACTTTGCAGAGGTCTTCAATACAACCAACCTTCTTTTTTTTGCTTTCCAAAGCGAATTTTAATTAAAGTATAAAAAATAGTAAATCATGCCAAAAATGCTAGGCAACAAACTGTTTCACCTTTATAGAAGGATTGTTAATGGAAAAGGTTATTTTAAAAATCACCATTTTTCAAATCTTGATAATGTTTGATCGCTTTTTTGTACCAACTAAAAATATGACCCTTTGAATTTATCAGGTTGTAAAGATGGGTCCTGACCCAAGCATGGTTCTGACCTACAGTAAATCACGGGTCTGACACGGCTTTCACCAGGGTATTTTTTTGACCCTACTTGATATTAGTTTTTTCACATAAAAATATTGAAAAATTTGGGATTTTTGGGAGAAATTTTCCAGACCTGAAGGTAGCTGACTTCGACTTCGGTCAAACATTTTGGCCCAAACCCATCACTATCGGACTGGTAACAGAACATTATTCATCAGTGTATGAAATTACATTTATTGCTTCATAGAGTCAGGTTTCAATAGGCCTTTTTAAGAATGAAAAAAAATCAGGTTTTGGAAAGAAAAACTGAAATATTAGATTTCTAATTAGATGAGACTCTTGATGCTCCATCTGGGGAAAAGATTCTATTCTTGTTTATTATAGCTACAGCCAAAAAAGTTTGCACTTATGTTATATTGCTCAGGTTCTTTACTTAAAGATGTTTGACCATTCTAAAAAGTTTCTTTTTCCATTTTGTATTTAAATGTTGATTCTTTGCTCGTTGATGATATGTTTTTTTTAATTTTTTATAAAGTACACCTTGCAAAGTCTAGCTCATTAAAGGCACTCTGGTGGTTTTTTTTTCTGTTTTGTTTGCTAATCCGGAGGCAAGAGTCAAACCCAGGGTTGCTGGGATAGAACTCCGGCTTCAAACCATATGACCACCCTGACTCCATTCACCACTACTTGGTTTATGATACTCATGAGTGGCCAGATATTTCAAAAACTAATATTCGATATTTCAGGAAAATAGAACTTTGCTTTCTAAAAATAACATGAATTTCCTCTACATTTATGTTTTCTTTCTCTGTGTTTCCTCGGTGTAACATTATGCTTCAATTGGATTACAAAAGTTTCGGCCAGACTGTTGGAAATTTTAATTCAAAACTATTTTGTCATATTTTAGGCAAAACTTAATTCCCCACATCCCTATAAAGTTGACAGTGAGCCTATATCAGGTTTCAAATTTTAAACTTTCGAGATGTGCCTCAAGTCTTATTGCATTAAATTTGTCTAAACAAACAGGGATTCTTTTGCATGTAATGAAAATTTAGTTAAATTGATGTTAAAATAAGTTATAGTTATAATTTTCATGATTAAATGATTCTTGTATAGAGAAGTAGTAGATATAGCTACTAAAAGACTTCAATAAATTAAACTTAACGTATAAAGTACCTAGAAATAAATGAATTTTTCCATCTATCACAAAGTTAACAAGCAAAATTCCTTTTTGGAACATAACACAATGATTGACATTCAAAATCGAAAAGTGAAAGCATCTCATTGCCCTTTGTTGGAACTAAATCACAAAATAACTTCTGAAGGATATTTATATTTGGGAATAAAATGACAAAAGAAGTTGTCGATTGAGAGCCTCTTATCTTGCCAATCACAAAATGCCTTCATCAAAAGACCATGTCGACGAAAAAAATCAAGTTTTCAAGCATCATGTTCAGCAAGATTGGATAAAAGAAAGTATATTTTGATACTTTGTCAGATGAGTCCCCTGGGAATGAAAAAAACCAGCAAGATATCAGGTTTTGAATTGTACAGGTTCAAATCCTGCAGTTTACCAGCTTAAGTTGTGTCATTTTGCAAAAGACTATTTGGATTAATTTGGAAACACAATCTTTTTGAAATTGCTCAGCTTTTTTATTGTCAATCTGAAATAGTAATCTGCCACTTTTGCCCTGCCTAAAAGTAAGAAAACTGTAAAAATAATGTTATAAAGGGCTATCTAAATTCCAACAAAATGGGGGCCATACCTCGAAAGAAATATTTTGTCTGTTAAACGTTAGGTGCTGGGCCCTTTTTAAATTCTTTTATTTTGAGTGTCTAGCAAAGTTAATCATTTCACTTACATTGAAGTCTTGGCTGGAAATCATTTTTATTATTTTTTTGTGCATTTTGTGGCACACCGGGGTCAAAGGTTGCCAGAGGTGTCAAGAGTTCAACCCTGTCAGGGTTGGACCCGTTGAGGTCCTACCCCTGCTGGGATTCGAACCTCTGACCCTCATATATCCAGCCAGATGACATGACCATTAGGCCACAGAGACCCTTTTGTTAAATAACTTTTTCTTATCTTTTAAACTTTTTAATATTATCATTTTGCCTTAAGCACACCCACAGCTTAGATAATTAGGTGAAGTCTGACAAGGACAGGCGCAGATCTTCATCTGCCATGTGCCAAAGTTTTTTCAGTCTCTTAAGGTTTTAATTGGTATAAAACATATTAACATATTTTCATTTCAAAAGGCTTTTAAAACTTTCAAAGATGTGTTGTTCTTTCAAAAAAATAGAAGAGATTTACTTTTTTATAATTGAGTTGGTGTCCATAGAATAAAAAGATAGCTCTTGTTAAGTTTTTCAAGTAATGAGAATTTTACAATAACATTGCTTTGACTGAAAGTTGTGTCTTAGAGTCACTTGATTTTTTTATATGAGGAAGAGATAATTCAAATCTAGTTTCTGCTTAACAATCAATCCTGTCTGAGAAAACCATCTCTTGGGAATGATTTACCAAGGCAAATCCAGGGGTCAGGATTGAACCCTAGTCTCCTAGTTCTCAGCCAGTTGTCATAGCAATGAGATACAGTGTAAGATTACATGGTTTTACGCACTGAATAACTCAAATACCTTGCTCTTATTGGCTTACGTACCCAAACAGTAATTGCATTTTCTTGGAATTGAGCTGTCTTTCAACCACTAGGGATCAATTATTTCAAGTTCAATTTACTTGTAACCACTACGTCATAGTTTTGAACTTGTCCTCCCTACCTTTCCTTGAAAATATAAAGTCTCTCACATATGGCTAAATACTCTTTTTGAAAAAAATTAAATTCAAATCTTCTGAATACTAATTATATGAAAAGATGATTTCATGCATAGTCTAATATTTTGTTTTATAACAAGCTAAAATGCTTTCAAAATAACCAAATTATTTTTCTTTTAAAACCAGTCATACAAAAGAGAATGCTCAAACCATATTGTGTTGTATATGTAACTATCATCTGAGGGTTTTTAAAGAGTCCCTTCTTGTTGGTCAGCTCTTCAAAACATCAATATTTTAGTTCTAACAATATTCCTTTTCAAAACTTTTCACACTGAATGTAATGATTGCCTAAAGTTTTGCAGTTCAACATTTTCAAACTTTTAAAAGGCTTGCTTTAATTCAAGAGTACAGACATATGGGTTAGTAAAAACATTTTAAAATTTTAAAAGTTATAAATTTAAATATGTTTTATGGATGGAAAGTCATTTTATTCAATTCAATTCAAATCTTTTAAATCTTTTAATTTATTATCATCCAATACACATTGATTTGAAAAGAGCCATGAAATAATGTTTGGTGTAAAAATGTGAAAATTTATTAATTTTATGATAATTCAGTTGTATAAATGGTTAACATCAGTTTCAAGAAATGACAATAGAAAATCACAGTAAAGAATAATCACAGTTATTGTTAAAAAATGTCTTTTTCAGGTATCGTTTTATTTGTGGTTTGTTCATTTACAGAGTCCAATTGCTAAGTTTCTTTATAAAAGTTTTCATTCCGTTTTTCAAGGATTGTTGTCCAACTCTTTTGTCAAAGAATTGAGGGAAGATTCTACCCCAATCATAGACTGCTCTCTCAATGCCTTGTAATGCAGCATGTCCATTTTCATATTGTCTTTCTTGAGTAGAGCATCAAACCATATTGTAATCCCATAAGAAGTGCTGTTTTAGTTCTATTCAAATGTAATTGTAAATCTCATTTTGAAAATGTCCATGATACATAAACCATAAAAATTATGCAAAAATATCATATTCACATCACCTTAGTTTCTTTGAAAACATTTTGAAAATCTTGATACGCCTGGAGGTGTTTAAAGCAGCCTAAGTGAAAATGAAACTTCAGCAGAAAATCTGCAGATGGGAAAAGGGTCTGGAAAAGAAAACTGTTTCAAACATTTAAACATCAATAAACATTCAATTCTGCTCTTGAAAAAGACATAGTTTTAAACTCTCAGATCAATCTTGACTTTGAGTTAGAAGTGATGAAGAACTTGTTCAGCCTTGAAGTTTAAAACTTTTGTGAGGTTAAGTAACTTTCAGACAACTTTGTAGGGTATCTGTCGTATGTTGCCCTTTAAAAAAATCAAGGCTTTGAAAGTGATGAGGTAAATCAGCTACAACTTTTATGCCAAGTTGCAAGTGGTCCACGTAGCTCATTGCTATGACAACTGGCTGAGAACTAGGAGGTTAAGGGTTCAATCCATGGCCTGGGCTAACCTTCAACCCTTGGGTAATCCTTAATTAGTCATCTTATGATGTCCATCTCAGTCAGGGAGGTCTTTAGGTTCCTTAACTATGAAAAAAATCAAAAATTTCAACATAAAATTATAGAAATAAAAACCATGGTTGGATAAACTGAAAAGACTTCCAAAGATTGTTCAGGAACTTTTGGAAAGTCAACACTTGATTTAGTGTTAGAACAATCAGTTCTTACTTTACTTTAAATTAAATTTGCTACAGCTTAAATGACATAATCCCTTGAAATATTGTATTAACATGTTTCAAATTAATATGAAATTAGATTGATTGATTATCTGTTTGACAGCTTCAACTGATACCTGATTACATTATGGTTCTTGTTTAAAAAACTAATTATTATTCACATGTTAACGTTTCAATTCAGTTACAACTGAATATTTGATTTATTTATTGATTTTTTTATTTGTCCTGCATAGCTAGGCATAAAAATGCATTAATAGACTTCAGAAAAAGAATGACTGACTGACAAAGATTCATCTTTAATGGCATTTCTAATGAAGAGTTTTGTTACGAAATCATGAGGAGATTAGGTGAGGTATGGACGATTCCAACAGCTTTTTGAAATGAATGACGTCTATGTTATCCAATGGAAGCTAGTCTATGAATTAGACACTCTTCCAGGGCACTTTATTGACCTGTTTTGATTAGAATTCCTTTGTTCAGCTGCGACTAATGTTATGATGTGAATATTCACTTCAGAATGAACTGAAAATTTACTCCTTTGATGATCATGGAATGCCTATTTCCATGAATTATATGTCATCCTTATTCACCAAAATTCAAAGTATATCAAAAAAGATGATTATCTCAATCAAAGAAATCCACAGATGCTTAAAAATGATCAAAATCTTCACACAAAATTTCAAGTCTCTAGCTTGAAAAATGTGTGAGATTGGAAATAAGCCCAATTGACCAAGTTGTGCTAAAGTGTTCCAACTGAGATTGCTTATTTTTTAGAGCTGATTCTCAAGAACTCTTTGCCAGGGAAAAACATGGATAAACATCATGTGTAGGATTATCTTAGAGACTTAGAAGTCAGTCAGGTCGAACCACTTCAGCACAACTTGATCAATTTGGCTTAAGTCTTAGCTCTCCTGTTTACAAGCTAGAGATTTAAAATTTTGTGTGAAGCTGTATCTAGGCTATACCCACAATGTAGCATGTTTTTCTGACAAAGGATTTTTGATGGTTTGACTTTTTTGCAATAATGGATCCGGGTCAAAATTTTTTGACCCGGGTCGGGTCAGCCATCTTTGGTTTGAAAATTTTTCCCTAAAAATCCCAAATTTTTCAATTTTTTTTCTCCTTTAGGTCAAAAAAATCTTATTGGGCTGGGTCAAAAAGTACCCAGATCAAAGACAGGTTGGCCTCTTATTTACTGCAGTTCAAAGGTATGCTCGAATCGGGTCGGGCCAGGGCCCATCTGTACTTTTTTGATAATATTTGAGGTTGTATGATTTTATGACATGCAGCTCAATTTGAACAAATTTGTAGGAGTCAGCATTGATTTGACATTTGAACAAATCAGCATCAAGCAAAAACTGTTGTTGCTTAACCTTTGCAAGAAAAATTAGCAATGGATCAGAGACTTTACTTGAGTTTGATATCCTCTTCTGAGACTGGCGATTTTCTAAATCCAACCTTCTTGGGATTTACTTCTCAGTTCTTGCTTAGGGATTAAAAGTTGCTTGTAGTTTAATATTTTATGAAATTTAGAAATATTTTGCAGTCACCAATAAAGTCTAAATTTGTTTGCAAATGCATTTCAGATTCTTTTCTTAGAGTAAAAAATAAGCAAGCAATTTTTTTGCACAATATATCAATTTGCTTTTTTAAAGACCCTTGTTAACTTTCACAAACAAAAACCACCGACCCTTTTTTGGTTTGAAAATAAAACCTCCCATTTGTAGAGTAGAAATAAAGTAACACTGTTTTTGCACAGTTTAAAAGTTGTTGAAATAAATGATTTTTTCATGTTGAATTGGAGTAATTCTGTTAATGAATAGCAATTCATCATATTTTTTCGATAACACGTCCTTAAGATATTTATTTTTCTGGTGCCAATTTCTGATTTGTCATCATCAAAAGTACGTGTTTTGCCAAATAAAATCTGAAAAATACTTTTTTTTAAATACAAATCCGGCTGTGTACTTAAGACACCAATTTGAGGTTTTGCAACAAATGATGATGAAAAGCCAATTACAGCCAGCCGACTGAGAGAAAAGCCAAAAGCAATTTTATCAAATTGATAGGATTTTTCATCAAATATTTCCAATAAGTTTTCTCTTTCACATTTTTTGTTCTCTCAAAATGTAGTTTTCATTTTTTTCATTAACCATATATAACATTTGAAGTGAAATAAATTCAGTGAATGAATTGATTTTTAAATGCTTAAAAATAAATGTGAAGGATGATCAAATCTAATATTGAAAGTAAAGATATAGCTTGTATAGAGAACTGATTATTCAAACACTAAATCAAATGAATGAGAGAAATGTTGACTTTACAACAGTTTCCATAGCAATCTTTGGAGGTCTGTATTCAGCCATCCAACCATGATTTTTATTTTTTGCTATTAAACATTTTTGACTATTTTTACTTGGTTAATTAACCTAAAGACCTACCTGACTGAGAAAGACATCGTAAGATGACTAATTAGGGTTAACCCAGGGTCAAAGGTTTGCCCAGGCCAGGGATCAAACCCTGAACCTCCTAGTTCTCAGCCAGTTGTCAAAACAATTAGCTACGACGACAATCCTGAAGTTACATAGATTTAGTTGAAAATGTTGCTTCTTATCTTTTGGTTATAATCAACATTTTAGCCATGCTCAAGAGCCATTTAGCAGCCTCACTAAAACCCCACAAAATGAGAATCTTTTTAATAGCAACAAACAAACAGCTTAGTCCAACAGAACAATTTCTGATAAAATCTCAACCAACAGTGGCAAAAATCCACCTTTCTTTACTTATCATACATTTTTATTTTATGACTTGTTGCGTGTAGAAGACTTCAATAACTCAACTCACCTACATTAAATGGCAATGGGAGTTTCTTAGCTTTGTCAGATTGCCTGAAAAGGGACTCTATCTGCAAAGTAGTGTTGTAAACCTTGCTAATGTCAGACCAACTAGATTTATGTTTATAAAAAAGAGAAACTTTTTTTTATTATTTTGCTTTGAAAAAGTTTAGCTGGTAACAAATCTCTTTAGATTGCTAAAAATCTTTCTTGGAATGCAGTAAGAAAAGAAGGTGTCAGATGAAGTCTTCAAAGCGAGAGATGTGAAAATCAACAAATTCTGAAGTCTGCAAATTGGAAAATTTTATTTTTGTCAGTTTGCCCAGAACCTCTCAAATGAGTTTCAACATTCAAATTTGGTCCAAAAGTTTTCGAAAATATGTCTTCAAGTGGCTACCGAGTAATTAAAAAAGTTTCTAACATTTCAAAATTTGATAGTTTTATTGTAATCTGCGTGGATTCAAAATATAGCTTTACATAAAATGTTCTTATTTTCCCTAATCCAGAACTGGGGCAAAATTTTAAAAACTTTTTAACACATTGGGCTTTGTGAAGCTGAGACTTCCCTGTGCTTAGAATTGATTGATAGATAGCTTTCATTCAGATCTGATTATTTCTTCTCTTTGAGGAAAAACTTAATTGCAACAATTCATGAGTTAATCTGTTATCAATTACATTACATTTGCTCAATGCTTAGTTTGATTTACTATCATGCCAATTATGTACCTTAAAGTCAAAAGGATAAATTGATTGGAGTACTTCTCCTTACCTCTGGGGTCTTTTGGGTGGAAAAAGTTAGCTTATAGCAAGATAACTCTGAGTATAAAATCTGCATGGCTTCTTTAGAACCACTTTCCTATCAACTGCTCTATCTGTTTGTAAATACATCATGAAAAGTACATTTAAACATGCTACCAAATCATACAAATTGACTTTGAGAAAGGTGTTACATCGGATTCAGATACCCTTTTTAAAAATTCTGATTGATTTCTCTTGATCATTCAATTGTTTGGAAAAATAACTCATTACAAAATCAACCATGAGTTGTCCAGGCTTTCAGTAATATTTAAAGGGATATAAAGAAGAAAATGTCATGCAATTCACGATGATGTAATCAACCAACAGCCAGAAGCTTCATAAGCCAGTTTACTATTCATTAAAACTATTTTCATTACCTTGAAATTTACAATTTTAGCTTTGTTGAGATGCACAAGTTTAGAGTTTGGAAAGCCTAGAAATTTTCCTTTCACAAGAAATACTGTGCATCTTTGTTTTGAATAAAAGGACTTTCAAATATTGAATTCTTTTGAAAAAAAAGAGGATTTTCCAAATAAAAAGAAGAGTGGCACATATGTGGCAGAAAACTACTTCCCTTACATCTCTTAAATCCAATGAAAGGGACAAACAGAATGTTTAAGGTTAACTTTCCAATCTTCCTCGATGGTAAATGGAGAAGCTTATTTATTTCGTAGCTTGGGATGCAGAAAAAAACTAACTCAAGAGTTTTGATGGAAAATTTTTGATTTTGCTACCAGCTTGTGGTTGTTTGATATCAAGATGTTGGAGGAAAAGTTTCATTTTTATATCTAATAATTCAGAATCTGAAATGTGCCTCCTTCAGAACCATAACAGGGCCAAAATGGCAATGAACAAAGATATAAGGAAACAAATGCACAAGAAGACTAGGGGAAGCTGGTAGTTATGGTACATGAGAAATTTTGGATTTAAGTGAAATAAAGGTAAGCTTAAAGAAAAACTTTATGTTGAAGCCTATAAATGAAGTGTAAAAATTTAGAATGTAATGTTGAAGGCAAGATTTGCCAAATGGTAACACTTCAGGGTCTTCCATCAATCATCATTGAGAAACAGCTCTTCATTTTGCTGTTTAAGTCTAGATTGGAGAAACCCACTGCAGATTTTCTTACTGATAGTTCATTTTTGTATTGAAAGCATCATTCCATGCAACTCAAAATATTATCTCGCAAAGTCTCTATCTTTTTTTATATGTCCTTTATTCATATATGTAAGCAGCCATTACATAGTCAATTATCATAATTTTTTGGGCGATATTCATCCTCCTTGAGCAAGCAAAGTTAGAATTTTTACTACAGTAGATTTTCAGGCATGTAGTCCATCTGTCTGTCTCCTCAAACTCCTCCCTAAGTTTTAAAGCTAGAGAGCTGAAATTTTGCATTTTGACTTCTCATATTAATGCCAAAAAGTTACCAAGGGGATTTTTGAAATTTTGTCTGGGGGCTGAGATCTTTTTCTAGGTTCATAAAATGGCCACTGCCGCTGCTAATATCATTGTTTGCTCATTGAGGATTCTGTATTTTTCAACGTCCAAAAAATGCATTGTCTACTTAATTGATCTTATATCTCACTTCCAGGCAACCTTTCATCCTGGTTTTCAGCATATGCACTATTGAAACAAAAAATTATAATGACCTCCTAAGTTTGCCATACATGAATTCAATTTGCAAGGTGTACTTTTTAAAAATAAACAACAAAGAAGCAAAAAGTATGAAATTGAAGATCTGGGGCTAGTTCACCACCTATAGGCCGGCCAATTTTCCTTTCATTCTCAGTTACTGGCTTGTTACCTTTTTAAATGAGTGGAAGAAGTACTTCTGAAAGATTAAAATGATGATTTTTTTATGTTTTTTTAATGTCTCTTGGTAAATGAAAAAGCTGTATTTGGACATTTCTCATCCATCTTTTAGAGTTCTTTAAGTATGGAGCTACATATGGGCCTGAGTGATTCTTTTTTGAGGAGATTTACATGTAAATAATAGAATCTCCTCATCTGAATGAATCACAACAAATTTGCTTTGTTCTTCCTAGGAAATATTTTCCAATCCTTTTCTTGTTCAGCTTTTTTTCAACAACGACAACCAAGTTGTCTCAGATAAGCCTAGCCTTCTTTCCCTTTCCCCACAAAGAACCCAACTGTGGAAATGCAAATAGCAAATCATCTGTGCTTTGTCACAAATCAGATGAAAAAAGTAATTAATAAAAGAAGAAGTGTTTGATTGAGATATTCCAAGTGAGTGCTGCAGGAAAAACAATAAAGTCAGAAAGGAATACAGAAAAGCTATGTGAAGACTAAGTTGGATTTGATTGCATCTTTTACATATGATGACTCACATGAGATCAGAAGACTATTCTGAGGATTTTCCTTGAATCAACAATATGATAAGATTTAAACAAGCTTCTTATATCAGAAACTTACTTGACAAGTAATTATAATCTAAAAAAGCCACTTTCAAACCTTTCATGCAGAAAGGAGTCTGTCTAACATTAGGCAACATGTGCCATTAGGAAAATAACAATTCAACTTGAAAAACATTTACTCAGCTTGAATCAATGACAACTTGAGATTCAGAATGGAATGTTTTTGAATTTAGTTTGAAAGGATTTTACCAAGATGTCAATATTGACAATTGAGCAATGGCATACTTATTTGTTTTATTATCCTTGTTTTCTCCCTTGTCTTACAAAAGAAGATGTTGAATAAAATTTCGATTGTTCATTTCAATGTTAAAAACTAGTGAATGAAACTCTTTATTATGTTAAACTACTTTAAACTCTCAACCATTCGTGATGAAAACCTTCAATATAGTTAACTTCACACAATGTGATTTTGAAATAAATACACAAAAGTCAAAACAACTAAATTAGTTCCTAATTATTTGTATAACATTTTTTTACTACATATATATTATTTGTTCCACTCTCATTCATCCAAATTTATAATAAAACCAGATTTTTACAATACTTTGCCTATCCATCAAAAAGTTTGTAACATATGCCAAGGGGTGTATCCTCAAGGAGCAGATAATTTTGTGAAAATTTAATTACACTGGCTTTTAAGTTAGCTTTGAATTAAGGTAGAAATGTTTCCAACTAAAACAAAGAAAAGAAAAGAAATAATAGTAGGTCTCCACTTTAATTAAATTTTACTATTCCATAATTGAGTGAAGGAAGTCATAATTATTAAAATGAATAAAAAAATTTATTTTCAACTACTTTTTGTGGCCCTTAAACATTTCTGTTCAGTTTGCCAATAAAAAAAGGTCAAGAACGTTTACCAGAAACTGAACAACAAATTTAAGTCTTCAAACAAACTCAAACAACTGGAAATTTGAACCCTGAGGCTAATATATTTGCTTTTGAAATCTTCTTCAAATTTTGAAGTGGACATTCTTTAAAAAAAGTAAAGTTTTTCATATCGAAAAAAGAAAGTCTTTGTTTGTAAAATTTTGGAAATTGTTACATCTTGTCACAAATGTCACTAGAACTACGATTGCTTTCTTATACTTTTGAATAACATTCACAACATTTTGGAGCTCTTGTAATACCAAAATCTTAGAAAAAACATGTATGCAAATAAAGTTATGCCTTTATTATTTTGCTAGTCATTTCAAATTATGATCTTAGTTTTTGTATATATGCAATATAGTTTAAATTATACTTTTGACCCGACCCGATGAGATTTTTTTTGACCCGAAGGGCAAAAAATGGAAAAATTTGGGATTTTTAGGGAAAATTTTACAAAGATTACTGACTGGACCCAACCCGAGCCGAGCAACAAAAATTTGACCCGACCTGACCCGGATCAAAATTTTTGACCCAGACCCATCACTAGTTTTAAGTCACTAGGGGCCTACAAAAGGGTTTAGGATTGATGATTTGTACCCTTCAAATCAAATAGTTTTTCACCTTAGATGTTTAAAAATTTCAGGTTTTCAGGTCAAATATTTTTGTATTGAAAACTGCCTCTTTCATTTCAAAATTGACTTTGAATGTGAACTTCAAAAATAGCATTTTGAGTACAGTTTTTTGTGTTTTCCTCATCAAAAAGCAAATAAGAATAGAAAATGAATTTTTTATCTTTGCATCTCAAAGACCTAACTTTAATTAAAGTGCCTTTGAACTGAAATATAAAAGTATTTTTCAGAAGTAATTAGGCTGTTGAAAAATATTCACTTCCATTTTATATTGAACATCTTTGTCCTTTCGAATTCTCTATTTTAATATTTTGTATTGTAACCATGAAAATCATAATTTGAAAAAATTCTTAGCTTTCTGTGATTATTGAAAAAGTACAAAAAAAATTCTTTGTAAATCAGGTTTCAAAACATGGTGACTCCGGGTATATATAAGTTTGTTGACCTCACATTTTTCCAAAGTTGTAGGTCATTGCTATTACAACTGGCTGAGTACTGCTGCGAGACTGGGGTTTTATCAAAAAATCAAGGTTAATCTTTATAATATTAAGACACAACTTTCAGTTAAATTAACTGTTGTAAAGTCAACACTATTCTCACTCACTTGATTTAATGTTTGTATAATCAGTTTTTAAAACAAGTTATGTATATCTTATTCTTATTCTTTCCTTAGGGTAAGGTTGATTGAGCTTGCTTGCCCTTTGTTGCAAACTTGTTTAAATAGTGTATGATTCAAAGAATAAATAAGTTAGTAACCCATGGATTCCTTGTTTGGTAAAAGGGCATTTTGTAGCAAGCATATGGATAAAATAAAAAGATTAGACTCTAAAATTCTGAATTCAAGATATAAGATTTCACTCACTTATAAAACTAAATTCACTATTTTCATCAATTATTTGCATTGCTAGTTTACCAAATGTAAAAAATGTCAATGCTATAGAAGACAATTAAGGGAAACTCTTTATAAGCAAGAAAAGAATCAGAACTCATCTGGATTTTAACTCAAAGCAACCCAGTAAAAGGGTCGCTGTGGTCTAACGGTTAGAGCATCTGACTATCCGACTGAAAAAAATGAATAAAGCTCACTTTGGATTTTACTTAATAAGATTCTCTGGTGAGAAGCCTGTTTTCCTGGGGGCAATAGGCCCACTTTCAGGTGAATTCATGTGAAAAAGGACATTTTCGGAGTCAATCCTGGTTAAAGTTTTTTATT
>Ga0194133_10006413_pt1 | contig 14468 bp, 16 predicted proteins | sample TA2KigOf40mmetaG_FD_155448 | JGI IMG/M metagenome (GOLD analysis project Ga0194133, IMG submission 155448) | Freshwater microbial communities from Lake Tanganyika, Tanzania - TA2015055 Kigoma Offshore 40m | ecosystem: Environmental > Aquatic > Freshwater > Lake | place: Tanzania: Lake...
GGTCCATGACCGGCGACGACATCGTCACCGTCCTGGAGCGCCTGATCATGGTCCACGGGGCACCCGGCTTCGTGCGGATGGACAACGGCACCGAGATGACCTCCAACGCCGTCGCCGACTGGTGCCGATTCTCACCCACCGGGATCGTGTTCATCGACCCCGGCTCACCCTGGCAGAACGCGTACGTCGAGTCGTTCACCGGCCGGCTACGCGATGAGCTCCTCGCCATCGAGGTCTTCCACACCCTGCTCGAGGCCAAGGTCATGGCCGTGGACTACCGGCAGCACTACAACCGCTACCGACCCCACTCCTCGCTGGGCTACCTGACCCCCGACGAATTCGCACTACAGTGGAACAACACCAACCCCGGACTCACAAAGAGCCTGGCTCACTAACCGGGGGCAGGTCACAGTCGTTATGGGGACGGCATCCGGTGCGCAGAGCGTGGGCACCTTCGCGGCACTTGGCGTGGGTGGTTACATAGCGCTGTCCGCCATGTGGGGCGGGGCGCTCTCCGGAGCATCCATGGACCCTGCTCGCACACTGGGGCCGAACATCGTTGGGGGCAATGTCCGATCTGCACCGTGATGTACCCACTACCTCGTGGTTGATCATCGCCGATGAGCCCGGCACGGCGACCGTACGCATCGTGGCGACCCCCCCGGGCGACGGGAAAGCATCCGTCAGCAAACTCACGATCATTGTCATGAACCCGTAACGGTCAAACCTAATAACGCGAGCGAGACGAGTGTGGGGATGCGCGCGAAGTCGAGCTACCACTCAATCGCGCTCAGGCACTCGCAACTCACCCAGCTCTGACCAGTCGTCCTGATCAATGGTGAAATTCACGATTTTGGGAGTTTCGGCCAGGTAGTTGGGGAGCGTTTCAGTGGCAACTTTGAAGTGCTCCGAGTTTACGTGTACACCCGCAGCATCGTTGTCTCGAAAGGCTTCAACCAATACATACTCGTTGGGGTTCTCAATGCTCCTCGCCCACTCGAACCAGAGACATCCATCCTCTGCTCGCGTTGATTGAGTGAACTCCCTTGCGATCTCGGGCCACTGATCTGCAAACTCTGGCAGGATCGGGAACTTCGCGGTGATGAAGATCATTTTGACTCCTTCTTCGAATTACCAAGCAGATACACCTTGTGCACTCTCGTGCACATTCTTGTTATCGGCGAATAGTAACGCCCAGGGCAGGGGTTTCGTCGACTACGGAAGCTCCCGTTACTACGACGACCGCAGACTCGTACGTGTGCGCCCTTGCCCGCATCCGATCAACCTAGTCAGGGAGTACTTCGCGGCGCGACATTCCTGCGAAAAGCACCCCTGTCACCGTAGCGGCAAATCCGACGAAGACTAGGCCGTTCAGCACGGATCCATTCGTCGGCATGACCTGGTCCAAAGCCAGTGCTCCGGTGAGTTGACCCGAAACGGAAGTCACGGTGAAAGCAAGCACTCCTAGTGTTCTGACGAGTGCGGCTGCTGCTGCGATGAACAGGAGACCGAGTGGTCCACCGAGCCATAGCAAGGGGTGCTCGAGGATCGCGGGTGGGGCTCCGATTGGGTGGCCTGCTATAGCTGCAGCGATAGCGTAGAAAGCAGTGAGTAGGGAGAAACCCATGAAGAAGTTCAGGGCCGAAGTCACGAGGACCGAACCCGTCTCTTGAGAAATCAATCCATTGAGGGCGTACTGGATAGCTGTCACTCCACCGGCACCCAGTCCCCATGTCAGGCCCGCAACAGCGAGCACGATCCCATCTGGACGCGCCAATCCGATCATGAGGGCACCCGCCAAAGCCAACATGGCAGCAGCCACTCGACTCACCGTGACCAGACGGCGTGGACCGACACCGATGCCAAGTCGGTCAACGAGGAGGGAGGCCACACTCTGACCGGCCACCACCGAGACCATGTATAGGGTGACACCGTAAGCGGGAACGACCGTGGCCTGGCCCAGAATAAAGATGGCGCCACCCATACCGGCCAAGTAGTTCCACCATGACAGGCGACCCTGTTTCCCTGCCCGGAAAAGGGATCCGACTCTCCTGCGGGCCGGCGCGTAGAAGACAATCAGCAGCGTTGCGCAGATGAAACCCCCGCCCACAGACATCATGGCAGCCGTGATGGGGTTGGCTACAAACTCGCTTGCCGCCCCGTTGACTCTTGCTTGAAGGGCGTTGCTCATCGAAACGAGAAAGGCAAACGTCAGTGCTGCGAACCAATGCCCGTGACGTGACGCTCTACGAGGTGAATGCCGTTTGCCCTCGTTCAACAGATGCTCACCCATCGATTGTTGTCGTGATCGGCAAGCGCCGGGTAGCCAACCATGTAGAAATTACGGAATAGGCCACCAATCACCAACCTTTGCAGGTGCTTCTCGCGTTCATTGGCCATGCGAGCGGGAAGGCTCAACTGAGCGTAGGTGGCAACCATCACCGAACTGTCCTTGTTTCGGTTCCAGTCTTCACGAGCGACGGCGTCGGATGCGACCGCTAGGTAGCCCTCCAACTCTGGGACTTCCATCAGTCAGGTGGATCCCCTTGACCCCACAGGAGTGTAAGGGATCCACCTGACTACGCGTTCGAAGAAAATTTCAGGCGTTACGGAACCAGAATCGCACGACCCTTGATCTTGCCGTTATTCAAATCGTGAAGCGCCTGATTGGCATCCTTCAGTGAGTATTCGACAGTGGCAAGGTGGACCAGCCCGCGATCGGCCAAGGCCATCAACTCGTTGAGATCAGCCCACGTACCGACCAGGTTTCCGATGATGTTGCGTTCAGTGAAGATGAGGTCAACGGTTGGAATGTCTATGTTCTCGCCGTAACCGACGATGTAGTAGTTCCCAGCTGGGCGAGTCATGTCCAGGCCCTTTTTCGTTGAGCCCTTCTCGCCCACGAAGTCAATCACAGCCTCTGCTCCCAAACCCTTGGTGATCTCGAGGACCTTTTCGACCTCGTTCCCGTCGGCCTTGACAAGGTGATCAGCTCCGCTGTCCTTAGCGAGACTCAATGCCAGGTCTGACATATCGACAACGATGATCTCAGCTGCGCACATCGCCTTCAGGCATTGAATTCCAATGTGACCCAGTCCACCAGCGCCGATGCACACGACGTACTGACCGGGCAAGAGCACGCGCGACGCCTTCTTGGCAACGTGATAGGCAGTTAGACCTGCGTCAGCGTACGCGGCAACAGCTTTCGGCTCGAGAGACTTGGGGAGTGCCACGATGTTGCGCTCGCTGGTCACCAGGGCTTCGGCATAGCCTCCGTTCTCACTCAAACCCGGAAAGGCGCCCGACCCATGCATGTCTTCACCCCGGCGATGTTCGATATCGATACCGGAGGAGATTCGAGGATGAAGGATGACCGGATCGCCCTTCTTGAGATTCGTGACTCCTGGGCCGACTTCCTCAACCCAGCCGGCATTCTCATGTCCGAGGATCAGCGGGAGGAGGCTCTTGCCGTCGGGATCCATGATCGGCTTCCACACACCTTCGATCACGTGAAGATCCGTACGACAGACACCAGCGCCACCGATCTTTACGAGGACGTCGTTGGGATTCACGATCACGGGATCGGGGACATCTTCGTAATCGACCCACGACTCGGCGGTCAGGGATTCGTCATACTTGTTCAAAACCTGTGCTTTCACAACAGTCTCCTTCTATTGAGCCAGGGCGGCCAAGCAGCCCGCTGAGGTTAGCAAGGATATCGTCGTGTCCGGGCACGTAGTACCGACTTCGACACTACTCGAAGCCCTCACAGATTGCCACGGACCAAAACGATGCCAGTGCTAGATCTTCTCCTTGTCACCGGTCTTGAATGACAGGAGAATCTGAAGGGCGGCCAGCCCCACGAGAATAAAGAGAGCCGTACCCCAGTTCCCAGTAATCAGGAACGCAACGCCAAGCAGGATAGGTGCGGTCGTGGCTAGGAGGTAACCGAAACTTTGCATCATGATGGATAGATTCTTCGTATTCTCGTCGTTACTGCCCTGGTGGATCACCAAGAACAAGGCCAGGGCGAAGGTGACGTAGACCCCGATGTTGGCCAAGATCACCCACAACCACAAGATTGGGCCGGTTGACAGCGCGATCGCGATGTACGAGGCCGCTAGGACCAACGAGAAGCCGATGAGGGGCAAGCGGAAATCTTTGCCGCGGGCCGCAAAGTGTGGCACCGACAAACTCAACAGGGATCCGACGAGAGTCGCAACCGCCACGAGAAAGCCGGTGTCGACCAGTCGCATACCTTTGGATACCAAAATGGTAGGCATCCATATCGCCGATGCGTAGTGGATCATATTGAGCATCCCGAAGAAAAGGGTGATTGCCCAGGCCTTCTTGTTGTGCAAGATCGAGCTGCGCCAAAAACTAGGGATGGCTTCGGTTGACTTCGGCAATCTCCGGCCACGGAATTTCGTCCACCACAGAATGGTCGCAGCCAAGCCGATGATGAACCACGGCAGCATCGACAGACGCCACGAAAGTGGGGTCGCCTCCGCGAGTGGCACCGTGATCGAAAGTGCAACAGCGGAGAAAATTCCCATGATGGCGGCGTAGGTACCGGTGACCAGACCGGGGTTGCCGGTGTTGTTTTCACGGACCCATACAGGAAGCATATAGTTGAGAACCGCGACTGCGATACCCAACGTGATCGAAAATATAAGTAGTGAGGGAAGGTCATAGAGCGTCCGAAGGATCAGCGAGGCCGTGATCAAACTGATGGCAAAGGTGATGATTCGGTTCGTATCTGCCCATCGAATCAATCTCGCCATAAAGAGTGCGGAAAGGGCGAAGCACAACAGTGGAGCAGCTCCAAGAATGGCCTCCGTGATGACACCGATGCCGTACTGCTGTTGCAGGATCGGAAGCAGCGGTCCGATCAGGATGAGTCCGGCACGCATGTTTACAGCCACTAAGAAAATTGGCACCCCTGCCTTGAGCGACTGAATCACGCTCATGCATCACCCTCCAGGAGGCCTATGTCAATGACCGCACACCCGCGCGGCCTGCGAAGTATGTCAGGCAACCGTGCCCAACTCAGGAAAATAACTGTTTTCCAGCCCTAGGAGTTCGCGGGAATTTGTCCGGTCGCGGCGGGCTTATCTCGGTATTTGATGGAGCGGAACACAAAATTGATCGCGAAAGCGATTACATACCCGATTAAGCTATTGACGATGATGTTGACCCAGTAGACGGCTGGCCAAAAGAGGGTGAATCCCAAGGCGATGATCACGCCGATGAAACCGAACTCCGTCGCGTTCTTCAGATTGGACTTTCGCACTTTTTTTACCATGCGCACACAATAGGAGCATTCGGGCTAATTCGTCGACTATTCCGGCAAGGTGCATCGATGAATGGCCACCGTAAAGGAGCCGCTTTTTGAGAACAGGAAGCCGCGCATGTCCCGGGAGAAATGGTCTGCCAGCTCGTCCAAGAACGGGGTAACCCACTGCCCCGGGTAATCCCAACTCTTGACATCGGGCAGGCTCTCGGCGACAACGAAGTCGCGGTAGCCGGTCGCGGTTAGGGCCCCGAACTCTTCGTCAAGGAATTCCGCCACGAGAACCAACTCATTCGGCAGCGAAGCAACTGGGCCCCCGGCACCGCTGAGGATGCCCCGGTCCAGCCGGGATCGGTGCACCTTGCGCCTGATTTCCGAGCAGGTGTCCTGACTCGGGATCCAGCGGATGCCGTTCATCGCGAGCGACGATCAGCTGGACTGAGTTTGGTTCTCTTCATAGGGATTCGGCAGGCCGTTCTCAGCGTAGAAGTTGCGGCCAGGAATTCCCCACTCCAGGAAGAACCTGCCCACCGTGCTGCACAGCACTCTGTCGACCCTGCTGTTTGAAGCGATCGTGGATTTACCCCGAGCCTCAGCCGCAGCTCGCAGTTCTTCGAAAGTATCGGCCGGGGCAATCAACGGTTCCTCGTTGGAGGTGATATCCCGCCCTGCAAGGGAATCAACGAGTGAGGCTCTCGCCTCCTCACCCAGGAAAGTAATTCGACGTCCCTCTTCGGTCTCGAACTCAAGTGCAAGTGGATTGCTGCGCAAATCCGGAACCAGGTTGCCCGAACTGTCCAGCGAGCCCGCATCCTTGATGCGAATCGTGGCAAGTTCATCAAAGTTGAGGCCCGTACCGATCAAGCTCAGCATAAAAAGTCTGACCGCCGGGTCGAAGTCACCCTTGGCGCTATTCGCGATGTGAATTCGGGGTCGCTCGGCGTACCCCTCATCCCAAACGAACTCAACCCCATTTAACGCGAACCACAATTTGGGTCCGAACATGAGTGCGGCCATCTGAACATTCGAGAGGTCAACATGCAAAGCTCGGTACTTTTCCAGAAGCAATTCGGCACTCATAGAGTCCTGTAGGCACACTGCGAGCGTTCCCTCTAAATCCCCGTCGCACACTTCGCGCCCGAATCGATCGATCGTGGTGACCGAATTTCGAATCCATACGTCGGGCCGGCGAACCCGTTCCGCAAGAATCTCAGCCACCCGCATGACCGATGGCAACTCAAGTAAGGCGAGCTCTCTGCGGTTCTTCAGTACCCGCCGCGCTAATTCACTCGGCTCCAGGAACTCAATTGTGGAATCGCTGGTGGTGAACCCTGGGAAATAGGTGCTTTCGCCGCCCTGATATTTCACAACCATGCTGGAGCGTCCTTTGGAATCTCTTCCTCATTTACCCTGGCTGCAATGTCCTCGGAAATGAAGTGATCGCGGATTTCCACTGTGCACTTCTCCACGCCTTCAACGAGTTGGACACGACGACGGACTTCCTTGCCGATGGTGATGGCAAACGGTGAAGGACAGAGGGGGGAGGTGAGGTGGTAGCGCACCGTGACGCTACCGCCCTCACCCACCTCAACTTCATCAATCATCTCTAGCTCTCCGAGGGTCATGCGAATCTCGGGATCGGGGACGCTTTCCGCGGCGTCGCGAACAGCTACCTCGTCAATCATCGAGCTAGACATGACCTATCACCTCTCCGTGCAGAAGGAACTCGAAATGCGTGCTATGCGAATGCGGCTTCGCGGTTTCCCGCCAGATATTCCTTACGGCGCTGGCTAAACTCATCGTTCTCGATGGCCTTCTTTTTGGCCTCGATGTCGATGTCATACAGGCGAGCGACGTTCGTGGAGAGGATCTTCTGCTTGATCTCCGGAGTGAGCTGAACGCCGTACTCATCAGCGATGTCTTCAGGAATCTGGAACTCCATGAACTCGTCGATGATCCAATGCGGGTACCAGATCGGGAAGTCAGTTCCCCAGATGATGCGATCTTCTCCGAGCCAGAACAGCAAGTTCGCCATCATCTCGCCGAAGTAGCGCGGGCGATGGTGGATGAACGCATTGGCGACCGCGAGGGACGCGTACACGTTGGTCGAACGAGCTGCAATCCAACAGAACTCATCGAGACGCGGTAGACCGATGTGATCCACGATAAAGTTCAACTCGGGGTAGAGCGACGACGGCTCATCGATGTCGTAGACGTCGAACTTCTCCATGGATAGCGGCTCAACAGCCGGGCCCTTGTGGAAGTGCATATTCTTGATGCCGAGGGAGATCGCCTCTTCGTAGCAGGGGAATACCGCGGGATCGTTGGCCTTCCAACCGCGTGACTCACCGCGCCACTCGGCGGTGTACCACTTGAAACCCTTCATTCCGTATTCCTCAACCTGCTGACGCACCTGCTGCACAGCGTGCGGGTCGCGCGGGTCAACGCCGCCGAGGCCAATCATTCGCTCTGGAGCGCGAGCGATCAATTCCATGTTGCGCTTGGGGTGAGTGAAACCCTCGTGGTAGAAATCCATCAGCACCTGTGTGGACAGGATGGTCATGTCCATGTCGCCACGAACAAACATTTGGTACAGGTACCAGTCCGGATCCACCTTGCGGAACTCCTTGTCGAAGTCCATGGTCCACTGCGGATCCGGTGGATTGAACCCGGTTTGGAACGCGTAAAAGGTTTCCGCGAAGGCCAAGCCGTACTCGTTCTTAATGTTTTCCTTGCTAGCATCCCAAAAGCCCGTGTGGGCGTCGATGACGAACATGCCGTCTCTCATGCTGAATCCTTTCCTCTTCCAGGTTGCGGACCTCAAGTGGGACCAGATTATTCAGTTTTCCGTATTGCGCGCGGCGAAAATGTCCAATTTGTCCATGAGGAGTAGTGCGAGAGGTCAGACGAGGTGTCCGTCTCGGTACGCCAGGAGCTTGTCGGGGGGAAGGAGCAGGTTGATCGGCCCGAGTTTCGGCACGGGCTGATCGCGCAGGATCTTCGCTCGGATGACGTCGCCCCCGAAACTACAGGTCAAAACTCGGGTGGATCCCATATCGCTGACCGAAATGTGCTCCGCGGTGATCACATTCGGCCCACCAGCCTCGGTGACCTGGACATACTCCGGGCGAATCCCCACTTCGACTTCCTCGCCGGCGAGGTGAGAAACACTGCTCACTAGATCGAGTCGGTGACCTGCCAAGGAAACCTGGTGCTGCTCAACGTTGCCCCGCAAGAAGTTCATCGCTGGCGAGCCGATGAAGTTTCCAACGTACCGGGTGTTCGGTCGTTCGAATAATTCCTCGGGCTTGCCACGCTGGACCAGACTCCCGACACTCATTACGAAGATCTCATCCGCGAAAGTCATAGCCTCGTACTGGTCGTGCGTCACATAGATGATTGTGATTCCCTTGCCCTCAACGATCTTCTTGATCTTCCGACGTAACTCTGCCTTGTACTGGGGATCGATGACCGTCAGAGGCTCGTCCATCAAGAGAGCTGAAACGTCGTCTCGCACAAGCCCACGCCCAAGGGACACCAACTGTTTCTCATCCGCACGAAGCTTGTTGGCCGACTTACCAAGGGTTTCACCTAGGCCGATCTGCTCCGCAATCCCCTCAACACGCTCCTTGACCTTCACTTTGGACCACTTCCGACACGTGAGTGGAAAAGCAAGGTTGTCGAAAACCGTCATCTGCTTGTAGATGGTGGGGAACTGGAATACTTGGGCGACGTTTCGTTGGGCGATGGAGACGTTCGTAACGTCGGTTTCGTTGAAGTAAATCTGACCTTGTGTGGGTCGCACAATGCCGGATATCAGGTTCAGCATCGTCGTCTTGCCGGAACCAGACGGACCGACGAGTCCATACGTGAGTCCGGGCTCGAAGACTACGTCGATTGGTCGAAGGGCCCATGTCGACTCGTCGGGGTTCCGGTCATACGACTGACCCACGCTAGAGAACGTTATTTTCGCCACTTTGACCCCTCAGTTCCCCGGAGCGGCAATGAGCTTGCCGGTCAGGTCGAAAAGGAATGCGCGCTGGGGCGACACGGTGATAGCTACCTTGTCGCCAGCATGATGCACGTGGATGCCTTCTTCTTGCACGATGGTGTAGCCCGTCGGTGTGTTCAGATAGATGAGCGTCTCGGACCCAGCAACTTCTACGAGATCGACTTCACCTTGGACTGTCATCTCGCCGTCGAGCCCGATTGCCAGGTCACTGGCGCGGAAACCCACCTGGTAATCGCCGTCGGCGATGCCTGCCAGGTGGGCAGGCACGCTGGAGTTCAGGGCGTGACCTATGGACAAAGTTCCCTGTGAGACTGAGGCCGCGAGAATGGACATCGGAGGATCATTGACGATCTGCGCGACAGTGACCGAATTCGGGTTCTCGAATACTTCCGCTGGAACACCCGACTGAATTATTCGCCCTTCGTGCATCACCAGGAGCTCATCGCCGATCAGCAAAGCCTCGGCGGGTTCGGTCGTGGCATAGATCGTCACGGAATCTTTCGTGGAGGTGAAGAGTTCACGGAAGTCTTCGCGGAGTTGCTCTCGCAACTTGTAGTCAAGATTCATCAAGGGTTCATCGAGCAACAAAATGTCAGCGTTACGGACCAAGGCACGTGCGATTGCTACTCGCTGTTGCTGACCGCCGGACAACTCACCGGGCTTCCGGTCAACGAAATTTCTCAGACCGACCTTATCGATCATCTCCAAGGCCTTCGCTTTGGCCTCAGGCATGTTCACTCCTGAACGGAGCAGGGGGAAGATGACGTTCCCCAAAACCGTCTTATTCGGATAGTTGATGAACTGCTGGTAGACCATGGATGTGTTGCGTTTCCAGGTTGGCAACACATCGAAGTCCTCGCCGTTGAAGTACATATCGCCATCAGTGAAATCGAGCAGCCCGGCTATCGCTCGCATGAGCGATGTCTTGCCCGCAGCAGTCCGACCCATGAGGACGTAAATGCGCCCTGGGTCAAAGGTGAAGGTGATCCCCTCGAGGATCATATCCGTGCCCTCGGTGATTCCGAGATCTTTCAGTTCAAGGCTCATGATTGTTCCCTCATCGAACAGCTCCCGTGAATCCGCCTTTTGCCAAGTAGCGCTCGACAATGAAGACGAATCCGATCAACGGCAGAATGGAGAAGATAGCGGACGCAGCCAGGGTCCAGAACGGCGTGACCGTTCCGTTCAGGGCTACCACCGCAGCAGGCAAAGTCTTCACATTCGCGAAGGTGAGGACTAGAGCGAAGAACAGGTCGTTCCATCCGAAGATCACCGCGAAAATTGCAGAGATCGCAATACCCGGCTTTGACAAGGGAAGAATAGTGCGGCGGAAAGCTTGGACCGGATTACAGCCCTCCAGCATCGCCATCTCGTCGATCTCCCGAGGAACCTGGTTGAAGAAGTCAACCATCAGCCACACGACAATGGGCATAAGGCCCGACGTCAAGACCAGAATGAGGCCAAGGTGTGTGTCCAGCAGGTTGAGGCTCTTCAACAACAAGAAGAATGGGATCGCGAGCACAACTGGCGGCAGGATGCGCTGAGCGATGAAGAAGAAAATAATATCCGAGTTGCCGTAGTACTTCCAACCGTAGCGGAATCGCGAAAGGCCGTACGCCGCAAGCCCACCTAGGGTCACACTGATGAACGACGCAAAGAACGTGATGAGCGCACTGTTGATCATGTTCGGGATCAGATTGGTATAACCACTGATTCCGAGAATGTCGCGCCAACCGGCAAGCGTCGGGTCAAATTGAACCCAAGGGATGAAAGTGGCTCCCTGGTTGACGGCCTCGGGGGTCTTGAAACTCGTCACCACAGCCCAGCTCAGCGGAGCCAGGACGAACAGGGTCCAAAAGATTATGAACGCGTATTTTAAAACTTTGGACATAACTACCAGCCCCTAGGACGAGAGATGTACGTGAGGACTCTGGCCACGATGGTCAACACGATGATCATGACAATCAAGTACGTGAGGGCGAGTGTCGCTCCGTACGCGATCTGAAACTCGGTCAAGCTTCGCTTCCATAGGAAGTAGGTGGGCGTTTCCGTGGCATTCCCCGGGCCAGCTGACGTGAGGACGAAGATCGAGTCGAAGATTTTGGAACTCTCGATCAAGCGAATGAGGATCGCACCAATGCTTATGGGTGCCATCAGCGGCAGTGTGATCCGCCAAAACGTGCGGGAGGGAGATGCGCCGTCGATCTCCGCCGCTAGGAATGGTTCCTTGGGCAAGATCAACAGACCTGCGAGCAAGAACAAGAACATGAACGGCGTCCACTGCCAGATTTCGGCCACGTAGATGCTGAACATCGCTGGAATGATTTCCGTTGACCAGCCGATGGTCGGAAGACCCACACCCTTCAACAATCCATTGGCGGCTCCGATGTCCTCACGGAAGATAGAGCGCCAGACGATCGCCATGATGCTTGGAGTGGTCATGAGCGGCACCAGCCATAGCAGGCGGTAGAGACGCCCCGCCTTTAATCCCTGCCAAACATAGAAGGCAAGCGCGAAGCCGAGGATGTACTGAATCAGCGTCGTCCCAAACGAGAAGTTCAGGAGCCGTAGCATCGACCCCCAAAAATCGGCATCGGACACCATGCGGGTCCAGTTGGCGCCACCGACGTAGTCAAGGCCCGATCGCGAGACGTTCCAACTCGAGAAACTAACTCGAATGGAAAAGAGCAAGGGGAAGATGATGATGGTGATAAGGAGCAACAAGCCCGGCAGCAAGAACAGCCGCTTGTAGAACTTCGTTCCCACGGTCTTCGCATCCTCCAGCCCGGAATCCTACAAAGATTGAAAAATAGCCTCAGACAACGCCGATCTTTGACGGTGACTCAGAATGATTTCCGTGGGGGGTCTTACGACCCCCCACGGAAATTTACTCATATAGCCCTTGTGGGTTGCTTCTACTTGTTCTCCAGCTCAATGATCGGCTGGTAGGCCTCCTTGATCTGGTCTACGCCGATGTCCTGGACGATCTGCTCCCACTTAGCCGCGACCTCGTCGAGGGCCGTTTGGGGATCCTTCTGACCAGCCAGAGCAAGAGCGACGCCGTCGGCAAGAGCAGCCATCAGCGGGCCGTTACCAGGAACACGCAGGTCGAACACGCGGTTGGACGCGTTCGAATAGGTGTTCAAGGTGTCGATCCAGGTCTGCGTCGGGCCTGGCTCCCAGCCAAGTCCCTCGACCCAGAAGTCCAGTTCGAAGTCACCCTCGCGGCCCGGGTTGACACCCGTACGGCCAATGGTGAGGTCGACCTGGTGGTTCGCTTCGTTGGCAAAGAAGCACAGGAAGTCGAGTGCCATTTGCTTGTTCTCCGAACCCTGCGGGATAGCCGATGACCAGCCCCATGCGATGTAGGGAGCGCGGTTCACGCCACCAGCGGGGGTCTCCCACTCGCCAGTCTCGCTGTTCCACACTTCCTCAGCACCCGGGTTTGGAGCTGCTTCAACATTGCCCCGGATCGGGCTGTCCGCCTGGTTCGCTTGCGACCACGCATCGTCCCAGGTGTACGAGAGGATTCCCTGGCCGCTTCCGAAGGCCGAGATCTCGTCGGAAAGGCCGAAGTTCTGGCCACCCTGAGGAATGTATTCGGTTGCCTCGACGAACTCGGTGAGGCCGCGGACGAATCCGGGATTGTTCACCTGAGGCTTCATGTTCTCATCGAACCAGAAGCCGGTCGTGACGTTCGGGTTCTTCGCGTACGGAGCAACACGGTTGATGAAGGCGGACCACATGAGATCGTCTCGCTTCATAATCTCGACCGAACCAGCAAGATCTACACCCGCCGGCTGCGATGCGACATCGAAGCCATTGAGAGTCTTGGCGATCAGGTTGTACTCGGTCCAGGTCTCCGGAACCTTCAGGTCCTGACCTGTCTGCTCCTTGAAGTACGCCTGTGCGGCGGGATCGTTGAGCACGTCGGTCCGGTACTTCAAGAAGTGCCGGTCAGCGTCAATACCGAACAACTTGGTCTCGCCATCCCACTTGTAGATTTCTTGGTAGAGAGGCAACAGCGAAGCAAGCTCGCCGTCCCCTGAGGTGTATTCCGTGGGGATGGCGTAGTAGTAGTCACCGAAGTCGCCGATCCACGTGGAGAAGTTAACCGTGACGTCGTAGGGGCTCACGCCCGTCTGGAAGGCAGTCTGCGCCTTCGAGTACAACTCACCAACGGAGACATTCTCAACGATGACGTCGCCACCGGTGAGCTCCTTGAACATCGCACCATGCTGAGCCATAGGCTCGCCCATATTGGGTGGCGGAGGTGCGAGAACCGTGATCGACTGACCGGAGTAGTCCTTCTTGCTCGTCTCGTAGTAGGAGCACGGTCCGTCTCCGTCGTTCACCTTGGCAGCCGACTCATATGCTTCGGGCGTATAGGGCTGCTGCGTGTAGTCCACCAGTCCGTTCTTCGGGAACGAGGCTTCCTTGACCTTGGGGCCCGGCCCCATGCCCTCCGCAGCGCCTTCGGACGATGCGCTGTCGGAACCTGTGCTGCCGGAGTCCGCCGAACCTGTGTCGGACGAACCACCAGAGCAGGCTGCCAGGACTACAACGAGGGGTATGGGCGCCAACCTCATCGCGAGCTTCTTATTTTCCTTCACTAATGTTTCCTTCCATTAACGAGGAACCTGCGAGGGAGCAGGAACCTCAGCGAAAGTTAGCAGGCCCTAACCGAATTCGCCCAGGAAAAGACGTTGCATTTCAGTAACGCTGAAAGAGCCGACAGGAGCGCCACGAGTTCGATTCAGACCCGGCAACGGATTTACCCAACGGCGGTTTGTCAGATCAAGGCGCCGATCGCAACCGAACCGCGCTTCACCGGTGGACCAATCTTCGCCGCAATTCGGTGGAGCTGAGGGGACTCGAACCCCTGACCCCCTCCATGCCATGGAGGTGCGCGACCATTGCCCTACATGAACTCCCTGTGAGCAACCATGGCTCCTAGACAGAGTGACCTGCCCCCGGTTAGTGAGCCAGGCTCTTTGTGAGTCCGGGGTTGTTGTGGTGCCACTGTAGGGCGAATTCGTCGGGGGTGAGGTAGCCCAGCGAGGAGTGCGGCCGGTAGCGGTTGTAGTGCTGCCGGTAGTCCACGGCCATGACCTTGGCCTCGAGCAGGGTGTGGAAGACCTCGATGGCGAGGAGCTCATCGCG
>Ga0194133_10006417_pt1 | contig 14462 bp, 15 predicted proteins | sample TA2KigOf40mmetaG_FD_155448 | JGI IMG/M metagenome (GOLD analysis project Ga0194133, IMG submission 155448) | Freshwater microbial communities from Lake Tanganyika, Tanzania - TA2015055 Kigoma Offshore 40m | ecosystem: Environmental > Aquatic > Freshwater > Lake | place: Tanzania: Lake...
TTCCGTTGGTCTCACCCTGTTCGCGCACCATCTTCATAAACTTGCGCAACCGTTTTTGCGGTGGGTCGCCCGTGCTGTCAAAAAAGAAGATAACCCGCGCACGAACATCAATAAACATACTCACCCAATGCTCGCCCGGTTTATTATGCGGGTCTGTGTTAAAAACAATCCCGATTTTATGCTTTCCATTTTTCACGTGCTTCATAATATCGAACTTACATAACTCTTCCCATACGCATTCCCCGTCTTCAAGCACCTCGTCGTAATCAACAGGTGATGGACCGATAAATAGGAACGATGGGTTGGCGTGTTCATATTGTTTGAGAGAATTCGCAATATCAATACTCGAGAGCCACTCGTGAATATCCTTCTTCCATGTTTTCGGTGCTTGTGGCGCAAATGTATAATGAAGCATTTCTTTATCCATACCTGATGATACGAAGCTCTGACGCAGCCAACACGCTTCTTGATGGCATACGCTGTTCATATTTTGTTTCAAAGCGGTCCAAATCGCACGCGGATCTGAATCTATGATTTTCTGATCAGGATGCCGTTTATTCCAAAGTGATTTCAACTTGTCGAGAGATTTCGACGAATAGCATGAAAAATCCTTTGTTTCGTTGATATCAGGGTCGGTTTGATCTCTCGGCGCACAACTTACCGACTTGAATTTATCGGGAGTGCCTCCTCCTCCGATTCCGTCTCCGCCGCGTTCGCCTTTGTTGGTCGGTGTATTTGTATTCATGAATAATTCAAATACTATATAGTATTATGTCATTAAAAAATTGAAGTTTTTATATTTTATTCACCAAGACGCAAGATATCGTATCGTATCGTATTGTATTGTATCGTCTGGTCCATCAATATGCCAATCATCACTCGTTCTCAAAATAAGAAGCAGCAGCAGCAGCAGCAGCAGCAAGAAGATTCTGAATATGAAATATCAGTTCATGTGGAACATAATACCAGTTCAGAAGGAAAACACAGAGCAATCCGCCGCGTGAAAATAACAACGCCTTCATTCATCGAGGCAAGCACCCGAACATATAAGGTATATTCGGCAAATATAAAACCGAAATCCGGTAGTAAAAAAACGCTCACGGAGGCGATCCAACAAGCAAAAGCAGAAGCAGAAGCAGCAGATGCTGCCGAAGTATTGGTATCATTACAAAACACAACCGGTTCCGATACTTCGTGTATGAACCCGATGACCCAAGTAAGTATATATATGTATCGAATCGCAATTTACAACATAAGCCAAACAGTTCATTACAAAACCGCATATATTCTATACGACAAGAAGAATTGTTTATATCACGTGTATTCCATCGTATCAAATCAGATACACGCAACGAATCGTGCCGCCTCAGCATCCGAGTCATCAGCAGATACCAGAACCGAATTCACGCTGCCTTTGCCTACAAATACAGTTCAATTTACATATAAGTCGTATATCGAAGATACGATTGTGAATTTCATGATGACGATGATCGTTCCATCCAACGGCCACGATTATTACATTCAAGACGACATATTCGGTCTTGTTATTGATCCAAGTGAATTTCAAGAAAAGGCATTCAACGAAAACTCGTGCTACTACGACATCGAAGATATTGTGTATGACGAAACATCGAGTGAGACTACAAATGGATTCAAAGCGTTTATGATGATACCCTCGCGCCACTTCTGGTATTGGCCTGCTAATACTGTTGTCACGGCGACATCGACGGCAGCGTATCATGACAATATATATACAAGTCAACTTCTCAAATCTGTGCTGACGATACTGTCATGTTCAGACTAGTCGCCGTTGCTGTCGTGTGTTTTTGCGACAGAAGACGACGACGACGACGACGACGATAATACTCGTTTTGAAATTTCACTTTGATAATCACGCACTTTGGGTAAGCGTGCGTTTATATCCTCTGCGTCTTCACGCGGTTTCAATATAATAAAATCGTCGATTGTTTTTTTTCGCATACACATTTTATTCGCAAATGACATAATATTATTATTCATGGACGACGACGACCGCGGGGGCGGTGACGATGAGGGCGACGATGAGGGCGACGATGAGGGCGACGATGACGGAGACGACGGCGGTGACGGTGACCGAGCCTTCATTATTTTCTCTTGTAATTCATTCCGTGCGTCATCACTTATCATATCTGTAATGTCATTCCATTTCAAATACTCGATACATGATTTAATGTATGCTTGATGCGCATCGTTGATATTTTCGTTTTCACATCGTTCATGAAATAAGTCACGCGTCATATTCATTATTCGTTCTTTATAATACAACTTTTCCTTGCGAAAGGTTTCTTGGACAGTGTCGGACGTATTCGCCAACGTTTTTTTACATCTATCGTATTTGGATCGATTCGCCATCACTGATAACGTAAGTTCGTTTAATTCGTCGGTCCAACTTTTGTTGTCGTGGTTGCGGTCTCTTTGATTTTCATCAGCCATTTACGCACAGAATTGTAAATAATAATAGAACAATAGTTTGCCATATATTGTTATATTATTATTGTGCGATGCTTTTATACTCGCTACTGCTACTGCTACTGTTATGATCGCATCGTTAAATGCTCCCTCGCATTCGACCCAGCGGTTGCCCTCGGAATAAATGTTGCGAATTTATTGTTCGTCTTTTCGCGTTCATTCGTCGTCGTTGCCCTACCCCCCGAAAAACCTTCCGATATACGTGACATCTGCGTTGACTGATCATTTTCCTTCAGTTTCTTTTCTAACTGTTCCTTCGGAATATAATTCGTCGTGGGCTCCACGACAGGCCCACCTTCACCTGTACAAAATCCATCATAATCACAATCTAATGTGCGAAGCTGAAACCGTGTTGAATTATCAAATGTTAGTTTGCCTAAATTGTGAGGATTCGGATTCATCGGTGCGAAATTTGACGCACCATTATCGAATAAATAGGGATTCGGTTGTTCGACATCACGCGCGATAACTGTAACATTATATAAATCACTATCCGAATTTGGCACATATACTGCGCGATCGTTGCGTTGAAGAGCGAAAAATTGGTTACGAAGCGATGATTCTACATTCACGCGTTCTGCCCAGCCACGCCATGGTGCTCGTGCGTTTCCCGGATTAAACACCGTTTCTGTGGAAAACTGCTGATACGGTTGTATCTGGACGGTAGGGACCGGTCGTGTTTCTAAAATCGGCATCATGGCGTATTTCGACGAAAGCGGACGAACATCGAATGCCGGTCGTAATGCCGCCGAAGGAATATTTCTATCGGAAATCCGCGAATTAATCTCGTCTAGGCGATCATGATGATTCGAATATGCGCCATTTACAACTCCATAAAATTCCATCTTTGTATTATTATATACTTACAATATTATATACTTATTATATCGTACGTTTGACCGAATGATATATAAACACAATACGTTATTATTATGTATCTTATTATACATCGTATAATCAGCGTTAGAACCTTGTATAATGTGTGGAATATTCTATTTTCAAACCGTGGCGAGAATAGCCATCGCCCAATTAAAAACGTTACAGGAAAATTTTATTTTATCAGCACATCGAGGGCCTGATAAATCAGTTTTTATGAAAGATGATACTCGCGCATGGGGGTTCCACCGCCTCTCGATCAACGGAATGGACTCCGCTGCCGATCAACCGTTTCATCTGAAAAATTGTCGCTTGATATGTAATGGTGAAATCTATAATTTTCGTGCATTGATCGAGGAGTTTGGATTGGCTGGCGAATACAAAAGCGGGTCAGACTGTGAGATCATCATTCACTTGTATCGGAAAATCGGCATTCATGAAACGGTTCGTCGATTGGATGGTGTATTCGGATTTGTTCTCCACGATTATGAGAATGGTATTACATATGTCGCGAGAGATCCGGTGGGTGTACGTTCCCTCTTTATCGGTGTATCGCGCCATGATGGTATGTTCGGTGGCGAGTATTCTGATTTAATGTGTGTATCGATGAATCCAGATCATTATGGGTTGTGTATCTCCAGCGAACTAAAATCAATCCATGCGTTATGTGATACGGTTGTTCAGTTTCCGGCGGGAACATATATGGAATATTCAGGCGAAGATGACGGAACCGCAGTTTTTCGGAGTTATTACGATTACGCGTATCTTTCGTATAAATCACATCAGGGTATCAGCGATGTAAGCACCGTTTTGAAAAGAACGAATGACTGTTCATTATTTGAATGTCAGTTGAAAGAGTTGTGTGTGAATTACTCGTATCCGATTTCAGAGCCGCTGGGTGGCGAGGCAGAAATACTCACAAATATACGCGAATTATTTACAAAAGCGGTCGTGAAACGACTCATGAGCGAGAGACCTGTCGGTTGTTTGTTATCTGGTGGATTGGATAGTTCACTTGTTACTGCGATTGTTGCGAGAGAATTGAAACGTTCGTCGCCAGATACGGTTCTTAACACCTATAGTATTGGACTGGAAGGGTCGGTGGATCTCATTTGGGCGCGGCGGGTTGCAGAATATTTGGGCACATGTCATCATGAAGTCGCGTTAAAAGAACGCGATTTTTTAGACGCAATTAATGACACAATATATCAAACAGAAAGTTACTGCACCACGACGATTCGTGCTTCGGTCGGAAATTATCTCGTGAGTAAATATATTCAACAACAAAGCGACGATGTCGTTATCTATTGCGGCGACATGTCGGACGAGATATTCGGTTCATACCGCGGATTCTTGAAAGCACCGAGTGATGCGGATTTTCATCGAGAGAATGAGCGCATGATTCGCGATGTTCGTTTTTTCGACCTGCTTCGATCGGACAAAAGTATCAGTGGTGCTGGACTGGAGGCACGCGTGCCGTTTGCGGATAAAGAGTTTTTGACATATATTATGCGTATTCCACCGCGGTTCAAGAGGTTCGATGACGAGATAATCGAGAAATATTTGCTGAGAAAAGCGTTTCAGGGTGGCGGTGGCGGCGGTGGCGGTGGCGGTGGCGGCGATGATGGCGACCGCCGTCCTTTGTTACCGGATGATGTTTTATGGCGACGTAAGGAAGCATTCAGCGATGGCGTAAGTTCTGCTGAGGGACGCACATGGGTTCAAATGATCAAAGAATTCACTCATCGCGTAGTTACCGATTTTGAATACAATAATACGAAAAACTACCTTTATTCATTACATAATCCGCCATATGATAAAGAAAGTTTTTACTATCGTAAAATATTCGAGACGATGTATGATGGACGAGGTTCTACAATCCCCTACTATTGGCGCCATCCTTTTTGCGAGGGTGTGCTTGATCCTAGTGCGCGGTTACTTTCGTTTTATGTTGCGGATACGGTGACGGTAGTGGCGGCGTCGGCACAATAATAATAAGAATAAAAAAGTGTTAGAACATATATACACATTTTTATTTGCGTTTTTTACTACTTACTGAAATATCTGCCAGAGAACAACCAATCGAGACTCTTTTTTGTCGATGAATACCTGCCAACCCGAATTGTGTTTGTCTTCGTCTTTAATATCCATCATCCCGTATACGTTTCCATTTGACGCAGCAGCAACCACGTCCAACACGTGAATTTGGTAAGATCGCTTCGAATCGGGATTTGGTGCCGATATTTGAAAACACTCTTCATTTGTAATCACTTGGCGAAGTTCGTCGTGCTGTTTATCAGCCACCTTTGATAAGATAGTCGCTTTGATAAGCTCTTGTTTGACTTTTTTACTCTTTTTGTCGACAATTGTCTCAAGTTCAAGCTTGTCGAGCTGGATGATGTGAGGAATGCGTTTGTGTGGTGCTTCTGCCGATTTCATTTCTTTTTTGGTAACAACATCGAGAGATTGTTCGGCAACCATACGGGCGAGGTTTCTTGCTGTTTCTTCCTGTTTCTCAACACGCATAAATGAGCGTTCGTTCGTGTAAATTTCGACAGGCTTGTATTCGGGGATATTGCCGATATTTCCAAACAAACGCGCCATTGTTTGGTACGCTTCGGCCGCGCATTTGATGTTTGGTGGAATGATTCCATAATCAAACAGGAATCCGTCATGAACACCTTTTACCGACCCACACTGAAATGTCACGCCGCGTTGGACACACATGTAACCGGTTATCGCAAGAGGAAAGCGTGACCAGTTATTGTCTTTGTAGAGTTTTGCCAAAAGCGTATTGAATTCTTGAGGTATTTCGTTTTCTTGGACTGTGAGGTAGTCCTTCAAATCAATCGGTTCATCTTTTCCGGGCACAAGAATCTCTTTGCGTTGCCCGTTGATGATGATGACGACAAACCCGCGCTCCTTGTGAAGAAACTCGGCAATCGCGTCATGACTTGCGGTAGAATTTGCGCCTGGAATGAATGCGCGCATACCTGGTTTCGAAAGTGTTTCATTCGTAGAGATGATGTGTGTAACGTAATCAATCGCGGAAGAAGCGGCGAAATTGGTCTCCTTGCGCGATGCTTGTCTGAGTCCGACATAGCAATCTGGGTGAGTTTCCAAGTAAGGCAGCACGCGAAGTTCTTTGTATTTTGCGACGACCGCGTCAAATGTTGCGCTCACGAGTGTCACTTGGTTGATGAATGGGAATTCGATCACTTTTTGGTATTTTGACCACAGGTTGATGCTGAAATCGGCTTCGTCGATCCAGATGTTGATTTTTTTGGTGAAGTGGCGTTGCTTTGATAGAAGCTCGAATGTTTTGGAAAGGTATTCCATGCGTTTGGCGTGAGCGCAGATGACAACCATTTCGATGGTTTCATTCATGATTTCCAAGGTCAACGCTTCCGAGCTGATGTTGCTTTTTTTTGTTCCAGATGTCCAGCTGAAAATGGCGCCTTTGATGCATGCGTCGCTGGCACCACCTTCTTCTTTGCTTTTGGTGCTGGTGCTGGTGCCGAGGTCTTTTTTCATACGTGTTTTGGTTTGTTCCACAAGCAAACGGTTGTTTGCGGAAATGATGATGTTGATGTCGACAGGATCAAATAATTCTCCTAGTTTGTATTCCTTGATTAGTTCCTCCATTTTGCGCGTCTTTCCGCTTTGAGCCGGAAGATAGAGCGACTTGCATTTCGACTGTTGCGAACCCATGTTGTTGTATCTGTGTGTCTTGAAGCATGATATATATGTGAAATGAATAAAAGCATTTCAATTTTTTTTGAAATGCTAATTCGGATTGAATATCATGAACAAAATCATTTTTCTATATTGTTAAATTTCTTATATGTTTATCTTCATTTATCGCGGATTGTAAAATACTATCTAACTATTCTATAGTGAACACGTTTTGATTCGCATGAATAACATAAAAACCGCAGCCGAAGACCTCATCGTGGCAGTTATAACCAAAATCCGCGACACAGTTACACCATTATTCAATAAATATACAGCGTATTACAAATACATCGAGTTTTTTTTTTATGGTGTATATGCTCTTTTATTACTCGGAATTTACAATACTGTTCCGCAATATATTCCAACGCTGCGTAATATCGTATTGTATTCCGCTGTCGTGATTCTATTACTGCGTTTCAATAGTATATCTTGGAGTAATCCGAAATTTGCGATACTAGGAGGAAGCACATTTAGCGACTTTGACAGAAAACTCATCATTTCTACATGTTTATTTATTTTAGTAACCCATATTGTATCGGAAGCCCTCGTCGAATACGCAAAACGCCAACTTCAGAGTAAAATAATCATGCCAGTGGGGATTGTCGGTGGGAAGGTGTTTCAACCCATATATCACGTGAATACGTAGCCCCAACCGCAGGTGTAGACAGATTGATTTACAAAAAATTGAAATGTTTTGTAAATGACGTATAACATACATACGATTACGTTTCAACGAGTTACAAGAAAATGGACGGACAGCAGCATCAGCCGCATCAGCAGCAAGGAGGATATCGCGTTGCTGCTGGGGGCGACAGCAGTGGTATCGTATCACAAGCCGCAGAAAATCTACAAAAGGAACTGAATACACTCATGGACGTGCTTGAAGAAATTCAAGATAAAATACCCGAAGGTGAATACTTGCGCGGAATGAATGCTCTTTGCGCGCTTCACAAACAAAAGCAAACTACGTTTGGTCGGTTGCGCCCCGGCGCGATTCTCTCTTGCTGGAAAACGTTGGATGAAATCGCGGAAGAAGATGAAGAATTATATGACGAAATCATGGATGTCGCCGATGAAATCGTTGTCGAACTTTGCGGCGAAGACTCGTCGATTTACACAAACGAACGCTATAACCTGGTTCATCGAGGTGACGAAAAGGATGTGTTTGATATGCTTGTGAATTATAAGCCAGAGGAAGGAAACGCTGGATATGAAACCAGTCCGATGGTTCTTCATCACGCGATTCAGGTGATTATGTCGCGTTTGTTCGATGATACGCATCATGAACTCGAGATTGTTCGACCGGTGAGTTGTCAGTGTGGTTGGCGTGGAGCACAAGGAAACTGGGATAGACACGTTACGAATGTGCGTCATCAGCGTTGGGTTAATGCTGAACGCGAACGAAAAGTTCAGAAACGGCTGGCGGAAGCACGAGAGAATATCGTCGCACGTCGTGAACAAGGTATCGTTTATCTCAAAGAATTACACAATACGCCAGAATCAAGAATTGCGACGATCGAAGCAATACATGCGGCTGAATCTGCTGGCGACCGCGTTATATTCATGTGTGCCGATGGAACGATGAGCTGGTTTGCTTGAAGTGCGTGTGCGTGTGTGTGTGTGTGTGTGCGTGTGTGCGTGTGTGTTTATTTTTTTATTATTTTTTAGTTTGTGTTCCATGATGTTGTCTCTGTTTTCGAAAAAAATTGAAATACTTTTTTAACATGTAATAGAATACAGCTCCAGAAATGAACAGCAGTCTACAAGAACAACCGAAACAAATCTTCTACAAAATCGCCGAGGCGTTGATGAATGGAAAAATCACACCAAAGCAAGCGTGTTCCTTTATTGAGAAGGTGCGCGATACTGATATGTTTCCCGACGACATGGAAACAGAAGACGACATGCGGCAGAAAGGCTTCAACGAAATCGCCGGGATATACGCAGATTGGAAAATCACAACAGAAGACGCTTGCGAATCATTCAATCAGTGGATCGATGAATGGAAAGGAACCCTGTGAAAAATTGAAAAATATGTGTTGAACTCTCTGAATTGGTTGATGCGTAGTATAGGTGTATTTCTCTACCTGTGTGGTGCGTGTGTGTATCTAACGATTACGAACCGTCTTATTACGCATATTCCTTACAGCGGTCGTATCATCTACATAAAATACGTTACTTTGGGGATGGTGGGTTGAATGCCCCTTTTTTTTAGCAGTTTTTGAAGAACGCCGTCCTTTTTTTGATTGATTTGACGGTGACGGTGGTCCATCACGAAAAAATTGTTGAAGATGGTATAATATATATTTGCTAATGATTTCATCGATCTCGCGCGGATTCATTTTTCTTTGAACTGTTTTCGCGTCGTATTTGGCTATATTTGCATATTTCATAAAAAGGTCATGTAGCTCGATCGAGAGAATCTGTTTTTTTATAGTGCTCGTCATTGACGGCGTGATTGATTGGATCGCAAATTTATCAAATACATTTCGAAACAATACGCTATTTATAAACCGAGTGACGAATGTCTCAAACGAAATATACGAATAATAAGGTTGTAATTTAATATAATATACGCGTTCATCTGTCATTTTAGCATGATATAAATCATCCAAAAAACATACTTCGATGTCGGCCGGTAAACGCGAACAATATATTAGGTCACTCATCGTTTTTTCAGACGTAGTTCTTTGCGGAAATCCGTCATTTGTTGATTGATGTTGGTCTGGTTTATATCCACCGATTAAACGGTCAAATAATGGAGGCACAATCATTAGGCCTTTACTCTGTTGCGCGGTTTGTCCCGCAAGTGTGATTTGTTTCAATTTATATTCGAAATATCGTCGAATATGCGTAACCCATTTATCCGGACCCATATTGTTCGTATAAATAATTACCTTACGACATACTCCAGCGGTTTTCTTTTTGCGTATATAATCCAATATACGCACCATATTCGGTCTTATTATTTCCGGGTATAAATCAACTAAATCGTTGAAATAGTGATACATAATATCGGAGGATTTGAAATAGTCGTCTAATACATGACCAAATATTGAAAATTGAGCAAAATTTCCGAGTGTTTCATCCACATCAAATACGACGACTTTATTCTTTTTACTGGACATCGTTATTCGATCTGTTTTTTTTGGAATACTTATTATATCATCCTATAATAAATATGCGAAATCGGACAGAATATACAGATACTGATATTGATGAAGATATGAAACTTACACGGAGCGATTATCTAAAAATCCTTCATCATTATCAACCGCACACGCGTAAATCAGCGTTGTCAAAAATGACGATGAAGTCTGTAAAAGAACGCGCCCATCGTATTCTAGCTGAAAAAATGTGTCATTGCTTGAAAAAATCGACTAGAACCGCGAATATGAATGATGAAGGACGTCGTATCGCATATTGTTCACGTTCCATATTTAATAATCGCTGTATTCGGCCGCATGGTTTTCGATGTAAAACACAGACAACACGTCGGGGTCGGGCCTTGCGCCCTCGACTTACAAATGACATTACAAAAACATGCCGGCGTGTGCGAATATAACGACGCGAATGAATGATGTCAATCCTCTGATTCAACGTATTCGACCGCGCGTAAAATGAGGAGTTCTTCCTGACTCAATCGCTGGAAAACCGCATTTAGTTCGAATTTTATATTAAAGACGAACTTTTTCACGTTTCGTATCGTTACAATATGTAACGCCTCTTCTTCATTATATTTCACTCGGAAAAGACAGCCGCCTAATGTAACATACGGTCGTGTTTCGAGAGACCGAAGCGGTATCCAACGAATAAGTTGGTTATGTTTCAGTTCGTCGGCGGTTTCAACGACGCGATACATCTGTAATTTACGCTCAAATTCCTCAAATTTCTCTGGTGTTAAATTCATCGACGAGAGAACCTCTTGTCTTCGGGCCGCTATTTTCGGTAAGGTCATATTCATAATCGGGCTATTTTCGGTTTTCGTCATCGCTGATAATATCGCATTTACATCAAGTTGAAATGTTGGTTCATCCAGAACTGATTGGAGTATATCTTCGTCTGAATCTACCGCATAATCTGAGTCGTTTATCACAGGATTTTGGTATTGTTTTTTAGGGTCACATGTATACGATGACGCGGATGATGACGAGGACCATGAAACCTCGTCGTTGTCGTTGTCGTTGTCGTTGTCGTCGTTGTCGTCGTCGTTGTCGTTGTCGTTGTCGTTGTCGTCGTTGTCGTCGTCGTCGTCGTTGTCGTCGTTGTCGCCGTCATCTTGTAATAATGTTTTGATATCAAACGGTTCATCATAATATTCATATTCATCACACAAACTTGATTTTTCAATGGCAGACGTTACAATACGATTTACTGCGGTTTGTGGAGATTGAGTGCGCGACTTTGACCGAGACCGAGACCGAGACCGAGAACGTCCGCCCGCCGATGGACGCATGTATTCCATATTTACAACTACCGTTTTTTTCATGGTATTGTGTATAATTATTATCTATAATTATGTGTTTATTATACATAATACGAAAATGAATCAAAGTTCGTCATCTCGAATAATTTCACTTCCGCCTCCTCAGAAGTTCCCGCCGATGATAGGCGCGCACATCGCACGTAACACACAGCCTCCAACACAGTATCTAGGTAAAGGACGTGGATATTCTACGTATTATCCGATGCTGTTTTGATATCGAAATCGGCGATTATCTTTAAAAATCATTCTTATCGATAATCACCGATTTCGCGATTTGTTTTGCGACCTTTGCCACATTCTCTTCATCGCCATCCGTAGCATGTTTCGCCAATGTCATATAAATCTGATTTGCTTTTGTTTCGCTATTTTCGCATTGTGGGTGTGTTTTCGCCCATTCATTCACCATAATTACATTCTTATGTTCTACAGTATGAATCGCATCCAAGAGCTTCTTACTGTGTATTCCTTCGCGCTCCCATTTATTATCGTCTTTGATGTATAATACTTCTCTCTTACTATCACTACAATGAATCGGCCGTTTTGTAACTTCGGTTTTTTCAAGGTTGTCAATAAATATCTTTGAGATTCCCTTGACAAATCCGCGCTTTCCGACATCTTCCATATCATTCGTATCCAATTCAATCGTTTTCACAAAATCAGTCATGTTCATCGCATCCTTACACTCTTCGTTCAAAAACATATTAATATTAAATGTCTTATTGTTCGAATTATTCGTGATATTTCCATTCACCGTAAGGTTGTTTGTTGTCATCATATTATTGATATTTGATACATTCGATCGTGTAGATTCTGATGTTGCCATATTCACATGATTACTATTATTCGCGGATGGTGTGACGATTAGGTTTTGCCCAATCGTTGTTAATACCGCATTACATAATTGTATCATTTGAGATTGTTGAATTTGATTCGTTTTACTAAGTTCGGCGTTCGATTGACACAATTCGGCGATTTTGGCTGAAAATACGTTATATACAGACTTGTCTATATTATTCTCACTCGAGCATTGCTTTGAGTGTCGCCATAAACTTCGTTGAGCCATATACTTTCGGTCACAATAGGGACAACGATAGGTCGGCGGGGGCGGCGGCGAGGGGGGGTCAAAAATGGACATTTTTTTGGACATCACATGTAGCGGTGATTTATGCTTTTCAGTCTTAATATGTTTGAGATAATTAAATTTTCGTGACGTAAAATAGTCACACTTTTCGCAGCGGTAGAGTTGCTCCTTTTCCATGGTGATGTTTTTCACCTGACGCTAATTGTGACGATAAATCGATAAAATTTCAAAAATCCACCTGACTGAATAAGTAAGCCTGCTACAAAATATCACCTAAAGTAGCAATGTCCGTTTTTTGATATATAAATGTCCATATTTTAAAATGGCCGAATGGCCGCCGATCGATCGAAAAAAAATTACAGTCACAAATTTTTGGACCTCCGAAAAAAATTGTGACGATAAAGTTAAAAAATGCGATTTTTTGTGTTTTAAAATCTCCGGCGCAAACGGCGTTTTGGACATTTATTTGGACATTTTCAAAAGTAGCAGAATTTGCTACTTTTTGAGGGAATCGGTCGTTTTTTAGTGTTTTTAAGGATTTTCAAATTATTGAGACTGATTATGCTCATGGTTTTAATTTTGAAGCGAATATTTTTGGATGAAAAGTGTCCGAATATGATTCATCAGTGGTTTGAAACCTGGAGGTTTGGAATTCTCTCGATTTCATGTTTTTGAAGCGAATAATTTTGGCTGAAAAGTGTCCGAACACAATGATTCAGTGGTTTGAAACCTGGAGGTTTGGAATTCTCTCGATTTCTCATTTTTGAAGCGAATATTTTTGGCCGAAAAGTAAGATTTCCGAATCACGTGGGTTTTATGAACGAGGAACTTTTATGAATCCTCGATTACTTTTAGGTTGTCCTTTTGAATGACCACGCGCTTTGCTACTTTTCGTATTACTTTATCTATATTTCCGTCCTTCTCTCCATCAGTGACGGCTTTCGATAACCTGAAGTATATTTCATTCTCTCTGGTGTTGCTATTCAAACAGCGCGGGTTGGCCTTCGCCCATTCATTTACGAGGACGACATTCTTATGTTCTACCGCAAGGACCGCATTCGTCATTTTCGCATGGTCCGGCCCTTCACGTTCCCACTGATCATCTTCCTTGACATAAAGGGTTTCGCGTTTGACGTCACTGCAATGGACCGGTCTTTTATACACGTCGGTCTTTTGAAGATTGTCAATGAATATATTCGACATCCCTTCCACATAACCAAGCCGGCCGACATTCTCTAGATCGGTCATGTTTAACTGAATGGAATTCACAAAGTCCTTCATGTTCATCGCATCCTTACATTTTTCATTCAGGAAGAGGTTCATGTTGAAGGTCGGGTTGTTACAGTTGGTATTGTTACTGTTGGTGGTAATCGTGGTATTATTGACTTGTGATGTTTGATGTTGTTCTGTCAATGACTTTAACATCTTCATCATCTCTTGATTATCTTTTACTAACGCAAGAAACATCTCTTTGGTTATGGTGATTTTATCATCAACACACAGTGTCGCATCGTTTATATTTTCGTGTTCTTCATGAATATCATATGGATGAGCACTTACTATATAATTTTCGGGTGTATTTAGTTCTGATTTGGGTTCCATATACTCATTCAGAATATGCTCTTGCTTCTGCTGCTGTATTTGCTCTACTCGTAATTTACATTTCGCCTTGTGTTGATAAATTGTGGTTCTAGACTTAAAAACGCGATTACAGTATTGACACGAATAAACGTCTGGTTTAACAGTTGGTGTTGGGGTAATTATGACATTACTACA
>Ga0194133_10006420_pt1 | contig 14460 bp, 9 predicted proteins | sample TA2KigOf40mmetaG_FD_155448 | JGI IMG/M metagenome (GOLD analysis project Ga0194133, IMG submission 155448) | Freshwater microbial communities from Lake Tanganyika, Tanzania - TA2015055 Kigoma Offshore 40m | ecosystem: Environmental > Aquatic > Freshwater > Lake | place: Tanzania: Lake Tanganyika...
TATCAAATTGAAAATCAAGTGACTATAAGACACAACTTTCAGTCAAAAAGAACTGTTGTAAAGTCAACACTACTCTCATTAACGTGATTTAGTGTTAGAATAATCAGTTGATAATACAAGCTAAAAGCTAAAAAAAATTATCTTTAACTTCACTGTCAAGGAAGATTACCACACTGCAATTGCATATAACACTGATCAACAGGCTAATTTTTAAGGGAAATGTTAAACCAACAATTCTCACTGATTAAGCTACAATCCTGACTGAAAGAAGTCATGGTGTGGGGGGCAATATTTGAAGTAAATGGCAACATTGGAGATTTGGAACATTTAATGGCCGAATTGCTCCAAAAATATTGGCATTATTTCATGTGAGTTTTACACAAAATAGATTTGCCAAATGTGCAATTTATATTAAAGTACAAATTAATTTTTTCAAATGTCATTTTCTCTAGAAAAAATAGAAATAAATAAAAATGTTCTCTACAGACAAGCTTCTGGTACTTTTTTCCATTATCTAGACATGATTTTTAAGTTACAAAAGTTGGAGTTGATGGGAGTTGAACCTAGAACCTATCTATTATGAGGCTAAGCACCTTACCCTATGCTATGGGATCTTTATGATATATTGAAAGTTTTTTTTAACTACATGAAAAGTTTATGATGTTTTGAGGTCAATGTGGTCATTTTTTCTACAAAAAGTATAAAAATTGTAAGGAGCAGTGAAAAAAATGAAAGGAAAAGGCTTTTCCTTGTTTTTTGTTCACTAAAACATATATTAAGTATATAAAATATTCAACAGTTTCTGTATATTGCAATAGATATTTGGGACACCTTTGGCTGGTTGGTTGAATGTGTACTCTAAAAATAGACATAATAAATACAGTTTTTCAATGCACATGTTATAAACTTCTCGTCTATCTACGCTACGCTCGGAGAGATAGGGAGGAACGTCTGTGCGTCGTCGTCGTCAATCTCTGAATGCCAGTGCACAGTCTGTCTAGTACAGCGCATGCATAGCCGAGAGAAGTCCGCCCCACGTGCGCCACTCTCGCGCTTGCGCTGCGAGCTCGCGCTCTCGCGCTCTCGCGCTCTCGCGCTCTCGCGCTCTCGCTAGCGCAGTGAAGCGGTGCTTCTCGTCTATCTACCCTACGCTTGGAGAGATAGGGAGGAACGTCTGTGAACTAAAAAATGGTCATAGGTATAGACGTCTATGCTAAGGTAACACCGGCGTCTAGATGTAAACAAACTTGGAAGTGAGTAAGCAGTGATAAAATTGTGAAGTTGTTGTCGAAATGGCAGATCTAGATGCCCTTGTGGACCAATATGTCCAAAAAGTGTTAGTCAGGCTACCAGGTGAGCAAACTGTGCCCAATTTTTGTTATAAAAAATCAATGCTCTTTTTTCTCATAGGAAAAGCTATAAAAACTCCTTTGGTCAGTTTACCGACTATTGTGTTGCCCTTGAGGCTGACCCTTATGAAGTGGGGCCTGACTTTGTTGCCCGTTATCTGATGCATCGTTACCAAACTTGTGGTTTGAGTAGGCTCTATGTTCATTTATCTCCTATCAGTCACTTCTATCGGTCTAGGGGCAAAGATAGTCCATGTGACAACTCAAAAATCAAAATGATGATGAGAGGTATCAAGAGACAAGAGAGCCAAGAAGTATCAGTCCGAAGGGTGAAGCCTCTAACAGTGAAGATTCTGTCCGAAGCTCTCGCCCTCCTGGCCAGTGACTCACTTGTCGCTTGGCGAACCGTGTGGAGAATGCACATTTGCTTCTTTTGTTTCTTGCGTTTTGATGACTTGAAAAGGCTCAAGGTAATCTTAAAATAATGTCTATCAAACCAAATCATTTGAACCCAATATTTTTTAGGTTACTGACCTATTATTAGTTGAGGAAGATGGGGAAACATACTACCGCTTAAACCTAAAACTAGGGAAGACTAACCAAACTAATGAGCCTGACCACAGGACCATCGGGCGTACTGGTGCCGAAGTCTGTCCCTTTACCCTTACCGAACGGTACCTGCAACGGTTGGGTTCCACAACTTGCAGTCTACAACCAAGTTGTGACCCCAGAGATAGCTATCGCCCCCATCAAACCAGGTGATAGATGTTGCTGTCTTTCCCTTGTAAGCTAAAATTATAATGATCCTTATTTTTATAGGGTAGTCCCCTACACCCGAGCTTTAGATGACCTGCGAAACCTTCTTGATAGCCTTGGCTACGATGGAACCAAATATGGTGAGCACTCCGGTAAGCGCGGCGGCGCCACCGAGAGCTCCTCTAAGGGTATACCCGAAACTGATATCCAAGAGCAGGGAAATTGGAAAAGTTTGGCCACTACTCGCAAATATATCGATAAGTCTGACAAAAAATCTTTAGATTTTATTCGTAGAATGATTTAACCATGTTTTTTACTTTTTTGTGTTGAAATAAAGAGCAATAAATTCAAATTCTATTTTTCCCTTCAGTGGCCCTTCTGCTCCTTGATTTTGGAAAATGAATGGCTTCCACCTCTTAACTTCTGTAAACGGCTTCTTTGCTTCTCTTCTTTCATCAAAGTAGAAATTGTAAAAACTTGATGTTATCCAACTGGGTACCAGTATCACCCCCTCTGCTTCTGACTTTCTAATTCTTATAGCTATACGTATCAGGTATTTGATTGGGGCACAAATCCACAACACATCTTTTGACCAATCCTGGGCAAACGCATCTATTCCTGACGTTGAAGGCGTCATATACTCTGAGAAAAACTTCTTAACTTTTGCATTTTCTTCAGATGCAAATAAATCCAGTGTGAAGTGGAAAACTCTATCCATACTTTGGAAAGAAACCTGATCTACTGACCAATCATCAGAGTCTTTTGTTTTTGACAGCAAGTCAGCTTCTCCAATCCTTGGATCTTCACGCAACAAGTGTATAGGTGTGATAATTGTTTCCAATTGATTCAAATTCTTTGCTATTTCGAACACTATTTTTTGTATGTGGGCTTTCCCAGACCCTTTAGACAAAAAACTGACTACATTTGAACTGTCAGTACACCAATAGACATGCCTTTTTTGTAACTTCATATTTAGCCAACATTGAACTGTTTTATGTACAGCCAACAGTTCTCTGAAACCGCTTGACGTCCTCTTCTCTTCTTCTGATAGCAAGATACTTAATTTTTCTTTGTTTTTATCTTCTAGGTTAAATGCCACCACTTTAAATCCTGATGCATCTGAAACCCATATCTCGTTCTTTTCCGGTTCGTGGTTTAATACCACCTCTTGCCGTGTCACAGGTTTGTCTATAATGGTATCCACCCTCACATCATTTAGTTGTGACTTAATTGGCATTCCATTGCTTTTCTCATTGCGTCTAGAAGGAATTTCCATTCATCTTTAGTCGATCTATCTACAAACACTTGGCCTTTCCACCCAAACTCTGACGTGTGCTTTTCAATCAGACCATAACCAGATTTTGAAGCCACTCTGGCCACGAATCCATGCGAGGGTATTAGTGCTATAATATTCCCCAGTATCTTTGCCAAATGTTTTATTGGAATAACAGACTTCTCCACACTTTCCATTATCAATTTTCTTAGTTTATTGATTTTTTGATCGTCAGCATAAACTTTCATCTGAGTTGTATCAATTACAAATCCAAGATATTTTTTCCTCCTATCTGCTTGATCTTTTCCATCTGATTTCTCTTTGGAAATTTGCCACCCTGCTTTTTCCAATATCTCGTAGACTTTTTCTCTAAAATTATTCGCCTGGTCTTGACTCTGTGCCAGAAACCTTCCGTCATCAATATAGATGGAAAATTTTATTCCATGGCTTTGGATTTTTGAAATTATTGGCTTCATGATCTTTGTGATGACATGGACTGCACTTGCTAATCCAAAAGGCAAATGCTTATATTGGAAGTAAATTGTTCTACCTTCATGAATGAACGCAGCTCCCAAAAACTTTTGATGAGCCTCATAGATCTTCACATGATAATAGCAGGATGCCAAATCAAAGATAGATTGATACTCTCCCTTCTCTGTTAGTTCTAAAGCTTTCTCTAAATGCATAAGTGACACATGTTTTTCTTCTAAATGTAGATTAACACATCTTGAGGCGTCAAAAACCAGTCTATATTTTACAGTGCCATCCTCCAAATTTTTCTTCACCAAACCAAGTGGTGACACACAGTGTGGTTTGACTGTGACCTTATCTACAATTCCTTCCTCTATCATTTGCAATACAATTTTAGCAACTATATCAGGTTCTGCTCTAGCTGTGGCATTATTTTGTTCTTCATAAGTAGGGGGGGTTGACTTGAATGGGATTTTGTACCCTTTTTCTAACAGATTTAGCACCCACGGTGACGCCTCAAGCTCTTTTTGCCAAAAGTCGAAAAACTCGTGTTTATGAATGTTGCCTGGTTCAAAAATCTTTTGTTCCTGGTCTGACCCTTCCTCTTCTATACTCATGTCTTCTTCTCCCATCTCTATCGTCTCATAATCAATTTCATTTCCCTTTTCTTCTAACACCGTTCTAAATGACCAAAATAAAATATCATCATTGATAAAAAAGCCTTATATTTCCCACAGTAGTTTCAAAATGAAATAATGAAAATTATCAATAATTACTTGGGTGGGGCTCCAGCTGCGGCCTCAGTGGACAATACTTGGCAAAATGCCCTACGTTCCCACAACTGTAACACATTATTGTGCTCGGATGTTGAAATTGGCTCTGTGTCGCTTGTTGTACTGCAGGTTGTTGTGGTTGTAGAGGTACTGATACTTGTGGGTAACCATATGACAGCGGGTAGGGTTGAAACGGGGTTTGGGTCTGTTGTTGTCCGTAACCGTAACCATAGGTGTTATTCTGGTATCCTCTTCCCCGTCCTCGTCCTCTTCCTCTTCCCCGTTTGTAAGCTCCGTAAGTGCCGTACGAATTACCCTCTCTGCTTTCTTGCTTCTCAGTTAACTCCACTGCTTTCTGATAGTCAGGGTCATTATGCCTCCCTGCAATTGATATCAAAAACTGTCACAACAATCAAACAGTTGAAGCCTTATTCGGGGTATTACCTGAGTGTACAGCAGCTAAATTTTTGGCTGTTCTCCAACCTTGCTCGCACGCTACTTGTATTACTTGCAATCTTGCTCTCATTACTTTATCTGCCTCAACCAGTTGTCCAAACACCGTCTTCATCTCTATCTTCGTGAGCTTCCCAGGCTAAAATGTTATTGACATTTTATGAATTTCTAGTGTATCACAGTGCACAGTTTAACTGAGAGTACCTGAGGTTCTTCGATCGCAAGTGACTCTTTTGTTGCTTTTCTGAATCTCTTTGCTTGAGGTGTAGACTGAAGACTGACTATCTTGACGGCCTCTTCTGCTTCTTGTTGACCAATAGCATCGAACAACGTTCTTATCGCCGCATGCTGTTGCGGGATTGTTCTCAAAAAGAAAGTCACTTGCTAAAAACGAAAATGGAAATTTTCTAGTGACTTTTTAACAATTATTCTTCTTCTTCTTCTCTCACTTCTTCTTCAACATCTACTTCCTAACTTCATCTAAACTTCATTTAACTTCATCCAAAAAACTTCTAACTCTCTTCAACAAAAAATTTTACTTACATCTTTGAGACTATCATCCAGATCCTTACTAAGCAGAGCCCTCAATGCAATACGGCATTCATCATATTTGTCAGCTGAGAGAAGCCACCAGCAATCAGGAAAAATCGGGGACGACATTTTTCAATCTTGAATAAATCTTCCAAAGAATTTTCACTTTTTTGAAAAAACCGCGTGGTCTGTGAGGAACGTCTGTGCGTCGTCGTCGTCAATCTCTGAATGCCAGTGCACAGTCTGTCTAGTACAGCGCATGCATAGCCGAGAGAAGTCCGCCCCACGTGCGCCACTCTCGCGCTCGCGCTGCGAGCTCGCGCTCTCGCTAGCGCAGTGAAGCGGTGCTTTTTTCGTTTACTTCTTCTTTTACCACACAGGTGTAATTTTTGGCAAAATGGTGGGTCATTTTTTTGATTGGGATAAGATTATTGCTGAGCTATGAATCAATGGTTATAGCCCAAAACTGAACTCTGGTCCCTCAGATTCTAACCCTAGCTGTTGTTCCAGTTTTAGGACTGCTTTGCTAAAAGTTGAAATGGGTTACCGCATTTTATCATTTTACTTACATGATGTGTAAAATGAGCTTCAACTTTGTATTCCTGAATTTGATGTAAAATAAAAACTGAATGGCCTTTTTCCATGTTTTACAATGAAGCTAATTACATTGAAACAATTGATTTTGGTTTTAGCATTGATTGTTATTAATGTTGCATGAAGTCAAGGGTTACTTCACATTCCATGTTTGTTTTAGACATGAAGATATTTCAGGTAGAAAATGTTGAAGGTCAATCCTTTGTTTGTCAGGCTTTTTCCACACACAATTCTTCGTTTAACAAAAGTGATTGATAAGAATAACTTAACTTTCAATTGAAAAAGTCATAATATAGATCCAAACAAAAAAGTATAAAATATCAATTCTTTTATGGATATAATTGCAATGCTAGTCGACTCAAACCCTTTTTAAGGAAATCTTAAAATATAAACACCTCCAAAGAGGCTTTTGACAAAAATTAAGCTGGTTAAAACCATAGACATGAGTTCAATACATAGACTGTGCCTCCCTTCCTATGCTGCAGGAAATGTTTGCACCATAGTGATTTTTGGTTTACCAACAGCTAAATCTGTGTGGCTCAGGTGGGGTCAACTGTTGATAAACCTATACATAAACCCAAAATCGATTTTTATTATCCTTTCTCCCTCTATGTATCCAATCTCTATAATTAAAACATACAAGTCATCTTGATCTGTTTATTCAAAGCAACAAAAGTTGTCATGAAATGATTTGATTGATTCATCATTGTCTTTTTCAAGCTCTATTGCACATTAAATTTATGACATTAATAAAATAAGCAATCAAAAATGTTTTGGAAATTGTGCACTTTGACATACAATCTAATGTTTTCATAATGTGGGTACATAAAATATTGAATAACTATTGAAACAAGTGGGGATTGAAGCACTTGGTTAAGTCAAATACAAAAGTTAAAAGAATTTTTGGGGTTTATCTTAACTAACTATGCAAAATACTTAATTTTGCAACAATAAATAATAGCTTTGGTCTTATGCAGATTTCAAGCAATAAGAAAGAAAGTTAAATTGGCCACCTTTTTACAACACAGTTTAAAAGCATAATTTTTCATTGATCTAGTTTAGGATATTAAAAAGAGTCTACAAATTACTGTAGAAATCCATTCCTTTATTCAAAAGTCAACTGTTACCAGAGAGATGCTTAGATTTAAGTTTTCACGGTTGTTTACCTTTTTGATTGCAAAACCTTTTCTATCCCTATTTGATCCCCGAGTGCTCCTGATCAGCGCGCTCCTGTTTCGCATGTCCATAAAAAGACTTGCGCACCTTTACAGTGTTACCTGGTTGTTTCCCTATGTGCTTAAGCATAAGTCATTTAGGTAGATAATTAGATTTAGATTTGAGGTTTATTTTGATATTGTAAGGAAAGACAAAGTGCGACACTATTTATTCTCAGACATAGAGGTAGAGAGTTTTTGCCATAAGTGAAGTTGAGACGGAAAGTAAAATCAATTTCGAAAATATTCAATCACAAAAACAATACCTTTATCTAAAAAAGGAATATTGAAAAATGAAACTTTTGATTTTTTCATATAAAAGCGAGGTTGGCCAAATATTAGCTTTAGCCTAAAATGCAAATTCAAACACAATCGGTTCGGTGGTCTGGAAAACTTGGTAAGAAAAAAAGTCAAATACTCATCTAAGTCATCGTGTTTCCTTTGAGGCATTTAGAAATACCCTGGAGGAAATTTTTAAAAAATAGGAAATGATTTTTTACTTAGAAGTTGAAAACCACACAGGAAGCACTTTACATGTTGGTGCTTTGTATGACATGCAATTTTCAGATATTTTTCCAGCTACAGATTGCTTTAAAGAGAAAAAAAAATATTTTAAGTCAAGAAAATGATTGCATCATTTTGAACAACAAAAAAAGAGTTCTTGATTTCAGTTTTTTATCTTTGGAGCCCATATATAATCATATACTACAGACTGTGTACAAAACAGTACAGTAGCAGAAGAAACCCTGGAAGAGTTTTATTCTATTAGAATTTAAGGACTGAGCAGTTTTCAATCAATGTTGTTGTAAACACTTTACTTTAACTTTAATATAAATATGACAGAAGATCCTAGCAAAGAAAGTGGTAGGTGGGCAGTTCTTGTGTAAAAATCCCAGTTTTTCATAGCAAATAAAAAAAGAGTAATCTATCATGGTTCTTCAAGTCCTCAGGCTTATGGCTGGCCCCATGATGACATTTGCCATTACAAGAGAGCTCTACAAATGAGCTTGTTTCTCCTTACAAACAATCTCGGCCATTTAGAAAAAATATTTGGAGGAAGACAAAGAGAATTAAATGCTTTTTTCAATAACATATATTCTTAATATATATAATATTCTTAATGTAATTTTCAAGGTCCTTTGACAACTGGAGTAGATGGATGGTATTTTTAACACAGTTTTTGCTCTGTCAAAAATAAAATAGAAATGGCTGGTCGGACTGCCAGTAAAGGAGGGGCAACCGGGGCCTCCTATTGTTTGTCTGTCAGCTATAGAGCTATTCCAGAAAGTTGATTTTTTATTGCATACAAAAGCTGATCACTTTACAACAGTTCATTTGACTTAAACTTATGTCTTACAGTATTTTTATTTAACCCAAGGTCAAAGATTCATTCAACATCTGCAAGAATTTGTTAGGTTTCCTAGGCTTAAGAATAGTCTATATAATTAAGTACTTTTTTGAGTAGTAAAGAATCAATTTTTAAAATTTGTAGGCAATTTTTTCAAACAGATTTTTTTCTATTTTTCAGCCCGAAACAATCTTACCAGTGGTGAGCAAAAACGTCAATGGGTCTTCCACAAGAAAAGGCGTGCAAGACCATTCAGACCAAGGTTTCACACCTGAAAAGCCATCTTAAAAAAGCTTTTGTGAAGTAATTTAAGAAGAGTTTTGTCAGAATGAGACATTAAAAGACGCTGTATGATTTCAGCAGCTTTTCAAAGCTTGTCTTTATGATCGAAAACGAGCTAGCTGGATATTATAAGAAGTGTTATTATAACTTTTTTCCTCAGGATAAAATCATTTTAGATCTTCAGTTTCATTTCCTTCAGAAAATGATTCAAAAGAGGTTTTTTTAAATGAAAATCTCTAGTGACTTTTGCCCATTTTCTGTCTGATTTTCACAAAAAATGCTCCAGGTTATTAAGATTATTTCCTGAAAAATCAGACTTAGTTTCAATATTTTGCATTGCAACGCAATATTAAGGTGAGACAAGCTTTAAACAAATTCAAAATAAATCTCTCTAAATTAAAAAAAAATATTTCATTAACTTTTACATCAATTTTTGTTAGAGAGAGTGAGAAAAGAGATGTTGTCTTTGTAAAAAGTGAAAAAAGTGATCGATATTTCCAATAAATGGAACATGCCAGCCAATATGGAAAAAAGGTTAGCCTTTTTTCAAATTAAAATTTTTTCTTTGAAGAAAAGGTCAATCTAGCTGTTTCCAATTTTGAAACTAAAAAATCCTGATAAATTTTACGCTGTTAATCAATAATCCAAACGAAAAATAGCTAAATTTAACCTTAAGAATGAGATTGGATAAGTATTTTGTTTTTAGTAACTTATGACTTTGCCTAATTATTACACCACAGAGGTCATTCAGAGCATTTAGTACTATATGTAACCTACATATCATAAGATAAGATGGACAGACAATTGTTACAACATTGATAACTTAATGAAGCAGTGTAAAATTTATAAAACATTGGTGCACGCACATCACCACAGATATTTAAAAAATCCAAGCCAAGACAAAAGTGTGTCTCACATGATCACAAAAATCACATGTTTTTCATATGATAATAAATGAAAATGAATGAACATGATGAGGTGGTTGTAGCTCATGGCTATGACAACTGGCTGAGGACTGGGAGACTGGGATTCAATCCCCAGTCTGGGCAGAACTTTGACCTCTAGATTTGCATTAGTAATCATCTAACATGATGGTTACCTCAATCAGGATTTTTGTTATTATTTCAAAGTTTATATAATTAACCTTACTGAGATAGACACCACAAGATGATCAATTAAGGCTAACCTAGAGGTCAAATGTTTGCCCAGGAGATGGATCGAACCCTGAACCTCCCAGTTCTGAGCCAATTGTCGTGGCAATGAGCTATGACTACCCCTATAGTGTAGGGAATTATTGTGAAATCTAACACTTCAGTTTTATTACAATCAGTTCCTCAACAATATAGCCTAGTCTTAAGTATGCTCTATGGTTAAGGATCTCCAAATACTCTCAATTTATTGATTCAACTTTTTGGAAACTGACTTTTTTCCTCATCATATGTCATGACTTTTTTTCTACAATATAAATCATTTTTGACAAAAATTAAGTAAGGAAGTAATAGATGAAATGATTCCTGATCAATCATACATTTGCGTTTCTTTGATTGATCGTAGTATTAATAAGGCATTTGAATCAAGATGGTATTATTTTGATGAACAAGTAAGTCTATTCTGTCACAAGTAATTAGCTTCATAGCTTTTTAAGATGGTCTTGCCTATGCATGTGAACAAACAAAAAGCAGTTCCAGCCCTGATGATAGAAGAAGGTCCTGTGTGCTCAACCATGTGTCACCATCAACATTTTGTTGCTTGTGTAGAGGACCAAACTACCTTTGATGCAACACCAATGAAAATATATCCCTTGGGACACACAAAATTTAATCGAACCTTCATTTAAGATCAAGATGTTAGGAAATATAAAAGACATTTTCATATATTTTGACAACCCTGCAAAGCATGTGACAAATTATTTGAACAAAAAATCAACCTAACTCAAACCTACACAAAAAGTTTTTCATTGCTTCAAATTATTAATTTTACTGTCCGTTTGCTCACATTTTTCTCGTTCAAGCTATTGATTAGTGTTCATGGTCAACCATTTGAAATTGATTTTTGAAAAAAGAAAAGTAATTTAAAGAAATTTTGTCCCAAAAGTGTTTGAAACTGAAAAGATGCCACAAAATTTTATTGTTAAAATGGTATTGAACTGATTCTTCAGTGGTGAATTGAAAATAAAATACATTTTGTGCATACTTTTTCATTTATTCTAGCAAGATCTTCAAGGTTTTTATTTCTCTTTATTTCTCAAAATTAACAACCAAATGTTTCAATTTCAGTAAAATCAGACAAAATTGAGAAACTCTAATTAGTTGAGCAACGAGGAAAAAACCTCACAAGTGAAAAAAGGGTTTGAAGAAGAACCCAATATAATTTCTTTAATAAAATTTTGTGTGTGATTTGTTTCATAAAAAATAATATCTTGCTTTTGTTTCTCACTTTATTACATTTGGATTCAGAATTTTTTTACAATTTATAAAAGGTTGTTGGGATGGGTGGGGGTCAAACCTACAACTTGATTTTGTTACTCACCCCCCTAGACTATTCTGCTTCAGCAAACTCGCAGTTCTTTGAAAAACAACCAAACTTTGTTACAATAACAAATGAGATAAAAGAGAATATAGGTATGTATTTCAAAATGCTGAAATAAAATTTTTCGGAAGATCCAGTTTCAATTAATTTTCTTGAAATGTGAGTAACTTGGAAGAAAACAAAAATTCCGAATCGAAAAATTTTGCTTTTTCAATAAGAGACTGTAGCTTCTGATAAGGTACCTTTCTATTTGACCCTAGCAAGAATTTTTAACGTAAAAAGATAGTGATTATTATTACAGTAACTTTGTGACACTTAGATTTTGTTATCATTGACCAATCCATTATAATGAAGTGAACATTTTACTAATAATAAGATAAAATGTTTTTAAAGGTGTAAATGTACAATAACTATATATATAAACAGTCTCATTTAGATAATTTCGATTGATCAAGAGCCTTATTGTGATGTGATCATAGTGATTTATGTTAGAATTTTTTCATAGCTCAACAGTGGTAAAATGCTGGATAGGTAGTCAGGGTGGTACAGTGGTAAAACACTGGATTTCCATCCCAGCAACCCGGGTTCGACTCCCGCCCAGGTAAAAGCATCACAAAAATACAAAAAAAAATAAAAAAAATAGAAAACCACCTAGTGTGCCTTCATGACCTCGAGTCACTAGGCGTACTAAAAAAAATATGTATATCAAAAATTAAAACTGGTGAGACTTTATAGATAAACAATCATAATCTATCTATCTAGTTACATAATCTTTCAACGATCTACACAGACTTAATTCTCTCCACTACAGAGCACTGAGGATTGCAACTCGGGACTTTAAAAGAACAAATAGAAGATCAGAGCTTGATACCTTAGGACGAGCAAGACCTTCAGTGTGGACCAAATACCTCACAGCCAGTAGAGTGATCAAAACAGCTAACTTAGGCATTCCAATGAGACTAAGTGCATACTTGAATGAGAATTCGTATGTCGAGAGAAGACGTCCAGGAAGAGTAAAGTACTTTGACAACTCAAGAACCAGGATCGGGAGGCAGACACTAAACAATCGAGCAGGACAATGCATCAATGACGTCGACTTTGACTGGAAATGTGATAATATGACCAATGATAGACTTAGACTTTGCCTAAAAAATTGCTTTAAAATGACCAACTGTGATTGAAACAATTTTGTGACATTAAATAATCTTACAATTCATAATTGATTTGCTTTTTGTGTAGATTATTGTGTATTTTGAAAATTTTAAGCAACTCATGACTCTTAGAAAGTTATTTCATTAATTTATTGTGAATTATTGAATGCGGTAGAGTTTAAATAAATCATATCAATCAATCAATCTCAAAATTGAAGTCAGGAATAAATAATATTCTCTAAGGAACCTATGAAGCATTTGATTACTTAGAATAAATCAAAGTCACTTTTTGTTATGGATTGAAGCGTCTAAAAGGCCTTAAAATGCTTGCATAAATGACTTATTAGAGTTACACCATGGATAATTTGGGAATTGATGGATGGAAAGCACCTTTGGCTTTAAGAGTCTAATTATTCACTTCTTTTTTAACAGATGATCAAGTAGCTCTTCTGCAAAGACGAGTATAAAAATAATCCCTTTTTTTCCTTATAGTGCCGGAGAAAATTTCCACTTTTCATTTGTGTTTCATATTTTCTGAAATGAAAGTGGTAATCTATATTTCCCTATAAAAATATAAATCAAATGAAGAAGCATAAGTACTTTGATATGAGATATAAGATGTAAGAAGAAAGAAGGTGAGAACCAACACTTGGAAAGAATGAAATAGTCAGAATCACTTAAAGGCAAAATATTCAGATTGACTCCATCCTTAGAATGCAATGAACAAATTGAGCATTTTTGTACAAGAAACCACCAGAAGACTACAAGCAAGTACTTATAGAACGAAGCTACCTTGAGATCAACCAGTCACAATGAAAGGTGCCAAGGCCACCCTCAACCAATTAACTCAGAGTGTTATCCGGCCATGGACTGGCTAATCCCGATGAACCCTCACGAGGTGAAATCACTTTCAACCAATCCCACCAGGTTACTCAATCATGAGCCATCAACAGAAAAGACCAATGACAAAACATCATTCTAAAAGAGAGATTCTTGAACTCAGCTAAGCGAACATTTTTTGAGGAGCATGTCCTAGTCAACCCGCGCTTGTTTAAGGCCAGTAAAAGCACCACCTAAATCCCAAGAGAAGAAGAGAAAGACACCACTGGACCCTTGCTATATAACCAGGCAGACTATGTTTAGACCGTACACTCCAGTCCACAAGATCCTTATTGATAAAGGTAGATCATTCCTTTGCCCCTCTTTCCTTGATTTAAGTAATTCTTTATGATTGTACAAAATATAAGTCAAGTTAAAATTGTTCAGGTTGAACCACCATTTGTTATATATGGAAAAATAATTTACTGCACAAATAAAAGAATCATGGCCATATATTATCAGGTTTAATTTGCTGTATATGTGCCAATATTGGCTCCCACATGGCCGCCTTAACCTTTGGACCCTAAGGGACTCTTTCTTTACTTGAATAGGGAACTGAATGCTGAGCGTAGTGCTCTACTGACATACCCAGTATTTGTAATTTGGAAATAAACCTACTAGTTTGACTCTTCATTTTAATTTTAATGCTTTAAACTTATGAAGCATCTATATGAATCTTGCAATGAAGGGTCAAAAAGATATTTTTGTCTTCCAATTTCATTTTGTCTATAACCTGTCATTAGAGTGAGATCTTATCAAGATTGGCATTTTGATTTAACAACAGAAGAATTGTCAAGCTATCAAGTTTTTCTGCTGATATAAGACTAAAGCTTTCGTCTAAGTAGTTGCCTCGATCA
>Ga0194133_10006422_pt1 | contig 14459 bp, 17 predicted proteins | sample TA2KigOf40mmetaG_FD_155448 | JGI IMG/M metagenome (GOLD analysis project Ga0194133, IMG submission 155448) | Freshwater microbial communities from Lake Tanganyika, Tanzania - TA2015055 Kigoma Offshore 40m | ecosystem: Environmental > Aquatic > Freshwater > Lake | place: Tanzania: Lake...
TCTTCTTCATTCCCAAGTAAATCAAATATGGGCCGTAGAGAAAAATATCAATCAGGCGCACACCCTGTCCCTTTCCGAAACCTGTTGCGGAGAACCAGCCAATTAGAAACGATATTGCAATAATTGCTACAACGAGTATAATATCCATTCTTCTATAAACATATGCGAATAATTGTGATACATGGCGTCCAATTTTCTAATTTGTACAATAGAGGTCGCGATGAAGAATCAACATATTCTATATGTCGTGCTCGCGGTGACAATTATCCTTCTCATCGCAATTGCGTACGATTCCAGACGTCCCGTAGCAACAGAGGGGTTTGCAATGAATGGATGTCCGATACTTCCAATGAAATCAACAACAATTTACAAAAAAAATGGTAAAAAATCGTGCTGTTACTCCGCTGTAAATGGAGAACGTTGTGAAGACTCTGCACAAAATGAGTGTATTCTTGGCTCTGCATTTGGAGGTATTCCAGAATGTGGTGAATTTGCACGAAATCTCAGAGAATCATCGCTGTCCATTTGCCCTAAATCAATGCAAACTCTATTTTTTACAGAATCTGCAGTGGGATGTACGGACGGACCTCTGAATCAGACTGAATCAGGTCCAATGCACACCTCGTCCAAACAATGCACCATGCCAGTAACACGTGATTCTACAGGTAAACTTGTACCGAACCTAGACAGTGCAAAAACGGATCCCAACAACTGTCTGAATGTACTAGAACGCGAATCGCTAGAATGTATCGGCTCAGATTGTGATACATTTATTCGCAAAAGTGAAAAGGGTGTATTAGTGGGTATGGATTTCACAACGAACGACGGAATGCGCCACAGTTGTTATGCACCCGAATCGTATCGTAGAATGCTGGAAACATCGGGTATGGCTACTACTGCAATTGATACAATTCTACAGACGCACCCGTCCGTCTGCTCTGTTGCAAAACGCCTCTACGTAGACAAATCAATGAATCCAGCCGACGTGAAACTTCTCCCCTAAGCAGGGGTGGGAATACTTCCCACCCCCGTACCCCCTTTTTAACCATTTTTATATAACTAATGGTGACGCTGAAATATGAAATTTCTATGAAAGAGATTTCTTACTATTTCAATAGCGTCTTATTTTACCATCCATGCCCCTAAGCACTATCAATAACAACCATTGAACATCCCTGCTTACAGACAGGACATGTCTTATGCACAGTATGCCACATCGCGAGTGAATCGCGCTCAAATACATGAAAACATGATGTGACAGCACATGTTTCCATTGTAATCGGCTCCATCGTAATTGGACACACCTCTTCTCGTGCCACAGCATCTGACGCAATCATACGTGCAATCCGTGTAGGAATTGCACGCGTAGCATTGACATGCCGAATCAGGTTTGCTGAAAATTCAATAGTCCGTGCGACCAAACGATTCGTAATCACATTCGGATTCTGATTACTGTTTTCTTCACGCGATATATCATACCACATCGGCACAAGTGTATCATACGTATCACGATACAGCGTATGATAGTCTGTATGTATGTAATGAGGAATAACCAGCGGTGGTGGTTCATCCTCCTCTTCAAGAATGGCCAACGGTACATTCACAACTCGCGTACCAATCTGTGCAGGCTCATCAATCTGCGTGAGAATTGGAATATCCCGTTTCTGGAGTCGTTCAAAAGGATTCTGAAATGATTTTCCATCCAGGAGTCTCACTATGCAAATCCACGTATCTCCCACAACAGGTCTGAGAATATCGCGCGTAACTTGAATTCCAATCCGAACTCTCTTCTGTCCAACGACAAGCATGATATGCGACGTCTGCTCTGCAATCGGATGGTTCGCATAATTTACGTAAATGCCCTGAATAACTGGCGGAGCAATCTTCTCCCAGAAGCGCGTCAGACTGTTGAAATGCAGAAAGTCGTAGGCTCTATTTGCACGACTGACTGCAATATATTGATTTCGGAATAGAAGCGACATTGTATATCTATATGAGTATAGACATACAATTTAAATTGATTTTTGCGCTACTTGATATATTTAATTAGTAGACCAGAATGTACCCCCTCCCTATGCATAGTAAATCCAATACCTGTATAGTACTCAACATCTTCAGCGTATATCGGATAAAGAGATATACTGCGAATTGTATTCGCAAATTCAATATCGCGAATTATCTCACATTTGATTCCAAAATGTTCGGGTAGAGTGCACAGTAAATACATATGTGTCTGTTTGATATGACTCAAGTCAAACATCAACTCATCGCGTGTTTTTCACATACAAAATCCAATTAATGTATTGTCAATGAGATACAAAATGCACTCTTTTGACTTACGAAATGAATACTCAATATAGTTTGGATGGACTGTTGTATTGTTCAGCAGTCCCTGTATTTTGTTGAGCATATTCTTTGTTAAAAACATTGGAACCGTATATAGTTTACGAATAGTTGTCTCCATTATTTATTACATCCCTGGACTATTATTCCTTCATACTAACCCCAGGAATCTGACCGAATCCGAGATGCTGGTAGAACGCTCCAGCCTTGTTTCCCTGTGGCTGCGCAGGAAACACCTCCTTGTCGTTCAGAGACGTTGCAGTCGGGGGCTCAAACTCGTTGGAGTTCACAGCGCAACCATCACGTGGCATATAATACATAATTCTGTCCTGGGGCGTATCAAACTCGCGAACAGGCACTGTCTTCTGTGACTCACCCTCTTCCTCCACCGTCATTTCCGCGCTCGTGTCCGCCTCCACAATCTTGGCAAACTGATTTCTGGCATGTGCAAGTTTGTAGCGATTGCGTTCAATGTAGAGAACACCGATGAGAACAACGGCAAGCAGACCGACTACAGGGCCCGTGCTAATTGCCCAGAGTGCACCGAGTACAATCAGAGCACGAACAACCATCAGGTCAAGTAGCATAATCACGTATTTTGGCAGAGCAGGTGTAAGTAAAATAGCCAGACCAAGTGTGGCCTCCACGGGACCGATTTTACGAAGTATGTCCATTCGCGTCTCTCCTGTAAAGTATATATCTAATTTTTGGCCGAACATAAAATTGATACACAACTGTGGTCTAGACACCGCAACCAGACAATGTCACTTCAAACTGTACCACGGATTATCACATCCCGTGGCTATGCAATTCTTAAATCCACTCTCTCTGACGAACAGACCGCCTATCTGCGAAAAGAGCTCACCGTTGCGCCGAAAGTTGTTGAGAAATTTGCAACCGCAAATCTGTCCTTTCCAATCTATCTGGAATCATCAACACGTTTCTATGTACCACGACAATGGGGTATAGAACAATACGGTGAACCGGAAGCGAATATCGTAAGTGATGGTCTTGACTTATCAGAGGGCGTTGAATTCATAGGAACACCGTATCCGTACCAAGAGACCATCATTGACACATTCATTGAAAAAGGTGCAAATGGTCTCATCTGTGTACCTTGCGGTCGCGGAAAAACATTCATGGCACTCTGCGCTGCCGTGACAATCGGAAAGCGATTCCTCATCGTTGTAGACAAGGAGTTTCTCGCAAATCAGTGGAAGGGGGAGATTGAGCGGTATATTCGCGGTGCACGTGTGGGAACTTTGCAAGGGTCAGTACAGCAGATTGGCAATGAGATAATCACAGATAAAGAATATACCATTCCTGAGTTGAAACAAATGGCGCGCGATGCTGGGTTGAAGGTGGGAGGGACACGAGAGGCGCTGAAACAACGTCTCATGGATGCAGGAATAGACATTACACCAAAAAGCAAACAGGTGGATTACGATATTACAATCTGTATGCTTCAGACGGTGTGTCAGCGCGATTTCCCGCCAGGAACATTTGACGACTACGGCCTGACCATCTTTGACGAATGTCACCATCTCGGTGCGCAACATTTCAGCCGTGTCATGACGAAAATTCAGACACAGTGGCAACTCGGTCTGAGTGCAACTCCTGACCGCGACGACGGCTTGACAAAAGTCTTTGAGTATTTCCTCGGGCGACCGGTCTACCAGGAACGCACTCGTGAACCTGACCCGACCGTGGAGGTGGAGGCATTCTGGTACACCGATTCGGATCCAGCGTATGCAGAACCGCCAGTGAATTGGCGCGGAGAAGTTGTCACAGCCCGTCTGATGACACAGGTTGTGGATTGCAAACGACGGACACAACAGATTGTAGACCGGCTGGAACAATTGGCAAACAACCCTCTCAGGAAAATTCTGATTCTCAGCGAACGTCGTGCGCATCTTGAGGAACTCCACGATGACCCAAAACTTGCACGATTCACGCGTGGATATTATATTGGAGGAATGCGTCAGGACATTCTTGACCGTAATGCGGAGACGTGCCAAATCCTGTTTGCAACGTATGCAATGGCATCAGAGGCGATGAATATCAAGGCACTCAATGCGATGATTATGGCAAGTCCGCGCAAAAAAGTGGAGCAGAGCACAGGGCGTATTCTCCGTATTCGTCCTGAACATCGCCAGGTGGAACCGTTGATTATTGATGTAATTGACCAGCACGATATGTATCAGAATCAATGGTATCAGCGCGCAAAGTATTACAAACAGTGTACATATACTATTCGGCATGTGAACAAACCGAAGAATACATTGAAAGACCGTAAGAAACAGGAGCAGGCGTTGGGAGGAGACCAATGTATGATTGCGATAAATACTGTTGTGGAACCTGATGCACCCAACACTTAATGAGTCGCCATGCACGCCTGGTTAAAGGCGCGAGCAGGGTAACCAACCTGCATCAGAATACCAGGATTGTTAATCACAGGTGGCGCCAGAGGCAGATTCGTGTAGCCGGCAGTTGGAGCATAGTACGCTCTGTTGTTCGCATCGCCTACGAATAGACCACCGCGCTGTTTACGGCTACCACCCTTTTTTTTTTGCTGGCGTTTCTGCTGGCGCTTACGGGCACCACCACGCATCGCAGGCGCACCAGGACCCATCGGCGTCCATCCAGGTACATTTCCAACCGCTGTGCTCAGACCCTGTACGTTATTGGGGTTCGGGTTCAGCGCATTATGTGTTCCAGTTTCACATGGAGCGCGGAGAATAGGGGCATAGCTGGCAGCACCAACACCATTCAGCGGGTTGAGTGCACCAAGCTCAGGGGCAGACTGCCAGCGACCACCACGCTGTGTCTTGCGACGACGACCACCCATCTGCTTCAGCTCCTGTGTCGCACCTGTTATGAAGGCGCCAGCTCCCAGAGCACCCATACCGCGACCTCCACCTCTCAGCGAGAGACCGGGTAGACCACCAGGTCCTCCAGGACCAGAGATATGTCCTGGGCGCACAGGTACACCAGGACAATCATATCCAGGGCCAGAGTACTGCTGATGCTCAGGGCCACCAGGGTATAGCATATTCTTCAGATTATCCGTCCATCCACCAGCTCTTTGTTTACGCACCGTCTTACGGCGACGCGCTGACGATTTCATTCCGTTGCGACGTTGAACCATCTCCTACTTTTGCGTGTGGAAAAAAGGACAATGCCGATACTGGAGTCCCTTCAGGCAGGATTTGCAGAATCTGATATTTATTGAAATCCTCATCCCATTGTACCTCCACGGGAAGACCCCCAGCAGGAATCTGACGCATTGCCTGACTCACCGCAAGGGCACGAATTCCCGCAATCCCAATTTCTGCCCCATCCTGTGCATAGAGCATGTAGGTATCGGGAAGGAAGAGACGCGTGTACGGTTTTGCAAGAGCACAGACGCGCACAGAGACGACAGGTGCACGTTTTAGCGCAGGTGGCTGATACGCCTTGCGGTCAACAGGAGTTACAATATCCCACCAGAACCATCGGGGAGCGCGGGAGCAATCGGATTGAATAATCCAGGAGAGACTACCGTCGTAGGATACGCGCCATTGGTCTAGAGTGAGAGGCTGTACAATCCGTGGGGTAATACCGAGCAGTGGTTGGTCAGCGGGCAGTTGCGCCCAGAATGCACGGAGTTCCTCCCAACGCGCCGAGAATTTGGCGGCAGACCAGAGGTCACGTCCATTCCGCACAAGAACATCTTCAATCTGCAGTACAGATTCCGCTTTCAGAAGATTGGCGAGACAGACGGTGGGGCCATGGGAACAGAGCCCAGGTGGTAGAATCCAGCGCAGAGTATACCCCTCTTGCCGACCTGCATCCCACATACAGGGCGGAAACTGGTCAATAAATACGAGATACTGGCTGGGACGACGGTCAAACTTCGGCCAAACCCAGAGTGTCTCGGACTGGAAAATCTGTTTTGCACGATGGCCTGGCAGATGCACTTCCATACGTCCACGAAGAATAGGAAACCGGTCAAGTACAGATTCTAGTGCCTTCATGTGGTCTGCATCCAGGCGCTGGAATCGGTCAATACGTACTTTCGGTGAACGGTCAACATCGGGTGCTGATGAACGAATAGATTTCCCGTGAGCGGACATTGTTCTACTGATTAGTAATGCCACAGGTGCTTTAAGCCAACCCGTTAAAACGCCGAGAAGTTCGTATCACTTCCAACGTCATTGGCATACACCCCGTTCATGAATTCACCCGAGTTCTGAATTCCCTCTGTGCCAAACTTCTGGTACGCCTGAGGGCTCGTCTGTCCAGCACCACCAGCAATACCAGCCTCAACGGCGAGCTGTGTCTGGTCATTGGCAGGGGCAGGGCGGAATGACCGTTCAGGGTAGCGCATGTTCTCGGGTGCGTCAGATGCCTCCATATTGTCAGCATACGGGTCTGTTGCATGCGGGTCACCGTATACAACCATCTCTCCGCCAGGTGGAGCCTGTGAAGGCGCCGAGGGACCGGAAGGCATTACAGTACGTGGAGGTGCTACGGGCGATTGACGAATTTCCAGTGCAGCCTCGCCAGGTTGATGATTCATTTCATGAAAATTTTCAGCAAATGTAACCGTCTTTGTTCCAAAAATACGGTCACGAACAACGAGATACAGAAGCGCGGCTAGCAGGATTAGGCCAAACATCATTATTGCGGATGAGCCCATTTGAGATCACTCTTTTCCAGTTCGTGAAAATTCCAACGATTTTTGGAACACTAACCCTATTAGAATGGACCCCACCTCTCCGCCTGCCATAGACGCCTCTAGCGTATCTGTCACTGTTCCTGCACCGTCTCCAGTCGTATCGTACGTTACAAATGCGCCTTTATGGCGTGATTTCCCCACAACTCTGCCCAGCGTGGAGGCGACCCAGGTTTTCCTGCTAGGTATTCGCGACTCTCCGCATTCGTATATGGAGGTTATCCCCGTATTTTTATCTGAATTACAGACTCATATTACCAAGCGCGTCTCAGTTATTAATTCGGCTACGCTAGATTCGCTCCGCGCTCTCACGGATGTGATTGTGAAGGAGGCCTCAACGTCTGCGGCCGCGCTGATTGTGGACGTGAGCGGTGTGATTGCGACGGCAGAGGCTGGACTGGAGAAGGCGAAGGAGGCGCTAGATGCTCTTGCGAAGGCTGACCTGAAGGATGTTGTTGGCGTTGCGGGCGCGACCCTGAATGTGGTTGAGACTGTTGCGGAGACCGCGGAGAAGATTGCGGATGGTGTTGGCGATGCAGGGAAGACCGTGAATGAGACGGTGGGTGACGTGAAGAATGCTCTGGAGGGCGCTGGCCTACATAACGAGACTGTGACGAAGGTTGCTGACGCTGTTCAGACGGGTGTTGGTGCGGTGGTTGAGGTCGCGGAGAAGGCCGAGGAGATTGCGAAGAAGGTGGATGACGCCGTTGAGAAGGCCGATGCAATTGTTGCACAGGCAACACGCCTCCAGTCTCGCATGGCACCTGTTTTGGCTGTTCTGAAACGCTATCTGTGCTGTTGTTGCAAGAAACAGGCGTAAATACGCGCATATAAGCCACGTCTTCGCCCACAATACGTAGAATATCCCCTTCCGCAAGGGACCATCGCTCAATATCTTTTGTTCCAAAATAAATACTACCCACCCAATTTGTAGGACGTTTCTGTACTGTCTGTGCACCCGTCGTTTCACAGACAGACAGAATTTCATAACTTTGTTGCGTCCCCACCGACGGATATTCCTCTAGCCACCAGTCGGATCCGAGATGAATGTTTCCCGTAATGGATTCACCATCTGGACATTCCCCAGTATATTTCGTCATTGTGCATTGAAACAACATGGCCATCTGGCTTCCACCTAGGTCATAAACTTGACGAGGCATTTAAGCGGTTCGTGTAGGTGTACAGAGTAAATATGCCTCCTAAGCGCGTAGCCCCAATTCTAACGACGGTTACGATTAGTACAAAAGGAGATGTGAAAAAGGCGAATCTACCGCACAATGAAGACGGCGAGATTACGCTGGATGCGATTCAGAAATACTTTCGCAAGAAGGAGACCCCTGAGGAGATTGCTCGCTATTCACACAATGACCGTCAATTCATCGTAATTGGCTATAAAAAGGGCAAGGCAGGCACGGAAAACAAGTATGACCTACCCGCACCATTTGGAAAACAGCCCAAATTCGGCGACATGATTGTTCTGCAAGTGAATGAGGGACAGAACTGGGCGGACAATTCTCTACCGATGACACCTGAACAGTGGAAAGATTTCGTGGAGAATGAGGCGGATGACGACGATGAGAGTGGCGATGGGAAGGAGGCAGACGACGAAGAGGAGGACGAGGATGAGGAGCTCTTTGATGAAGAGGAGGATGCGGAAGGAGATGAGGATGATGAGAATGAGGATGAAGAGGGCGGTGAAAGTGAAGAGGAGGATGGAGAGGAGGGAGGTGACGGTGAAAACGGTGAGGAGGGAGGTGGTGGCGGCGGTGCAGACGATGACGACATTGAACCTGAACCCCATGTTGTCCGTCGTCGTAAACCCGCTGCGCCAGCAATTAAAATTACGGATATGTCTGCATTCCGCGAAGAGGTTGACCTGACCACCCCTGCATCGTCCCATCCAATTCGCACAGCATCTCTCGCGCAATTCAAATTCCTGGAAACATCAGGGATTGCGGAGGATGCAATTTGTGGCCTGGAATCCGCAATCTTTCGGTCCGCATTTGAGCAGGCGAAACGGCACTACGTCCCTCGCAACTGGACATCTGTACATTTCCAGGAGCTCTATAAACAGACAACCCGCCAAATCCTGTGGAATCTGCATCCGTCCAGTCCAGTGAAGAATCCCCGTCTCCTCCAGCGTGTTTTGGACGGCGAGTTTCCTCTGGAACAACTGGCGACGATGACCGCGTACGATATGTATCCTGAGCACTGGCATGCGCTTGCAGAGAAACAGCTTGTACGCGAACAGAAGATTCTGGAGGGCAACAAGAGTCGTGCGACGGACCAGTACAAGTGCCACCGCTGTGGGAAGCGCGAGTGCACGTACTATGAGATGCAGACGCGTTCAGCAGATGAGCCGATGACCATCTTCATCACGTGCATCAATTGCGGAAAACAGTGGCGCAACTAATCGCAATTCCTATTCAAATTCGGAAAAGGTGGTGGTAGTAGTCGTGTTCCCTCCATAAACACAATTGTATAGTCATCTGACCCAATCACATTGCGCACAAGTTGCGGAAGAAGCGGACCATCACATGTACGCGGATAACAATAGTATGGAATTGAATGCCTGTGCAGTGTTGGCGGGAATCTGCGCTCCCCGCGCGTATACACTATATTTTTTGAATATTGCGCAAACATATCGCCATCTACATGAAGAAAACGGTTCCAATCGCGAATATGGACTTCCTTCTCATTCTGAAACATTGTCCATGTGAAATGTCCCTTTTCATATTCACTATCAAATCCTGCAACCCCTTCTATACAAATTTCGTTGGCATTGACACGTTTGTACAGCACATAGTAATATACTGGGTATTCACATCCATATGCATCAGGAATAACACCGCGAATTCGTTGTGTAGACATGTCCAGTATATCGGATGTGCGCGCCTGGACTGTACAATCTAATTCTAACATATTTGATGGCATATTCTATAAATGATATCAACTATGTTTTATACCCTTCCATCGGGGCAAAACTTCTGCAGTGAATATAGAACCCTCTCACCGCTCCCAAATGGACGACTTCTCAATGGTATTTAAAGATATTATTGTTCCAATCGCCCCGTCTATATTGTATGAACGACAGGGTGTCCTAACTCCCACATTGTCAAAAAAGAAGAGTGCGTCTAAACGTTGTGCTGACGTGTTTATTAATATACCAGCGTTTATTGAGCGCGGATTGGCGACATCCACTGTCCGCCGAACACCGGTTGCTACGACGGGGTCAGTTACATTATCATCAAGCACACTCGCAATCGTTCGTCGTAGATAACATTATTACAGTAGCATCAGGTCAGATAGACGCCAGTACTCGTATGCGCCATTGGGTAGCGGGCGCTTGACAATAAACGGCAGGCGCTTCTGCTCCAATTCCATGCGTGCAATATCACGTACACTCGTAATGTGGTCAGGAACGGGAACATAGGGACGCGCACCTTTGCTCAGTTGATTTGCGCGCAGACCAATAATCTTTGTTTTTTCGTACAGCGTCAGAAACGGATACGTGCGATGCGCCCCTTTTGCAGATAGTTTCGGTACTACTGTTTCAACATAGTCAACAACGAGTTCAGGATGCTGGTTATAGAGTCTGCGTAATTCCGGACGAATACCTGCCACACCCTCATCCCCTGCGGTAGTGGGGTCAATCTCTTCAAGCGTTTCTAGTACATCTTCCATATCATCGCCGTCAACATGTACCTCATGGTCATCATCTGCCATTTTGAATCTACTACTTTACCTCTATATTCTTGCATCCAGTCATTTAGGTTCCATCAATTTTTGGCCCAGCTAACAAAAATTTGACGACGTTCAGCCACCATATCGCCAGTCACACGCGAGTAATACAGATGGCACACCCTCTCAATACTATTCAGACGGCAACCATGACCGACCCTGCAACCCCCTCCACTGCGACGGATAGTCTGCCTGCACCTACGGTGCGGGCCTATTCAACCTTTGATGAAATGGACCTGTCCGATGACCTAGCTCACGGCGTCTGTTCCTATGGCTTTGAACGCCCATCATCCATTCAAACGTACGCGATTATGCCAATGAAGGAGCATCGCGACATTCTCGCTCAATCACAGTCAGGCACTGGCAAGACGGGTGCATTTGTGATTGGCGCACTGAGCTGTGTTGATAAGTCTGTCAACGCACCTCAGGTTCTTGTGATTTCTCCGGTGCGTGAACTCGCGCAACAGACGGAGCGTGTTGCGAAAGCCATTGGTCAGTACATGGACCTGAAGACGCTGGTTGCAACGGGTGGCAACCCTCTGCGTGATGATGCCAAGGCGCTCCGTGATGGCGCACAGATGATTGTTGGCACTCCTGGTCGTATCTATGACCTGCTCCGTCGTGGCGATTTCCAGCTGGAGCATATGCGCGTCGTCGTAATTGACGAGGCCGACCAAATGCTGGATGAGCTCTTTGCAGAGCAGATTAAGAGTATTCTGGCATTCCAGTTCCCCTCAACGACTCAGCTGGCGCTGTTCAGTGCGACGATGCCGACGGATGTACTGGAGCTGGCGGAGCGTTTCCTGCGCAATCCGATTCGCATTCTACTCCCACCTGACCAGGTTACGCTGAAGGGCATTAATCAGTACCACGTACCTCTGGACCGTGAGGAGTGGAAGTTTGATGTACTGCTAGACCTCTACCAGCACCTGAAGATTAACCAGGCATTCATCTACGTGAATAAGCGTCAGAAGGCAGAGATGCTGGCCAAGCGGATGTCGGAAGCTGGATTTACGCTAGAGTGCATTCATGGCGATATGCCAGTTGCGGAGCGTAAGAAGAGGATGGATGATTTCCGCACGGGTGCAGTACGTGTACTCATTAGTACTGACCTACTCGCACGCGGTATTGACGTACAGCAGGTCAGTGTGGTGATTAACTATGAACTGCCGACGAAGCGTGAGAACTATATTCATCGTATTGGTCGTTCGGGTCGTTTTGCGCGCAAGGGTCTTGCAATCAATCTGGTGACGCCTGATGAGATGCGCCTGCTCAATGACATTGAGCACCACTATGGTACGAGCATCCCAATGCTACCTGACAATCTGACGGGTCTGTAATCGGGAGTGACATAGTCACCCCCGTACCCCCTTCTGAACCAGTTATATAGAAATAAGAGATACATTAAATATAATTATAAGTAACATGTGCCTAATTATTTTTATGGACTTATTTAATACATACCCTAATTTTTAATTGTTCTGAAACATTACACATATTTCAAAAAAACTTGCAAAAAACAAAAAATTGCAAAAACATAAAAAATTGCAAAAAAAATGCAAAAAAAATTGCAAAAACTCAAAAAAACAAAAACTTATTTTTTGCAAACACTAAATTTCGTCATCGTCGCCAAACTGGTCGTCGCCCTCCTCTCCACGTTTTTGTTCCGATGCGCCACCCCCTGTTTCGCGAATGTCATGTCTGCAAACTGGACAACGAACATTATACGTAAGCCATGTGTCAATACAGGAAATATGGAATGTATGCTGACAGGTATTGAGTGTCCGAATCATATTTCCAACACTCATATCATCTTGGCAGATTGTGCATGTATTTGCCACATCGGAGACATCCAATGTACGTACCGTGCTACCGCGTTGAACCTGTTCGCGAGTAGGAAAGACAGGAACGGGCTCTAGAAAGGATGCAGGGAGTCCACCTCGTTCACCTGAGAGAAGACTCCTTAACAACGACGTCGCCTCTTCATCTGAGGTGGTATATGTCGTTGTAATAATTGGTTGCGGTGTAGGCGCCTGAAGAAGTTGTAGGAGTGATTCTAGACCGGTCATTGATTGCTGTGATGGCACTTGCGACAGTGGCTGTTGCTGTATAGGCTGTGTGAAGAAAGATGCATACGTTCTGCGAGCTGGACGCGTGGGTACAATCGGCTGTAAGAGAGATGGTGTAGTTGGGATTGGCTCCTGTGGTAAATAGGGTGATGGCACATATTGTGGCGTGATTTGAACAGGTGCTTGCGGAGCTGTAGGTTGTGGAGGCGTCGCTACAGGTGCAGTAGCCGTAAACATTGGCACATGCGGTACTCGTGGTGTTATTGTAGCGTGTTGTACAGGCACTTGCGCTATAGGCTGTTCTACATCCATCGCTTGTTGCCCCACTGTACGTTGTGCATTTGCGAGATGTGTACTATACACTTCACGTCCGTACGAAAATAAATCAAACCGTCTCCGCGTTACTGATGTGATATATTGTAAAACATCTTGTACGTTCTGAAACCGTCCCGAATTGTATAGTAATTCAGGGAAATAATTGTGCAAATCATCAAGAAGTTGCACCCCGTATATGGTCTCTGCGGAATACGCCATACTTCTGACAGTTGGGTAAAAAAATGACGCGGGGACTTAAGCTCACCGAACCGTATTCCAGATATCCAATAGCAATGTCTTCGCAGGATACCAATTCTGATTCTCAGGCCACAGATGCGCCCGCATCTCCTCCGCCTGTACAACGCCCAGCCCAAGACCCCAGTCTTCGTGGTGTCATCGGCCTCCAGAATATGGGTAACACCTGCTACGCAAATGCAACCATTCAACTCATTCGCTGTGCCCCTGAAATCAGCGCCCTGATTGTGGATGAGTCGCTCGCATCCCAAGTGCGCGACATATCCAGTGGCCCAGGCAAAGTCATTCTCGCATACCAGGACTTGATTCGCACAATGTGGATGGCCTATCGTCCATCGTACGTACGTCCAATGGGATTCCTAATGGAGATTGCAAACTGTGTTCGTGGCACGGTCTATTCCAACTTCGGGATGCGGATGCAGAATGACAGTCACGAATATCTCGTCTATCTCCTTGACAATTTCCACGAGGCTCTGAATCAGAACAAGGGCGCAACGGTGGCAGAGACAACGGCACGTGCCCCAGGGGATACGCCAATGACGGAACTGGCCGAAGATGGCTGGAACGAGTTCGTTGCCCGTAACAAGAGTCCCATCATTGACCTCTGTTTCGGTATGATTCGCCAAACTACGGAGTGCCAGAATTGTCACAAGAAGAGTCATCAGTGGCAGACGTTCAATGTCTTCAAGATTCCGTGTGAAGGTGCGACGTTCGCAGACTGGATTGCGGCCGAATTCAATCCTGAGGAGATTGAGGGGTATGATTGCACCGCCTGTCGCCCAACTCGCCAACGTGCAACGCTCACTCGCCACATCTGGCAGATGCCGTCTGTTCTCTTCGCATCTCTCCGCCGGTTCACGCCCGATATGCGCAAGATTATGACGCCGTGCCCATATGATGGTTCAGCGATGAATTTCAGCGCGTACTTTGCTCCTGAGAGCAATCATCCGAGCCGTGAGTGGAAGTATGACCTGCGTGGTATTGTAGACCATCATGGCTCTCACATGGGTGGTCATTAC
>Ga0194133_10006423_pt1 | contig 14458 bp, 12 predicted proteins | sample TA2KigOf40mmetaG_FD_155448 | JGI IMG/M metagenome (GOLD analysis project Ga0194133, IMG submission 155448) | Freshwater microbial communities from Lake Tanganyika, Tanzania - TA2015055 Kigoma Offshore 40m | ecosystem: Environmental > Aquatic > Freshwater > Lake | place: Tanzania: Lake...
ACAACCTTTACGGATCGCGCCACCTCGCCCAAAAATGGAATCTCATCTTTTCGGACGGGGGGGTTCTCCGGCACCTTTTTGGATCGCGTCGACGTTTTTGTTCTCCTGGACCTGCTCGGCGCCAAAAATCCGACCATCTGTTCGGCGCACCCTTCGACCCACGTAAAAAGCCTTAATTTTTTGCTTTCAAAGGTCGAACGTCCAAAGTTTTTCTCTGTTAGGCCTGGTACCGGAGGCTCTCGGACGTAGAAGAAGCCCTGCTCGGGCTCAAGCTGGTCCCCGGGGGAAAGATCTTTGGCGGCCCGAAGAAGTTGGACGTCCCGACAGTGGAAAAGCTGAATAAAATTTTGCGAGTCTTCGTGGCAGACTACCTTGAGCTGAAGTAGTGCCGACGACAGACATTTGAAACTCTTTACAAAATGTGGATTTTCGTAATGTTTAGATGTGCCATTTCATTAGTGTCCCTAGAAAATGGCAAGCTGCTAAAAGTTTTGATAAAAACAGTACTTCCTGTGTCTTTTAGATTAAGTATTCAACTGGTTCGTTTAAAAATTTATTTTGCAATATCACAAGTTGTAGTCTTCGGGATGATAATACTCACTAAGTTGGCGATAGATATAGGAGGGCGCCATGCCAGAGATATTCGAAATGAAAAGCGTGACAAGATCTAAAAATGGAAAACAATGAAATCCACGAGCGATGTCTAAATTTATTTGCCCCACCTGGTGGTACGTATTCAAAAATTGGATTGTAGGCGCTCACGCTAGACAGAATTTTTCCGTCCATGCCTCTGAGAATTTCGGCAGGCGAAACGAACTTGTGGAAAGTATCCTGCCATATTGAGTTTAAAGTTATATGTTATACCATTTTAATTAGTTTCACAAATCAATGTTTAGGGAAGAGAGTGGCGTGAAAACGTATTCGTGTTTTTAAAAATAATCAAAGGAATAATTAGAGATTGGTATTTTTATGGCCCTTGCCTGGTCAGCAGCGGCGGTGTAATAGATTGGAGTCAACTTATACATTGGTGCACAAACAATGAGGGGGACAGAGTAATGTTTGGCTGCTAAAGCAACGGTGTGACTTCCAGAGACTGCCTTCAATCCACCGTCTGCCACAATGGCGTGAGTTCCTATTATAACTTTGTTCACCCTAAGGAAGCAAAATTTAACAGCCTTCAGCGTTAAGAATAAACCTTGATTGAAAAAGAGTTCAAACTTGCCTTGACATCATGGCAAAAATGGCAGAGTCCGTAATAACAGTTGTTGGAATGTCTGAATTAGCTAAACTGACAGCCATTTTCTGTATAAAATTTTCAGCATTAATTGATTTGAAATAGCAGAAGTAATACCAAATAAAAAAGCCACCTGTCCGTGAAAGTGTGGAGCACATTCTGCCACTATCACCTGGAAGGTTCGTTTCTTTTTGGCGGCATGTTTAAGAAAAAGTTCCACTGTCCTGATAAAAATCAAAAATCAAAATGTGAAAACAAATCTTAATGATTTGTGCTACTTAGACCATCCTATGGTTAAAATAACTTCATTTGCATGAATGTGTTCAAGAGCTTGCTCTGAAATTTCCTCTGAGCTGTTTTCAAGCTCAGCCGATAGCTCATCAAGCGTCTGTAGAAGTTTTCCTTTGAAGTCTGTCACAACAAACAATCTTAATTATGATAAATCATCAGCTTTAAAGCAAACACAGTTTTACCTGGTATAACTTTAGAGTAGTCTTCATCTGACTTAATTCCAGCCTCAGTGACTCTATTGTGAAGTGAATCGATTGGGTCTCCTTCTAATTTGATATCATTTGCCTGATTACCCCCCATGATTTGTGCATCTGAAACAAAACGATGAATTACTTGTTACTTATTTTTTACCTTTCTCAAAATTCTAAACATGTAAAATAAGAGAAAAACCAGTTTTTCGGTATAAGGAGCGATGCTCTTCTCTAATGAGTTTCAAAACACGTCTGACTGAATTGCCTACAAAGGTGTCTGACATTCCTGACTTGGAGACAAGACTTTTTCCCTCGTGCTTGATCTAGAGATGAGCACGTCAAAAAGTTAGAGATTTCATCTAAGGTCTATTTCGTCACACGATAAAACGAATTACCAGTTCCATTAAATCTTTTGCAGAGTTCCATTCTGTTTGTGCAATCAATACTTTTAAAAACTCCAAAGTAGTTACAACAGCTGAGTAAGATCCCTTTTCCTACATGAGTTTGTTTAAATCTTAGAGAATAACGACTGCAAATTGCTAATTCAATGAATGTACCAGGCATAATGATTTTAAAAAGACGTCCAGGCGACTTCTCAGCTCTTCAGAGACGTATGATTCAATGTTCGTTACCTTGCCAGGCATTTTAAAGTCTGCCTGCTTGATAAAAAGGATCACTTTCCGATGAGAAACGTTGAATCTAGATTTTTTCACTTTTTTGATCGAGTTACGGCTTACGGAATACGCATTACGGATGTTTTTGTTTTCGTATAAAAATCGGTTTTAAATCTATGGTTACGATCCAAAGAGATGTATTTTCAGATCTCGCTGTGGCTCAAAGTTTTGATTGGATTCACAGATCTCTATAGTTTGTATCAATCGATCACATGACAGACAGCTAGTCTGAGCTCAAGCTTAGTAAATTTGCAGACAAAGTTTATTAGTTTACTCCCCATATATTTGGTACTCCAGCTTGTAAGACCATCTCTACAAATTGTAGTTTAAAATGGCTCTAGCATCTGCCAGAGGGAAGCTTGTCGGAGTCATCGGTGATGAGGTACGTTTTTTGACTTCTTAAGTGACGAAAAACGCATATATTTAAAAATCTTATTAAATGAATTCAATTAAAAAAAGGACACCTGTGTGGGATTTCTTCTTGGAGGAATAGGAGAGATGAACAAAAATAGACAGCCCAATTTTCTGGTGGTGGACAAAAGTAACCTCAAATTACCGTTTCTCATTTTGATCTTTTTATTCTACAATTTTTTTCCTATTAGACACCTCCGTTTCTGACATTGAAGATTGCTTCAAAAAGTTTGTCAAGCGAGATGATATTGATATCATTCTCATCAATCAAAATGTAAGATCTCCAAGCCAGAAACTCTCGTTGATGAAAAGATTTAAGCACGATTCACATTTAGGTTGCAGAGATGATTCGTCACACAATTGACTTACACACAGCACCAATACCAGCTATTCTCGAGATTCCGTCTAAGGATCACCCCTACGATCCCAACAAGGATTCTATTTTAAGACGTGCCAAAGGTCTCTTCAGCGCTGATGACCTGCGCTAAGTCTATGCTTGGATCACATGATACATTAGTTTTTTCAGCATTTAATTATTGCTTTTTCGAATGGTCCTTCAAATTACAACTTATTGTTTGAAAAGTTTTGTAAATAACAAAATGAACAAGGCCATAAGAAGACTCTTTTTTTCTTTTCTTTGATACTATAGAACCCTATTTCTTAACATTTTCGATCGACTTAGATGAACTCAATTTTGTTATAACCCCATTGAGTGCTGGAAATCATTTATAAATTTGAATTATCAAGAAAGTTGTATATTATTCGAACCACTTTGATTTTGAATTTGATATTTCAGTTGACATCATACGAGTTTTGTAAGACTGAACAAGACTTGAAAACTTCTTTTCTGCCTCTTTTTCTGCTTTGAGCTGGTTCAACTTCTTATTCGATTTGGGAGGTGCAACAGTTTTTTGGCGTTTGATCTCAGTTTCCGCTTTTTCTGAGCTCTGAAAATCTTGCTTCCTTTTCTTGTTCAACTTTTTACTTTTGTCTTGTTTCTGCATGTCTCTTCTTGAAATCTTTGGAGTTTTGTGACGAATCTTCGGTCCAACATGGGTGGGTAGGTTTTTAATTTTTGGGTCGCCTTGAGACCCCATGAAGACAGGTTTATCACCTCCTTCTATTTTTGGAGTAACATGTCCAGATTTCTAAAAAAAGGCGAGACAAAAAAACTTTAACGAACGTGTCATTTCTAAAAATAATTTATAACACAACCTTTTTATTTTTTCCGGTATCTTTTTTCTTTCCACCAGCTTTAATTTGAGGATTTTTCTCTTGACTTTTTTGTAAACGTTTTTCACGTGCTTGAATTGCTTTGCGATTCTCAATGGAAAAGTCAATTATGGGACTTGAATAAAAGAAAAAAAATATTTTCAGAAATTTTGAGAATAAAATGTTTGAAGTTACCGAGCCTGCTTGGTGAACACTGCAGGATTGTTATTCATTTTTCTTAGGCAATTTAGAGCTGAAATGATAAAAAATTCAAATGACAGGAAATATTTTTGTAGGAATTCTCAAATGTTATTTACCTCCTTGGTGAGTGGAGAAAGATACAAATGCATAGCCTTTAGATTGACCCCCATTTTTCAGATCCTAAATTTTTTGAATACTATAAGTAGTTAACCAACATTCAATTTGCATTTGGTGAAGAAATTTCTTCAATGGATCAAATTTTGCATGTTTACCTTCATAATTTTGGCCTCAGTTATCCTCCCCTCCTTAATATCAGTATATTTTTTGATGATTTTAATCAAGTCATCATTGTTGTCTAAAGAAGGTGGCAAATTTCGAATACATAGTCTCACGGGGCTGACAAACATACTAAGATTTTGCAAGATTTGTTTCTTGTATCTCTCCAGCTATTTACAAAAAAGTAAAGTAAAATTTTGTGGCTTCTTAAATGCTTTTTTACCTACCTTAACCCTTTTTTCAAGATCTGATTTTGAAACACCTTGGGCAGACAAGGTACCCTCTCGAATAAGACCCTCGCGTGCCAAGTATAGATTGCGAGAATCCTTAGGCTCCTTTTTCTTCTTTTCCTGTGTGAAAGTGTCTGAAATTTTTACTCTTGTATGACATCAAAACACTAGACATCTCCTACCTTTTGCTTTTGGTCGGCATCAGCTTTAGGGATGGCCATGGCTGCATAAATTTGCCTTGTGTCTAAATATATTCCTTCTGTTTCAGATGCCTTGACACAGTTATCAGCGCTTTCTGGTGAAACAAACTTGACAAAAGCTGTTCCCTGATGTTAAGATGTTTAAATGAATAATTATAATCTATTAAAAGCTGTATGGGTATACTTTTTACCCTGGGTCTTTCAGTCATTTTATCTTTCACAAGTACAGCAAAAAATACTTGGCCGAAATACTCCTCCATTAAATCTCTCAAGTCGTCCTAAGAAATATCATGATAAAAATGTTAAGACGTATCCTGATTTTCCACTTGCCTGGTCAGTATCAAAGCTAAGATTTCTTAAAAAGACAGTTTTATTTTCTGCTACGTCATGTCCTGCTTTAGGCCAAGACTTAGATCTTAATTTGGAGTCTCCTTCATCCTCTTCGCTTTCCCCATCAAAATCGGATGAATCGTGATTTTCCTCATCCTCGTAAGAATCTTCATTCTAAAAATGGAGTAGAACTTTTGTAGGAAAAATACTACTTTGAGAGACCTAAAAACCACCTACTGGCTCATCAGAATCAGTATTGTTTTCGTCATCTTTTACTTGATTGTTTACATCTTCATTTACAGTTGCTACTTTTTCCTCGCTTTCCTCAGTTTTGACTTCAGAAGACTTTTGATCATACTCTTTTTTCGATACAGCCCAGTCGACAGCGATAGGCCTTTGTAAAAAGGGCTTGCCGTTTAGTAGCTTGATTGCTTTGCTGTAAAAAAACCATTGTGAATTTCAACATAAGCTAATGAAGAAATGACAAGATATAAAACAAATACATCAAATGATTCAGTTATGCAAACGAAATATCTTAATACCTTGCTTCTGGAACTCTTGAAAACTGAATGAATGCGCATCCGACCATCTTTCCATCTTTTTTCTTTAGAATATTCACGTCTTCTACAGCACCGCATTTCTCGAAATAAGCTCTTAGACTTTCATCTGTGGCTTTAAAAGACAAGTTTCGTACAATAAGGCGCGCCTTTTTCTTCTTGGCATATTCAACATCCTCTCTTTGATTAAAAATTCTAGGTCAGCACAAAGAATTTATTAAAATATTTGATTACATCGTACCTTTTCTTCAAAAAATCTTTTTGTATTTCTGCATCATTTTCAGCTTGGGCATTTTTAGATGGCTTATCGGCAACGAATCTTATCTTGAAGTCCTCCTCGCCAATTTGTATTGAACCATTAAGTACCTACACGGTAATAAAATCTTATAGTAATTGTACTAATACTTCAATAAAACGTTTCATCCTTTAGCCGTCAAGTACCTTGAAAGCTTTTGCAGCATCGTCAGAGAAAGCAAACTGAACATAACCTGGTGTTTTTTCAGCCTTAGGTACTCTTGGTCGCACCACAAAGCATCGTTTCAAAGGTCCAATGTTGGAGAAAATGTCTTCTATTATTTCATCACTCGTCCCAACTGGAAGATCTACAATTTGAAGAGTTGACGTTAGAAGATTTTCTTCCGCCATTCTGGATTGCTTATTTTGTTAAAAAAGATTGATCTGCAAAAATTCTTCAAATATAATAAGACTTATTTTGGATAGCTTCGATTAGCCATGGCCATGTGTACAATTTTGTTTTTTTTTTGAAAATATCTAAATCCGTTGAAATCTGTGAAATATCATTTTCTAGACCGCTATGAAAAACTTAATGAAGTGATAAAATGACCAAAACATTCGTCAAAACTTTATCTTCTTACTTTTTTATATTCTACTTAAATATTTAGAAAAAAATTTCTTCCCTTTAATAAAAAGTTTCTCTAAATTTTTGATAAACTCAAAAGGCGTAAGGCAAGGGATCTTTAAACTAAAAAGATTGAAAAAGTACCAAGAGTAAGGTATGCACGCAAAGAAACAAACAAACAGTAAACTTTTGTACTTTGTAGTTTTGTCATCTCAGAAAAAACAGCAGGCGGAGATAAATTTGACGTTGTTGTTAGAGAGCCTGAGAGCAGCGTCTCGTCAACCTCTTGGGAAACATATTGATTCTCTGAAACGCCCCTTTTCTTAAAGAATGACAATTGATTTGTTTATCAAAAAGGAAATGAAACTGTGATAAAAACCGGTTGTCAGAGTTATCTTTCCGAAATAGAGCCAATAATTTGTTAATCAAATTTGAATCAAGCTAAATATATTCAACATGTTTCCCTTGAAAATGAGAAGATATTGGTTGTGGTGTTTCTTGATTGTTCTTCGTGAAGGAGAAGGAAAATATTTAGACCGAGAGCCACAACCTGATCCTGACGTTCTCAAGCTCAGCCATGTAGTAGTTCTTTACAGACATGGTGACAGAACTCCTGTTGATCCTTATCCTAACGATCCTTACAAGGTAAAAATACTAGAAATAATCTGAAATATAGAAATTTCATGAAAAGGCATTGATACGGCCAAAAGATCTTCTTCAAAATGGTTTTTTTTATATTCTAGGACCCTAAGTACTGGCCTGTTGGTTTTGGACAGCTTACAAATATCGGAAAAAACATGCAGGTTAACTTCTAAACTAAACTTATGGTGCCTCTGCTTAAATTTGAATAATTTGATAAATTATTAATTTTGAGGTTATTTATCCTGATCCAGCACTTATTGCCTCCTCTCTCAAGCTCCCTTTGTTTAAATTCTAGTTTGAACTTGGCAAATATCTGAGAGATCGTTACAGCAAATTTTTGAATGAGACTTACAGGTACATTTCTTCAAGCATCGGTGTTGATTTAAAAAATTCGACTTAACTTAAATAATTTTTAGTGATAAAGAGAAAAGGATAATCAAGCTTAAATTTATTTTAGTGAAAAAGACATTTATGTTCGATCAACTGACATTGATAGGACTTTGATGTCAGCATATTCTAATCTTGCTGGGCTTTATCCTCCAACGGGAGACCAGATTTGGAATCCATCCATAAGTAAAAAACCAGCCTTTTTTCTCAAGAATTTTTCAAAACATAATTTCGTTTCAATCTCCTTAAAAATTTCAGAATGGCAACCCATTCCAGTTCACACGGTGTCTGACTCAGAAGACAACTTGCTTTCGTCTCACTTCTTTTGTCCAAGGCTCACCTATCTGACTGATCATCTTGGTGATCAGCCAGACGTCAAAGAAATAGACGCAAAGTACAAGTAAGTAAATTTGTAACTTTTTTATATTTTCGAAATCTTGAACAACCAAACTTCTTTTGTCTGTCAAAATTCAGGAGAAACACATTAAGCTATAAAGTTTAAAAACAGGGTTCAATTTATTTAGTTCACTGTACACCTATCTTACTGAAAAGACGGGAGCAAAAGTCAACAGTATGGTCCAGGTACATTTTTGTTTTAAGTGCAGCGGAAAGAATGATTAATTTTTCTACTTAAGAGTGGTTGATGCTCCTCCTCTCAAATCAAAAGAAAGAGTTTTGACTAATGATTTTGAATAGCTAAAAATCTATTGCTCTGAAAATTGGATTGAATAAAAGATAATTTTTTAGGTGGATTACATTTTCGATACACTTTTCATCCAGGAACTGTACAATTTTACCCTACCTGAGTGGACAAAAAGTGTGTACCCCGAAAAGATGATATTTTTGAGAGATTTGGTAAACCTTCTTGATTTCCTTTAAAATTATTTTTACCAAAGAAGGTTTTATACCGAGTTTAGTATACTCGGAACCCCTCATTCGTTCCTTGGAATGAAGAGAATAATTCCTGAATCGATTTTGATTATTATTTTCAGAGTTTCAGAGCTACGACTTGGACGAGTGAAATGAAGCGGCTTCGTTCGGGCCCACTGATCCAAAGTCTTGTCGATCATTTTGCCGTGACTGCCAACGAAACAGATATTAGGCCCAAGTTTATCATGTACAGTGGTCACGATACGTCAATTTCAAGGTTTGATACAACTAGTCATATAAATATAATTTTTATTGAAAATTGAGGAAAAGAAATATCATGTGTGGGAGTTCATCTCGCACGTCCCCACAATCCGTTAATTTATAGTCTATAAAATATCTGCTTCTCGATTGACCCTTAAAAATATACCTAAAGATATACAGATTCACAAAAAATTATTTTAAATTTGCTTAACTTTTAGTACATGAGATTTATATTTCTTCGATATTTACGTATTTTTAGCCTTCTGAATTCATTGGACATGTTTGAGCCACCCATTGCTCCTCCTTACGCGTCCATGATCATCATTGAACTATTTTTCCGAGAGCTCGATGAAAAATATTTTGTAAAATTTTCTTACAGAAACGACACCACAAGGTAAATATTTTTTCTTTCCTTTCAAAGTTTTTAGTTATTTAATGAAAAATCTTTTTCCGTAAACCCTGTTAAATGTTAACTTTGACTTTTTTCTCAGGGATCCCTACATATTGAATGTTATGGGAAAGTGCGGAGAATATTGTCTTTTAGAAGATTTTATCGAGCTTACAATTCCTGTTCGCCCGCACAACTGGTATTTATATCTCCAATGTTTAGAGAAAAAAGTTATGATAGATTCTTATCTTCCAGGACCAAAGAGTGTGAGACAAAACTCGTAAGCAGCCCCGAGGATCCCACAATTTCAATGATAACCAACTTTTCAATTGTAGTTTCTGCATTTTTATTGTCGATTTTAACGTTATCAGTGATCATTTCGTTTTGTGCTCGAAGACGTTCAGTTGATCAATCTAATCCATACAGATCCATTAACCAAGACTTTTGAGCTCAGAAATCCTCTGATATTGATATTTTTTATTGTTTGCCTCAAGGTGTCTGAATGATCTAATTATGTATTTATCTTAAAAGACCCTATCTTCCGAGTTGCCAAATGTTGTGACCTGCTGAAATAGTTTATTCGAAATTTCCTGCCAAACATCGAAAATACCTTTGAAGAGAATTTGCATTTTAATTAGCTCAAATGATACACGACATGGGCAAGTCTAATTTAGTTTGACAATTTATTTTTTTTGACAACTCTTTTTGGAGAAAATTCATATCAATAAAAAGTCTCAGCAAAAAAACTGAATTTAGAATGATCATCTTTGCCGAATTAATCTTTTGACTTGTCATAATAACCATTCATTCTTTTGAAAGTTTCTTCTAGCTCCTTCCTTCCTAGAACCTTACTTTTACCTTTAATACCCGACTTTTTTTTGTGGCCAATAATTTTGTTTTTCTTGATCCTACTTGTGGAAATCCAAGTCCAAAAGCAACGGAAAAATTTTCTCCTAATTCCAAAAAGGTGGATATTTTAGCAACAAAGTTCCAATAAATACAAGCAACAAAAACTTCTTACCAGAGCTTTCGTCTTTTCACTCCATTCTTCTTCGTTACCAATCTTGAAAGCTGCAAACACTTCTTCCTTTTATTTAGAGCTTCCCTGATCATTCGGTTGGATGGCACTTCTTCTCCAGGTCTTGCAGCATCTATTATTAATCTTTGATGTAGATTTTGACCCAAGTCATAGGTCTTCCAAGAGTCCAGAGGGTTTTCACAATTCACTCGAAGGGATGAAAATAATGATATTTTCAATAAATAAGTTAAAAAAATATGAATTCTAAAAAAATTCATTGTCAATGGTTCGGTCAACCATAAAAAACTGACAAATCTTATCAATATAATTGGTTGATTTAAACTTTAAATCAGGGTGGAATTTCATTTTAAGCCTCATTTCGCACCTATGTGATGAAAGTGTTAGGTGATTGATAGATATATTTCTTATTCTTCACGCCTCAAATACATTTTGTTTCTTTAATATCAGATGAAAACTTATTTTGAAACACCAATTTTTGGCCGATGGCTAAAATCTAGCTTTTTAACGGTCAAATTGTTTCCATTTGTTGTTATTATTGGTAAATATTGGTTTATAGAAATGTGTGGAAAATAAATCGAAAAACGAAATTTATTCTGTCGAAAATGTAAACAAACTTTTAGAATTAATTTGCCGTTCATTGATATCTCATTTAAGATCGCTCATAATGTTAAACTTCAAAAATTGAGCCACTCTGTTAAGATTTCTCCACTGGTGTGCCTTTTTTCCATCCATATTATGATGTGATGTGTGGTGTTTTTGTTTGTGTGAGAGAGGGTGGGTGTGTGTGAAGGATGTAGGATCGAGGGTGTGTTTAGGAGGCGAGTGAGAGAAGCCTGACAGTTAAACTTCAATGTTGTGAATTTTTTGTGCGGAGTAAGAAATAACAGAAACTCATAGGAAGGATAATCAAAATGGTTTTCGCCCTTCTACTAAATTTGTTTTCACGTGAAATGTTTTTTGTGTTTGTCACTTAATCATTTTATGTTTTGACATGCCTCATCGAGCGAGTCCAATCAAACTAGAGGACTTTGCCTCTAAAGCTGTAGCTTTACAAATTTTGAAGGCTGGTTGCAAAATTGATAATCTTCCAGACCGACATGACTTAAGCTCCCACGAGAATAATTCGATTGACAATGATAGGAAACCGGGTGAATTGAGATATTCTGTTGAAAAGGTAAACGATAAAGTTTCTGAAAATAATATGAAATTTTCATGTTTTGGATTTATTTTAGGACCTGTCACCGTTTCATTCTGTCAGGGCTTCTGAAATGACTCTTGACTTGAGTAATTTTTTGCTTCAAATTCCTGTGACTTTGCTTGAAAACGTGATCAACAACATTGAGTTTGGAGGAGACTTGGACGATGATGTTCTGGACAGAAGACTTATGACTACAATTATAAATCTCGACAAGTCCAGGCTATCAGGTAAAAACCTTGCCTCTTTGATCTTGATATGAACGGGTTTAAAATTCAAAATAATTTTTTCAACACTATTGAATACTATTTATGTTTTAAGATCTGTCCTTTGGACTACATGCCATTTTATGTGCCTTGACAAAAACACGCATCAAGAAGCTAAATTTTAATGCCAGGTAAGACTTCTCAATTTTTCTTCCTCTTCTTTTCGACCTCTAACTTTCAATACCCCAATCTAGGTGTCTTCTAAAAGCAGCTTCTTTTGATGAAATTGGCAGGATGCACCTATTTGGAAGGTAATGAAGCACAAAGATAAAAATTCCTCAGTCTAATTTGATTTTTTCTTACCTTTCTTGTTAAAAGTGACTTTGCTTATAAAGTAAAAACTCACTCCAACACCCTTTAAATTATTAATTTCAATCTTTACAAAATTGACTTTCAGAACATTTCAACGTTGCCTCGTCCATTTCAGCCATTTAACTTACTGTAACCTTTCTGATGTTGCAAATGACTCTCATTTGTAAGATTCATACGTTTCAAACCAAAGCTACGAAAAGATACAAAAATCACTTGAAATATTTTAGGATTGCTCTCTCGGACTTTTGTTCCAAATTGGAAATTCTTAAAATTAACCACTCAGAGGTGACTGATGATGGAATCATGTAAGTTTTATTTGGATCACGTTTTTGAACAACACTTACTTTTTCATTTTTTCGGTTCAACTTAAGACTATAATGAATTTGAATAATTGTAACTTATTAAAACAGGCATCTAGCTGGGTATGGAAAAGGACTGCGAAGGAAACTTTTTGATGAAACATCTTCAAGAAAGTGTATGTATCATACATCAAAAAGACTTTCATTTAAAGACAATCCACATAAAAGGTTTTTTGCTCTTTTACAGCTCGTCGTTCAGGTTGCTTCAATCTTATTTACGTAGAGGTAGAACGCTGTGAGTCGGTAACGCCAAAGTCAGTTTGTGCCTTAATTAAGAATTGCCCAAAAATTTTGGTAAGTAAAGCATTGCCTAATTTTTTGTAAAATAACTTTTTACTATTATGTTTGAACCCATTACTTGCAGGATGTTCGTGGCCCACCGATAATTGACTGGCTGCTTTCTGAGTTTTCGAACGACATTTCCTCTTATGGCTCAAAAACACTAAGAAGTTTTGGCAAATATCCGTCAAAATGGATTTCACAATGGAAAACGGTAAAAAACTGCTTAAGATTTCTAATCGAGTTTGCTTTCATCTTTTTCTTTTTTAGATATTAGATGCCTTTCCTAAAGTCAAAGAAGTTTTAATTTACGATGATAAGCAGTTGGAGCACCTTCATGAGGTAATAAAGAAATTACTTTGACTATTAAGCAGCCATTGTTTGTGGCTGAGTAAACAGCTTTTGTGTAATTAGATGGAGCTGACGACATTGAAAATGTGTCTTAAAGCTGCACCCACTGACAATTTGGCCAGATTCTTTACGTCGAGGGCTGGAACTTATCTTACTGAACTTGTTTTTAGGATGTCTTTCGATACAGATCGTGAGTTATTACTTTTTTTGATTCCAAAATTTGATATATGAAAAAACACAGCTTTGCCTCGCAGATACTTTTCTTATACATATGTATTAATTTAAAATCTTTGGCATTTTTATAGATCACGGTGGAGTCCCCTATACCTTTAAAGTGCTCCAGATGGCCCAACAACATTGTAAAAATCTTAAAATTTTAAGTGTCGAGAGCATCGGAAAAATGGTACTGCAAAGCATTTTGTCAAAAGTTCCTTAATGAAAAACTAAAACTTCACTTAATACAGACAAGAAGAGGCAATAGTGAGAAAATGTTAAGAGAGTCACCCTCAGGAAAGCTCAAGTTTTTGGAATGTCTCAGCATTCAACATATTTCCAAATCAGAAATATTTAACACGGATGAAGAGAAATTTATCATGGATATGATAGCAAGTATAAATTATTGGTTTAACTAATTTGATCAACATTTCTTTTTATCGAAATGCAGCCTTTTGAACAAGGTTTAACATTTCATTTTGACGAATTCTTATGTTTGATTTTTACGAAAAATTTTCTTAAGGTGCCCTGTCACTAAAAGTACTCAAACTTACTGGAAACTTCAAGAAAATCGATGACGATTATTTGCAAAAACTTTGCGAAAATAACGTCTTCTCAAATCTGAGAGAATTCAAAGTCAACGTACCCAACTTGTGCTTACACAAAAGCTGGTGATTATTTCATCTTTACACCAGTATTTTCTCGCTTGCTTAATTTTTTCGTTTGCATTTAAGCTTCAAAACCCTCATAAAGCTACCCAAAATCAAGAACATATGGGTTTATCCTGCTGAGAACTCTCCTGAAGACGTTGAGGAAATGCTAAATGAGGTGAATCACAACCGTTACATGGTAGAAATTCCAGGGATTAATGTAGCTGTACCTTCAGCTTGGGAAATATCTGTCTATCAAAATAATTTTTTTTATTTTATTTGAAAATTTTCATCATGCTAGTCTTTCAAGTACCTGTTCGGTAGATCTCCAGTCAATATAAATAAATTATTTGCACTAATTTTCGCTTGTTTTTGATAACTTTCTTTACGTTATATGCAAAAAATATCAGATCAATAATATAAGAAAGGGAAAAGACTTTCCTTCGCTCATGGCTACGTCTGATTTTGTGCGTGGGCAGACATTTCCCTTGTAATGTGCCTACTTTTATAATCGATAGACAAACAATTTTTTATAATTCCCATCAGAATTTATTTATGCACTGTGGACTGTGGTGTCGTT
>Ga0194133_10006425_pt1 | contig 14457 bp, 7 predicted proteins | sample TA2KigOf40mmetaG_FD_155448 | JGI IMG/M metagenome (GOLD analysis project Ga0194133, IMG submission 155448) | Freshwater microbial communities from Lake Tanganyika, Tanzania - TA2015055 Kigoma Offshore 40m | ecosystem: Environmental > Aquatic > Freshwater > Lake | place: Tanzania: Lake Tanganyika...
TTAAGATAAGATAATTTTGCTTTAAGGTTTGAAACAGTGAGAAAAAGATTTTGTCCTATTTTACCTAAGGGCAGAGAGAAGATGGCGAGAGTTTAAATTCAATTCCATCAAATTTTCGTTATTTTAATTATGCAATGAAAAACAGTCTTTCTCACTTTCATTAAGATAAGATAATTTTGCTTTAAGGTTTGAAACAGTGAGAAAAAGATTTTGTCCTATTTTACCTAAGGGCAGAGAGAAGATGGCGAGAGTTTAAATTCAATTCCATCAAATTTTCGTTATTTTAAGTATGCAATGAAAAACAGTGAAGCACTTGTAATTTTTCATAAACATTGAAAATGTTTTAAACAGGTGATAGCTAAAAAGAATGTCCAAATCGAATAAGATGGTCCTTAAGCTTAAAAGAAACCCTCCTTTTTTCTTAAAGAAAAGGAACATGGAGGAAGTTGACGCCATTTTGTTGGTCCAAATTAAAAAGTTCCTTGTCACATTCTTTCGATTGATTTCACCTTCATCCGAAGCGATAGGATGTGAGTATTTGTAGCCCTTTCTTTCCAAAGATAAGAATTCAATCCAATCAAAAACTTTTGATACAGTCACACATTTTTACATATTAATTTGCAGGAAGATTTTAAAGAAAGCATTTTTAATAAAACAATTGAACAGTTTTAACAGTTCTTGATCTACAAAAGATTTTTTTCTCGTCCTTATATCCCTCTTTTTTCTTTTTAGGTGGTACTTTGTTAATGACATCTCCTCCTTTTCCGTGTCATTTTTTTCACCCAATTTTTGTTACTCTCCTTTACTGCGGGAAGAAATAGTCACAATTAAACCCAATAAATTGCTTTAGACTTTCAGCTGCAAATGAAATATAAAAAGTTATTGGTTATATGCACAGTTTTTAGTATAAATGTTCACAACACCATTGTAATTATGAAGTAATCCCGACCAAAAAAAAATTCAAATTTCGTCTGTTTTGGACTAAAAGGTGCCAGAAGCACCAGTTTTCTGGGTGACTTTTGCCTGTTTCTAGGCTGTCAATTTTTCAACCATTTTGAGAAGACGTGACCAGTAGTAAAAGTTTGAGTAAATTAGTGGATTAGCATAATTTTAAATCTAAGTATTCTTTAATCAAATTCACAATTACCTATACGTTAGTTCCAAGCTGGTCCGAGTTTTGACTTAATCAAAAACTTTACATCTTTCTAAAGGCTTTTCATGTAAATTCAAGAAAAGGAATTAACAATTCAATTCCTCAGACACCCATGCATAAAAGGTTCTCTTTGTTTCTCTAAATCTAGCAACCAACAACCACAAGCAAGAGAAATAATATAAGGGACAAAGATGCAGGAATGAATGAGTAAACTATGCTTTGCTCATTGTGTACAATTTAACAAAAGAACAACACTGGGTTAAAGGACCAACAAAATCAAACTGGCCCTTCTATAACTGAAACCTCATTCTAGAAAATTTGACTAAGAGGTTTCCTTTTTTGAAAAGATGACTTCAGCTCTCAATTTGTGCATCAAAAATTTAAACTTAAGTCACTCTAAAAAATTAAATCTCTTAAAAATATTTGCATTCCTATCAATATTTATTTTGATAATTTTAGAATGTGTTATAATTATAAATATCTATAAATTATAGTTGAATATTAGAAAAAAAGAGTCTTAAAAATCAATTCAAACTATGCCGATCGAGTTGCAACTCAATTTGAATTTTACAATGATAATTATATCGACCGTCTGAAACTTTTCGTGAAAAATCGAAATCGGTTTTTGTTGCTAGTGTCATCTGGTGTTTGAAAAAAAATACGTAATGGAAATTGACACGAGCTAAATTGATTTTTCAAACCAAAATCAGGCCAAATGTGAGAAAATGTAAATCATTTGTGAAGCTAATGATAATTATAAGCTTATTTCAAAGACATTTTGTCTCTATATCTTTATAGCAAAAAAGTTTGAGTCTGGAAGGAAAAAAGTTTCAAACCTTAATTTGGCTATCATAGTTTGAAAATTTAAATCTGTGATTCAGATTAAAGACTAGATATGCATATTTTGGCTGATTTACTTGTCGGCATAATATATGTTTTAACGGGAAGTTTGCGGCCGGATTCTGTGGCTGGCGTTATGTAATTATCGCAATTGAAAAATAACCAACGATTAGGACCGATGTTAAACAAGAAAACCAGGTGAAAATTAATCTTATGTGAAAAAACTTTGGTCTAAAAAACTCAATGTTTCTCATTGGATTTATGTATTCGTTGGGATTGTTTCAGATTTTGAATCTTGGATTTGAGGACTGACGACGATTGTTAAGAAAAACTAGTCACACTGTATCCTCCGGATTCTTCCAGTTTTGGCCCCAACGCCAAAGTCTGTCACTCAGGCAGTGGGAACGGACCCTATCTGGGCTATGCCAATCCACAGACACCGATCTCCGTTGACTCTATTGGAATGGGCCTGGTAAGAAATGATTTGATTTAAGTTTAATGAAATGACCAGTTTCGAATTGGATTTGAAAAGAATTTTTAGAAATCGGATTGTCACTTTCAAACCGATTTGAACCGTGAAAGTTGGCAACAAAAAGTGTTGAATCCAATCTCACCTGCCTCTAATTGAATCATTTTGTTGGAATAAGTATGTTGATCAAAAGAATCTGGTCTATTTATTACATATGAGATTATAGATTTGATTTATTTTCTGGAATTTTGACTGTTCTTGCACAATCCAATCAGTATGGATGTTCTATCGACGAAGCGTAAAGATTGATCCTTGTCAAACTTGTCAGCGAAATCGAACTCAAATGCGAAACGAGTTTGACAACAGTTCAACCTCAAACAAATTAAACTTTATTTCATGAAATTTCTAATGCTACTGGAAAGTATTACAAGAATTTTTTTTTGAAATTTTGATGCTCCAATAAGTTGCATAATTTTTACAAAAATTTCTATATGACAGCCCGGAATTATTTTCTGAATCATATTGTGTTTGTTTCGGATTTGGTTTAATAGGTGGCGACCTTTTGGGCTTTCCTTCTTTTTTGAGCAGCTCAAAGGTTTGTGCTGCCACCTCGTGGACGAAAGCAAAAGCTAATTCAGCATTCCAGCTCAATGTGAAATTCAGAGATAATTTTTTAGAATCTGCCTGCCCATTCGAAGGTTCTTATTCGCTTCATCATCATAATGACAAGATTAATTAAAAAATAAAACAAGGTGGATAAAAAGCATTACGCAAAATATGCGTTTTGATCAAGTCCAACAAATTTTGGCAGCAGTGAAACAAGTCGCGCGCCGACACTGTTTTGAGAATTGGAGTAAGTTTTGATTCATATATGGGGCTGCTAGCCAATTCTTGGACACTTGAACTTTCTGCCCTGAAGTCTGTTGATGCAGTTAGACATCGTAGGGACATCCCGACCCAGAACTTGTATGCGAAAAAGTTGAACTGGAGCCAGAAGTCAACGCCGAGAATACGTCACAAAACGCAAAAATCTGGCCAAAATTACGAAATTTTGTCAATTGTAACTGAAGGTTGACGCCTCAAATGTCTATTTGAAGCAAAATTAAAATCAGGTTCAATTTATTTTTAAACAGAGCATAGGCTTCATGATTGTTCTTTACAATTTCTATTGCTCTCCAAGTAATAAGTGGTAAATCGTTGGATGTTTTGAAGTCGAGTCCATCATTTCACTTACTTGTGTTTTCTTAGCCTCATTTGTGATCACTGACATTTGCTTCAATTTTGATTGAGAAAGTGTTGGCACCACGATGGAAGATCCGAGCCAAACTCGTACAAGAAGATCAAAGACCTCAACATTAGCATACTATAACACGTTGTATATAAAATAAATGATTTTTATTTTATGTAAATAACCTACACAAAGTCATCCAAATGGAATATTTGTGACATCTATAAGGTCGTTGAATTATAGACAAAATAATTGTGTTAAGGAAATGATCAGGTAGATAAAATAATTACAAAAAAAATTGATGAATCTTACATTCATCTGAAAAGCATTTTTCCTCTATTTTTCTTCACAAACATTTGTTCAGTATTTTTGGAAGAAATTTAAATTGTCTTGCTTCATGATGGATGTTGAAACAAAACAGGAAATACCTCGTGAAAAATGAGGCAAAATTTTTCATTTGACAAGAAAAGTGAAGTTTTTAGCAAAAATTTATACATATAAAAACCCTAGAAAGGGTCAAAGTCATTTTTTTCCATCAAAAAGCAACGAGTCGTTTCAAAATTAATTATGGAAAATGAATGTCTTTCAATAAATCAAAATCATTTGAAAAAGTCAAATAAAAATCTTTTTTTTGTCACAATAAATCTTTCAACATTTGCCAGAATATATAGTTTGTTTGCATTTTAAGTGTGGATAAATTTGAATATTCAGCAGTAAATTTGATTTTTACCTATTGACAAAGATCATTGGACTGTACACAAATCGTCTAGATGTCCAACCAAGCAAAAAAGTGGACACCATGCCAACAATTTCTCAAAGACAAAGGATTAATTAAAAGGAGTTAAGATGGAAGTAGGGACCGAATGAAATTGTCGACAACATACTAATTCTAAATTGCATCTAGTTCTATTATATTGACCATATCAATATTCCAAACTATTTCTGTAAAAGTCATGAAAGTGTTGATATCTTGGTAAAAAGTTTCAAGAGTTAGAAATCAGGACATTCGGTATGATGACAACATCCCAATAAAATCAAAATATCTGAAAGTTTCTGTTCTCTATGTTTGGACAATTGATGGAAGTCTCTGTCGAGATCGTTTTTAATTAAGAAAAGGATCTGATCTAAAATTGAAAATTGTTCTTAATTGCATGTTGAAAGTTTTGCACTTAAGTTAGAATCTATTTTGGATTTCTAACTCGTCCTATCATTTTTGACATTTGAAACAGCTGTACGGGAATAATTTGAGCTGCCTTCAAGCCCTACAAGATCAAAGCTAATTTTCAAAAAAAATGAAAACTTTAGTGAACTTATACCCTCAGGCTTGTGAGCAAATATACAAAAACTAGAAAGCTTTTAAAATGTTTTGTCTATTTAAATTTAGCATCACGTTTTGGTTTAAAACGTCAGGCTTTCTCCTGTTGAGAAGAAGAATGAAAGCTACTCTTTATTGTTATTTGACAGTGCCTTTAAGTGTGGCTTGTTACTTACATTGGACTGTCTTAGATGCTTTCTAGCTGTGTTCTGAGCAATTAAGAAAGAAAGAAAAAAATGCCGAATGACGAAGAAAAAAATGCTTTTTTGAATAGAAAAAAACCAGTTTGATCTGGCTTTTGCTTGCACATAAAGAAAATAGAATATCTCCATAACAAATAAATCTTTTTATTTGAAAAAGTTAAACTAGATCGTAAACTTTTTGCAATCGTTTTTAATTTTGTTTTTGTTGAATGGCAAAAGTTAACGACTTGACTAGAAAATGATTTACAGTTTTTTCTCTGAAGCATTAAGAATGAGCAGAAGGAAAAGTTAAATTGAACAAATGCTCAGAGCAACATAGAAGATTTAAAGTTTATTTTGAGGCAAACTACTCATGAACTCCACTTTGATACAAAAAAATATTTCAAGTTTCTTTTTTTAGCATCAAATGAAGCTCAGGGGATTACTAATCGAAATAAAAGAAAACGAAAAAAGTAAGATTTCTCTTTAAAGATCTTAATTACTTTTCACATCATCCCAGACTTCGAGTTGCATCTGTGATCGTTCTTCCTTGCTTGATAATGGGGTAGATGCTGCGTGTGTTCTGAGGGGGTGAGCTTTGGCTTTTTCAAAGGTGAATGAATCGCCTATGCTGAGCATGAGCACATGTGAGAGACAAAAGGCAGGTTCAATCTCAAAATAGACAGTTTGACTTTCTCACGAGTCACTGAAAAATTTCCAGAGAGTTTTTATAATCAAACTGAAAGATCAAAATATGAAATGATGTAAAAAAACTTAGAACCATAGACAGTCAAGGTTAAAAACTTTTTATTGTCACAAACGATGAGTTTTGACAAAGAAGTGAAGATTTTTTTACACTGTTTTTCGTTTAAAAGTCTTGGGTGCAGATCTTGGAGAAAATGTAAATTCCTTTTTTTTATCTGCTCAATTTTCCCCAGCCGTGAATTTAGCTCTCACGTGGATTCGCATCACTTCCTGCCTCGCCTCTGCGGACTTTTAAGGTTCTTAGGTTGCACCACACCTTCCTTATCCCCTTTTGCAGGGTAAGCACAAGTTCACCTAGGCTGGGCTGAACAGACCTCAAGGGGAAGTAGCGAGACGTAGAGCTGAGCTTTCGTGGCCTGGGATGGGAAGTCGAAGGAAGGAAAGAAAGGTAGGTAGGTAGGTAGGTAGACACAAACATCGCAGTTGAGATCATTCGAATGTGAAGCTTTGCCAAAAAAAAATTAAAAGACAAGAGCTTTTGAGAAGCGGTAGACGTTGTTTAAAAGAACGTGTAGCGGAGCTCCTACTTGTTGGCGGTCGATGGTGCCAAAAAATTCGTGCTAAGAAATCATTGCCAGACTATTTTTGCCAAAAAAAACGTTGCCATCAATTTAAAAAAGTACGCTTTCATTTTTTCCGAAATCAAAACAAGATAAATTGCCAAGAAGTTGGACGACAGCAGAACGCAACAATAACAAAAAACATCTGATTTTTGTGCGAAAATACCGGATTCATAATAGACAGTTACAAATGGATTCAGTTTAAACTTTTCAAGTGTTCTGTGTTGTGTTGTGCTGTGCTATGGATCGGGTTGGGGTGGAATTGGTTTCCGGAAGTGTCATACGCAATCAAACCAACGTGTACAACGATTCAGACGAGGACATGGCCTCTGTGGTCACTTGTTCTCCTCACGGTAGTCTTCAGGTTAATAATTATTTTGCCATTCGAATTCAGCAAAAATGAAATGAGCTCATATTTAAGATTTTCACTTTAATTAGTTTTCTTTCTTGATTTGATAATTCGATGCCAAAATTTTTTTATGTGCAAAATTAGTTGACGACCATCACGGTTGCGGTTCCTGCACCGCTCAGTCCTACTGCAGTCCTTCAGGCTGTGGCTGCAGCCGGGCCCCATCACCACCATCCTGCTACCATCACCCTACCCAGTGTGCCTGCTCCACAAGAAAGTTTAAAGTGGAAATTTGAGCAGTCAAAAGATGTTGCTAAAAATTCTGGCGGCGCTCTGGTACGTTACATTCTCTATTTTATTCATTCCTCAACTGTAATAAAAACTATTACCATTCAAAAAGGTACTTGCTTCTTTAAAGTCCTCTTCTAAAGGTACATGGGCCTTTGTATCTTGATCGTAAATTTACTATTGCCTTAGACAAAAAGCATTCGGCAATTTAAGAAGTGTCAAAGTCTAAAAAGTTGGAGTAATAAAAATGTTTTGTTAGAAAAAACGGCATTCTCTTTCCATAGAAACTTTATGAAAATAGAAATCTTAAGTTTTACTAAGGTGCAATATACTTTAAAAAGAGAGAGATTCTTTTAATAATTATGAAAGGGACACTAAAAAGTTTATTTCTGGGATATTTTGAAAGATAAATTCACTTTTTGGTTGCTTTAAGTGGCCACAATTCAAGAACAGTCCATCTGCAAAAAAAGGAATCTCTGTAAAAACAAAAACATTTTCCACCATTTAAAAGTTTATTAAGAGTGAAAGTGTCCACTTTAGATAATGGTTGACAAACCTTAAAGTGCGAAAAACGCTGAGGGAAATGAAATGATCTGGCTACCTATTCTCATCTCTAGAAGTTTCAGATTTTTGTACACTAAAATGAACTTTTATGAAATCATGAAAAAAATCCTTTGGTCAATTCAAGGGCAAATGTTGCGTCTGGGCTAGAATCTATTTTTGCTCAAACGAAGGGGAGAACATGTTCAATGACATTCATTTTAAAAGTAAGTCTTCTATCATTAGCGTATCACTAAGGTTATTAATTTTGGCATCATTCTGACGTTTCCAACTTCTTCATGTTGCATGTTAAGCTCAGAAAACAAATGGTCTGCAATTTTTCGGTGGAAGATTTTTCGAATTTTTTTGCGAACTCGTCCACGTTGCTGATTTTGTTTGATCTTCGCAGAGCTTCGTTTTTACCTTCAGGAAGATTTTTTTGGTTAATTTATAAATGTTGCGTGGTTATTCGGAGAAGCGCTATGCTGTCATGCCATGAGCAATTGAAAAATGGAATTCTTTAGATCTTGGGGACGTACCTTGGCAAGTGGGTGCGTGGGTGGCTCAAACAACTGTATATGTGTGAGGGTAGGTGGTTCAGAGAAAAAGAAAAATCAGACAGGTTTTGATATGAGTAATTTTTTGCCAAAAAACCTTGCTCTACTTCATGTTTTGTTTGTATTGATGATTTGAAATAAGCTTACCTGGTGCCCAATGCAATCAAATCTGAGGCACGTACTTTTGATGTCTTTTTAAAAGGTTAAGAATCCTAGGAAAAAGTGACAGGTCAATCAGATTTTTAATTCCTTATATATTTTCTAGAATACGATGGATGATGTGTGTGGTCTATAAAAGTAGGAAATTTCAGAACAACTTGAAATTAATTGAGGTTTAATTGAAAAAAAAGTCCTTCTGAAGGGTCAAACTTTTTTTCTCCTCAAGGTTTCAATAGAGTGGATGTCTTAATAGAGATGTTTTGATCTTTACAAAAATAGCTTATTAAGACCAAATAATTTCATATTTGTTTTAACAAACCAAATACTTTTTGTCATCTCAGTCTTTTGATTTTTGATCATATTTTTGTATTATATTGCTTGACCATAAGTGTCCGAGTGTTGCCGTCCAATCTATCTTATTAAATTGTTTTAATCCAAAATATTATTCTCAATGCCCGAAAATACATTTTCTTCTCGATATGATGAAATGGTTTTTGAATGAGCTAATCTATCAATGGGTAGACACCTTCTCTGCGGGACGTAGACTTGGATACCTTAAGATAAAACTTGCACTGAAAAACCTCCCTGAATTTAAAGTTCCAGATGAAAATTAGTAACTCCCTCCCAAGCCTCAGACAGACTTCATAAAATATGGATAAGATTATTTTTAAACAAATTGAAACCTTCAATCAGAAAAATATGCAAAAGGTGTTAGCTGATAGGAATTGAAGCCGTCTTTTTTTGGTTTAACTTTATTCACAGTGGTCATTTAGATATTAAATAATTTAGGTGTGGCGAAATCCACTCGATAATCACAATTTATTTCTCGACAAGTCGCGTTAATTATCAAGCCACCAGTTTCTAGCTCCTTTTAACAAAAACAATTTTAGAAATTGTGAAATGCATCATCAACTTTATAACACAAACACAAAATTTAAAATTCCAAAAACCACTTTCAAGTTTTATATGTGATGGGTCGGGAAAATCTTTTTGTCTCCACCTTCTGAGGAAAAGTTTTCTAGAAAAAAAACCTATTTTATTTTGACATTCAGTTGGATATTTGGAAAACCAAGTTTGTGGATTAAGTGCCAAGATCTTTGCCTTAGTTGATAGCTTAATTAACTCAAAAGAAGAATTCAAATTTTGATGAAAGTGGAATTGTTTTTTTGAATCATAATTTTTCCATAAATATCGGAGATATTAAAAAAAGTTCATTCTGATGCCAAATTTTCGTAATTTGCAGTCACAAATATTCCTCATAATCAACATTATGAAGAATGATGGCAGATGAGGCGTAAAGTGAAAAATCATATCGTCCAAAGTATCTTCATTTATGTACAATTCATCCCTTTTGCCAATAGTGACATTGCAAAGAACTTTCTTTCATTAATGGTGATTATTTCTCATACAGTTCTTTTTACTTTACTTTCAGCCATTTCATCTGATCTTATGTCCGTTAAATCCCTTCATTTCCCTTGTCAAAGTGGTCGTGATTTGTAGAAACAAATCGCCTCTTCCTCCTTCTTTTAGCCATAAATTTTTTGCTATTAACCTCACTCACTAACTCCATCCAGTCTGGGTCGGGTCGATAGTGACTTCTTTCTACGGCATGATTTGAGAAATGACATCCAATTTGGTAGGACATCGTGGCTCACACATATGCTACATCTTCTTTTTTTATTTGAACTCAATCGGAAATTACCTTTTCGAGGGAGGGGGGCTAGATCTCTTTTATGAGACAAACAGCTTGGAATCAACCAAAAACTGGCATTTATCCACTTAATTGGTACGAACTACTCATCTGAGCACATTTTTGAGATTTTTTTCACACATCTCTTTTCTCCTGGCAGGTGGAAGAAACAAACTTTCAGTTCGATTAGGGTGTCAGTTTCCAGTTTCCAAAGTCCCTAGGGTGACACTGACCCATTCAACTCATGAAGGAAAGAGCAAAAAATGATTCTGATTTGCGATAAAAAGAAGCATTTTTCTCAGTTGGAAACAAATCTTCTATTATTTTTTGAGACAAATCCATCGGTTAGGTTCAAAGTTTATCGAACTCTTAATTCGGCGTGACTTAAGAAGACCAACCAAAAAAGGACTAAGAGTTGTGCTTTTGGCGAGAAAAAATTCTGTCGTAAAAAGAAGGAGTTTCACATTTTATTATCATTACAACTTAGAGACCTTTGAAATAGTTTCTTTTATTTTTTCTCATCTTCCAGAAAAATACAACTACCATGAGTAGTGAGGCAAGGGTTGAATTTTAGCATGAAAGCAATAAGAGTTGCAGCTGGAAGACTGTCGCGTCTGATTATTTTACAGCTTCAAAAAATATCTATCAAATGATCTTCTCAAAGGGTAAATCACACAGAAAAAAATTCTTTTCTACTAAAAGACTTATCTTTTGGAAGAGAAACATTGGTTGAAAGTCCAAAATCTTGAAAACATTCAAGGATGATTTTTTTCAAATTTAACAACTGACTTATTTGGTGGTTTACATCAAAGAAATCGATTCGAAAATTAAGAAATAAAAGATATTTTTTTCCTGATAAATAAAAACTTTAGACTTTGATACGTCTTTTGTTCAACTGACTTAATTATAGCACGAGACCTGAATAAAGGGGAAGTATTTTTTGAAGACCTTTGATCAAAATCTTTTGTTTTTCAGTTTTAAAAGACTTTTTTTACAGCTAGGGAGGCTCACAAAAGGGGTATGGCGAGGTTAGGGAAACAAACGAAGTGGCCGAGGCTTTTGTTTCATCCAGTGCCTTTGTCAAAAATGTTTCAATTTTGATGCTGTAAACGTTATTACTGATGCAATCAATATCTGAGTTCAGATTTGATAGATAGAAAGGAATCCTGGCAACATCCTGCATTCATTGTAAGCAGATGCTTTTACGACACCACCAACTCGAAAATAAAACTTGAAATGCAAAGTGGCAACAAAGATGTCACCTTTCAAGGTCGGAGCAATGCACTTATTGCCTCCCAACTTGGTGTCGTAAACAAACGATGACTGCACTAAACAATATTGACAACAGCAAAGAAGACAAAGTTTCAATCCGTTTATGTAAAAAAACCTCTTACTTATTTTCACGTTTACAACTGCACATTCAAATGGCAATGAACGAATGAAGTCATTCACATACCTAGATGTTGCAGACAATGTCTAGACAGATTTAGGTTTTAATTTCTAAAATCTGTTCTTAGATTTTATAGTTTTATTATGGCAATAGTTGAATTAACATTCAAAAAGGGGTTTGAAAGAGTTTCGTTGTCGCACAATTTTCATCAACGCATTTTTTCTCTGTAAAAGTTGCTTCCAGCGACGAATTTTTGACTTTGGTGCCAAGTCTCGTGGATAGAAAAGTGCATTGAATTGAAAATGCCCAGATCACTTCCCATAACGATGCCTATACAATTTTGGAAAAATATAACTTTACATTTTCATAAAAACAAAACTATTAGGGAAAAAGTCTGGTGAAAATTATTTCACTTTAATTACCAATCTCACATCTTGGCTAGGATGCATGCCTATCAAATTAAAAGTGAACAATTTCATTCCATTTTTTAACTGTTTGATAAACATCTCATGCATCATAAAATTTATTTTAACGGTCGAAATCTTCTTTAAAAAATTATCCGCCAATAAAACGGGTTTTTCTTTCAATAAGTATCGGCTCCAAATTAAAGGATGACAATTCTCATAGGGTATCTCTGTGTGTTTCTAAAGGTGCATTTAAGTGCAGGCAATAAATGTTAAGTCCTACAAAAAAGGGTTTCTCGTCTCAAAAAAACACCAAAAAAGGTTCTTCAAACTTGTGTCACAATAAGATCTGAAAAAAGCAACCAAAGAGATCCGACGACTTCCAAACATCTTTAGAAAACAATTCAAGTTTCACCCGAATCATTTTTGGCTTTAGCTTGAATTACAAATATGCATTTCTAAAAGTCAAAATAATCTTAAACTTTAAAAGCTGTTTGCTTGACAGGAGCTTTTTTAAGTAAATTTCCTGTCTGGAACTTAAATCGAATTTCACGGTATCTTCTTCAGTAATCTGTGTAAAAAAATCGTTAGAAAAATCAAGAGAGCAATTAAAGCTTCAAATACTCATCAAACAAACTGACAAATTTGGAACAAAATATTCGGAAACGTCAAAAATCTTGATTTTTTTGCAAAACTGCAAATTATGACAGACCCTTGTTCAAAGAAATATTTTCTTGTTAATTTTGTTCGTCGTCTTGTTTGTTGTTGAGATTAATTCTCAACTAAAAATCTTTAATTTAATTTTTGCATGTTTTCACAAAAGACCAACAAATTTCTGGAATATGGGAAAAGAGAGAAAAAAATAGAATTTGGTTTTCAGTTGAGAAAATTTTTTTCTTGATTGAGAAAAACCACAAAAATACATGATTATAACATGACTAAATGTTACATTGAAAAAAAAGCAACTTAAAATTTTCCAAGGATAAATATGGAAACTTTTTATCATCAAAAGGAATCTTATTTTAACTGAAAGGGTGTTTCTAGAGACCGTTAAGATAAGATTAAAGCAACGATATTTCATGACATTTACCAAACATTCTACTTGAATTGCTCAATGGCTCAGAATTATGTCATGATAAAAAAAAGTAGCAGTCTGTCGATAGGAAACAGTCAAATCAGATTTGAATATTTTGAACATAAAATATTGCAATAGATTGAGAATCCTTGCATCACAATTTATTGATTAATGAACCTTTGAAAGTCGGGACAATAAAATTAATATGGATTTTGCCAGTTAATAGTAAAAATTCGACTTTAAAATAGCCAGTTTTTCCTATTCAAAATTGAGTGTCAGTCATTTATACCAAAACAAAGTTCTTTGCATATTTAGGAAAAATTTATTCCAAAGAACAGGCGAAACGAAGTCAATCAATAAACGATCCATCACGTTAAAAGTACAATTTTTTTGAAACGTGGGATTTAACCTCATCAGTACAAATGACAAATTAAAGTTCACATTTTCTGAACAACAAAAGTTCCAAACTATAACATTTTTCTTCAACCTTCTCGTCGAGTCGACCAAAGTTGGTTTGTGTGATCGAAAAATCAGCCTCCCACGGGCTTGGATTCAACCCTGACACCGTAATTAATGCTCAAAGAATGCAACAAGCTGTGACACGTTTAAACGCGTCGCGGAAGGTGAGTTATGCTCTGAACCTGCAGACCATCCAGCCTGTATTGTTTCATATAAAGATGTAAGCTCCCCATGTGGCTGCCAACCATTGACAAGGGCTTTGATTTATTCCGCAGCGCAAGTCACCGTAGGGCTAAATGTGTCTTCCAAATGTTCTTGCACTGTTCTACTAAATAACAATATCAAACTCAATTGTGTTGATTGCATCGAAATGAATAACAACATAACCATAAACCACTTTTCAGCAAAAGTATTTCTCAAGAAAACCAACTAAGAAATCTTCATCGATTCGTTCATTTTATTTTTTTGAAGTGAGCTCTTACGAATCGTGTTGAAATTAGCAAATTTCCTAAATGTTTCAAATATCTAGCAATGGTATTTGGTCGCCTGGAGAGATGTATAAAAGATGCAAAACAGTGAATCATGTAAAAAAATTTCTAACTAAGCATCATTATTCATACGCAATCCGAGGATATAAATTAAAATGAACAGATTGTTTCCTGAAATAAATTTTAACTTTTCTTTCAAATTGAGCAATCTTGTTACTTTTCGATTAAAAGCTAAGTGATTTTTCTTTTTCCTATGGTTAGGTCAAAACCATCTACCCAATTTAATTGTTGTAATGTCTCTTCTTCTTTGATCTATATCTATTAAAGCAATAATTCATACTAAACCGATCAGAAACAGAACAGAGAAAAAGAATTGTTTTCATTAATCGAAAACCAAGAATGTTAAAAAGGAAAAAAAGTTCATTGCACAATCAAAAAACCCTCTATAAATTTTTAATTATGTTTTCCATTTTCAAATTCACAATGCTTGATTTCACTTTTTTGCTATTTGATCTTTGCAATCTTTTTCATACCATTCTAAACTTT
>Ga0194133_10006426_pt1 | contig 14457 bp, 6 predicted proteins | sample TA2KigOf40mmetaG_FD_155448 | JGI IMG/M metagenome (GOLD analysis project Ga0194133, IMG submission 155448) | Freshwater microbial communities from Lake Tanganyika, Tanzania - TA2015055 Kigoma Offshore 40m | ecosystem: Environmental > Aquatic > Freshwater > Lake | place: Tanzania: Lake Tanganyika...
AAGACCCTAACGTCTGTCCATCATGCAGGCGGGAAGGGGGCTTGGCAAAAAAGGGGGCAGCTTGCCGCACAAAAATCAGCATGTAAAATATAGCTTTATTTATCTATAGAACATTGTAAATCAAATACAACAGGTGACCAAACAGAAGAGGATGGAAAAGCGGTCAGAAAGGGAACACATAATCATACGGGGTGTTGATGCAGCAAGGGGTGATGTAAAAAACTCTCGATCAAAAGGATAAAGAGGTGGCCTTTTATACATTTCGTGATCAGGCTGGCTAACTGGGATTACGGTAATTGCTTTAATTGGAAATGGAGATGGGTTCTTGATAGGTCACTGTCTGGTTTGAAGGTCCTGAAAAGTTATTAGGGAAGAATAAAGTGGTTTATTGTTCTTCATTAGAGGGGAAAGGTTGAAAACTACGTTTTACTTCACAAGTCTTTTATTTTGCATTTAGTGTTAGGTTTAACTTTAAATGGGTGAATTTTATTTTTTGTTTTAAAACTTCTGAAATTTGATCACGTGAGAAACTTGCTTGATTTCAACTAGTCTTGACAAGTCGTTGGAAATTCTCAACTCAAACCCCCCTAAGTCTAATGTAAAAGATATTTGAATTTTAAGAAACCTGTTTCCACTGTCCCTAAAACAACAAAACTTTTTTTTAAAACTCAAAGTTGTTCAATACTGCCTTCTTGATCGAACAGGCATCAATCATTAATATGAGAGGAGAAAACTGACCTAGTGACCTTTTTACCTGCTAAGTTAGAAAACCAATCATGGCGAATTGCCTCATCCAATGAGGGAATTAATTCAATTTTTCTACTATTGTTTTTTTTAAACTTACAAATGTTTTGCTGAATTTTGTTCACAGAGGGGAACAATATTTACTCACAACAAACGTTTTTTTTGTATTGCAAAAGCTAAGCTTGAAAAATCGTGTTTGGTCTGAAGAATAGGCGAGAACGATTTTCTCCAAAATGTGTATCGAGATTTGAAGAAAGAGAAAAGGAACTTGGGTGGTAAAAACACTTTAAATGCTCACGATAAAGTAAATTGCTCTAACAATCATTTGACTCAAGTTTTCTTTGCTAAAGCTAAAAAATTTCATATTCTACTCCAAATTCCGGGTTCAAAGTTTGGACTCTAAAATTGTCCAACCTTGGTTTTTTTTGAATACTTATAGTCAAACTTTTTGAATCCCATGACTGTTTAGATTCCTAGGCCAAACAAATAGTGGAGGTCAACATTATTTGATGGCACCATTAGAGACTTTTCAAGTTTGTTTACAATTTTCGTGCTATTATTCAAATTCTGTCTTTGACATTTTGTTTACTCATACGAACGCTTTTTGGGGGATGTGTGAAAACATTTTGCCCATGGAAACAAAACTTCTTACATCTTCTATCTTCTATATATATAAAAAGTGACTGTTTGTACCTATGTCCCCTTTTCACGCCTGAACCACCAGTCCAATCTCCACCAAATTTTGCACAGACCTCCCCACCAACTCAGGGAAGGTTCTTAGCACAAGCATGACCCCACCAACTTGGACCCCGGGGTACCTCAAACTCTAAAACCCAAATGGGTCACGGGAGAGAAAACTTTGTGTAACGTAAGCTCATCAAATTTTTCCTGGGCAGCGCCGGGGACCGGTTGGCTAGTATATATAAAAGTGACTGTTTGTAACTAAGTACCATGTAACTATGTAATCTCCACCAAATTTTGCAAAGACCTCCCCACCAACTTAGGGGTTCTTAACACAAGCATGACCCCGCTGGACTCCGGGGTACCCCAGGCTCTAAAACCCAAACGGGTCGTGGGAGAGAAAATTTTGTGCAACGTAAAATGTCCAGATGGGTGACATAAGCTCATCAAATTTTTCCCGGGCAGAGCCGGGGCCCGGTTGGCTAGTTATTAATATTTTCAAACTTTTTTTTATGACAAAGACAAAATAGGTTGACACAGTAGAGTAAACCTCAGCTGGACTATTTTTTTCATAGTTCAAGGAAGCTTGTGAGTTGATCAATTTGAAAAATAAACTTGAAACATTTCAAGTGTTCATTGTGTATTCAAAACAAAGCAGACAAGTTTAGTCAACATTGTGGTGGCCTGGATGTGTCGATCTACAAACAAAATTAGAGAATGCCATATTTTTCATTTTATTTCATTGTTTGAAAAGCAATTAAGAATAGTCTTTTCTATAATCTATCCGTATAACCTTTTCACCAAATTTTGTTAGGATTTTCTTAAGCCTTGTTTTAGTCTGATTTAGATCCTGAACCCCTAGTGGTTTACAGTGCAAACTTCAGATAGGAAATTCAAATTTTCATTTTATGCCATTTAAAAAATAAAATTTTTCTTCCATTATGACTGAAGAAGTAGGAATTACATGCATAAAAATCTGAGCTAATCAATCTTCTAATTGAAATGAAAGATTTCTGGCCTTGACTTTTTCATTCCAAGTCCTCATCTTTTTCTTTACGCCATGGCCGAGTGGTCAAAGGCACCTGAATGAGAATAACAATTTAAGGTTGTGGGTTCCAATCCCCAGCCATGCCAGCAATTTTTCAACACCGGATTGCAAAAAAAATCAACAAGGCACCCTCAGTCAGGGTAAAAGTAATCCGTAGTGACTCTTAAAAAGATGATTACCTTAGATAATTTACCGCAGGAGTCTTTACTGTACCAAACTATTACTAGCCTAACTGGCCCTGGCGCTGCCCGGAAAAAATTCAGACATTTTTTGTAAAGCAGAGCTTTTTCTCAAGTGATTTGTTTAGGTTTTGGAGTTTGGAATACCCCGGGATCAGGGGGTTGTTAAAAACCTTCCCTGAGTTGGTGTGGAGGTCTGTACAAAATTTGGTGGAGATTGATACAGCAGTTTGCACGTGAAAGAGGGACACAGAAAGGTACATACTGGGTTCCTGTTTTATAGTATATAGATAGAGGAGAGGTCAGAAAATCGCCACAGCTGGCGGAATTGTTGTTTGGGGGGAGTAAACATAGGAGCTGATATACTAGCCCCATTCTGTAAGCTTCTGCCAGTGTGGAATCATATAAGAAAGTGACATAGAAAACAAATACTGAGGCTGGTTTTTTAGTCGTGAAAGTTTGAACTTAACAAAGATTTAAGAATGTAAACAAACTTTATAAAGTTTGAACTTTAAACTTGGTGAAAAGTGGAGACTTTAACCAAGGTTCTCTGATTTGAGCTCTTCAAACCACCACAAACAATGTCATGAATTGTACAACAAACACAATTTATTATTTAAGTTATACACTAAAAGTGTTGGTTTATATAAAAAAATATACACAAAATAGTAAAATTTAGTTTGAATTTGAAACCAAGGTAAGCTCAAAACTTGCATTAAGATCAAACTTTGAAAAGTGTGAAAAGCACAAACTTTGCAAAGTTTGTTTACATTCTCAAATCTTTGCTCAGTTCGAAGTTTGGCAACTAAAAAACCACCTCTTGATTGTAAGTTACTAAACCAAACTGTGACAATGGCTCGATTGTCATAAATATTGGTTCGAAAAGAGAAATTCAATATAATATTTTTTACTCTGGATTCACTTGTCAGCAAAAAAGTATGAGATGAAAATGATATTTCCTTTTTCAAAAAAAATTTGATGACTTTATGAGCACTCATCTTTGTACACAATGCTAGATCACACTTTTTTAAAAAACTTTTCAAATCTTGGGAAAGGTGTCAAATTTTTGAAACCCATCACTACACCCATTTGTTATATCATTTAATAGCAAGTCAAAAATCGTGAGAAATATTTTTTCTTGCAAAGTACAATTGACTATACTTATTTTTATCTTTCTTAAACATTTTTTTGCTAGTAACATATTGAGGCTTATGTTTAATGGATATTTAATTCAAATTTCCCTTTGGTTTTGCATACACAGTTTGCACTTACCTTAAAAATATGCACTAACTGGCCAACTAGGGCCTGGGGCTGCCCGGGACAAAAAACTTTTAAGGGTATCCATGCGAACATTTTACGTTAAGCATAGTTTTGCTCCAGTGATCTGCCAACCGGGCCCCGGCGCTGCCCGGAAAAATTTGATGAGCTAACCGTGACCCATCTGGACATTTTACGTTACATAAAGTTTTCTCTCTCGTGACCCATTTGGGTTTTGGAGTTTGGGGTACCCAGTGGTCCAGGGGTCAAGTTGCTTGTGTTAAGAACCTTCCCTGAGTTGGTTGGGAGGTCTGTGGAAAATTTGGTGGCGATTTGTCCGGCGGTTGGTGAGTGAAAAAGGTACATAGGTCACTTTTATATATATAGATGGATTAAGATTACAAAGTAGTTTGATTCTACACAAGATTCTTAGAATATTTCCAGTATTACTGCAGATAATCACATTCAACATGAAAAAGAATGAAACAATAATATTTATTATCCCTTTTTTCCAGGTAAGACTTCAGAAACTGGAATTCATATCAAAAAACTATTGAACTTCATATTAAAGATATATACGAAAAATATATGGAAAAATGTTTAGGTTATCCCAAAACAAAGAAAGTTGAAAAACTTTTTAAATGGAATAAAAAATTAGCAAAAAAGTAAACTTTCTTATGGAGCTATAGCTAAAGGAATAAAACGGTAAAAGATGTGCTAATGCCACAACCCTGAGGGTCAACCTCAGGATTTGGTATGGCTTTGCAATTAAATATTAACATATCATGGCAATAAGCTGTAAAATAAATTTTAACGTGAATGATATCTTGATAGCTCAGGTTTCCGTTCTATATTTCTGTGGGTTTGTATTGTTGTGTCACCCTCACCTAGAGTTCCCACCTTTAGGAGGAGAGAGTGTGCCACAACCCTTAGACCTTGTGTTTCTACCTTCGTGAGTGTAAATGTAATGTACTGTAGAGACGGTAATGTAATAGACTTGTTTGAAACAGCTTTATTTTGATTCATAACATTTACGATGATTGCACTCGAGAAGTATTAAAATCCACTCCAGCCCGGCCAAAAATAAGGCTGTGTAAGCATGTTAAAATGGAGTGCTATGATTTTAAAGTGTTTTCACGTGTTTTATGGCAGTTTACGACAAAATTTGCACCATTAACACGTGTATTGCGGTGTGCTACGTGAAAACAGGGGTGGGTACACCTGAAAGCGGGTGGATACACCTGAAAGTTGGCATACAGTGTGTCTTATTTTCCGTAGAGAGACATAGTAGTTTCTCGTTCACAAAAGGCAACAGTTTGGAAATGCTGTGGAAGCGACAACAACAGTCAAAAACAATGTGAGGGTAGATTAGGACATGGCAGATGGATGATATTTGGGACAAGATTGACCTACTAGACCTGGCTGAGAGAGGCAACTGCACATCTTTATCAATGAAATAGAAAAGCTTGCTTTTTAAAGATACAGATTTTGCTCATTTAATTTTCTTTAGGCGTCTTTTATGTAATGTTTGAATTTCTCCACCCATCTTTTCAACTTGTTGTCCATTGCAAGTTTTATGTAGAATTTAGCGAGCTGTCAGTGCGAGCTCATTGAATACTTTCTACTTGTTTAGAAGATTGTCATGTCGAAAGAAACAATCCCTGAGGCACAGCATCAATTATCTTCACGAACAGACGACAAAAAAATAAGAACCTCTGCTATGTTCATTTGTATTTATCCAAAGGCTTCATCTTACAAACATTTGCACTTTTTAAAAGCCTTGATATCACAAATTAAAAAGAAGTCAAAAATACAATAGTTAATTTGTGTTAGGTCAGTTAAATAATGAATTGCAGGAGACTAGAGTTATATCACACCGAATCCTATATGCCTTTTTAGGTTTATTCGTATTGCATTGTCACTGATGTCGGTTCAAAACCAGTCAAAGCTTTATTCACCGAGAGTATCAAGTTTGTTCGACAGATCTTTTCCAATCTTGCTCTTCGCAGTTCTGACAAATTTTCCTATAAGGAGTTTTCTGTCGTTTATATACATGATGTCCCTCATCCTCCGTACCAGGGGTGTAGTGCCTTCTCATAGCATTTTAATTGCGCAACTTGTGACTGTATATTTGGTCCATTGATTATTGGAGTTGCTCTTTTGGACATTGAGTTGCGTGCTTCTCTTGTTATATTTGTTACGATCTATCTTTGTTAGTATCATTTCTATTTCTGATGCACTTTTTAGATTAATGTGTCTGATGTAGTGATGGGTCCCGGTCAAATTTTTTTGACCCGGGTCGGGTCAATTTTTTGTGGCTCGAGTCGGGTCGGGTCGGGTCAGACATTTATGGTTTGGGTTTGAATTTTGAAAATTTCCCCTATAAACGTCAAATTTTTCAATTTTTTTCCCTTCGGGTCAAAAAAAATTGCTTCGGGTCAGGTCGGAAAGTACCCGGGTCAAAGCCGGGCCAGCCTCTTATTTACTGCGGGTCAAAAGTAAGCTCGGGTCAGGGCCCATCTCTAGTCTGATGCTTAGGCGTCGGAGCGAAGGCAGAGAACGTAACAAATTAAGGAGGATATGCAAACGTTGAGCTAAAATCCCAGTGAGTACCTACCCAATCAAGAAAAGAATCAATATTGAACTACTTATTCAAAGGAAGTGGGGGCTTTATATACAAAAGTAAAGGAGGGATCGGATCAGCAAGATTGGATCAAGAAATAACGGACCTCCTAGAATAGGGCAAAAGCAATGGCAGAAAATAACTGTTCGGGAGTGAAAACACAATTACTTGGAAGAGAGACTAAACAACGGCAGCCTGTTTGAAACGACTTTGAACTACTAAAGTGAAAAATATCGTTGCGCCAAAAAAGAGGGTAAATGAGCATGTACTACGATAATATTTCATGGAGCCTCAAATGTTTTAACAGTAGTTCACCTAGATCCTCTTTCTATGTTGTCTTGAAATTGATCTTGTTTTTCACTTGATTTGAGATAAAAGCAAGAGAAATTCAGTGTTTCGAGTTTCATCCAATGATGGATATGTTAAATCGATAGCTTACAAAATGATGAATGGGTCTCAGACATTCCAGGCGTCAATGTAAATGGTAATGCAAAAAAGACTTTTACACCCTGTTTCAGTTAATCAAAGGGTGAAAAGAAATACCTTTGAAGTAATTAAAATTTACAATCAGATGAATTAATTCGTATGTTTTCCGTAAATGGGGTTTGTTTGTCTTTAAACCAACCAGCTTCTTGAGCATTGAAAAAAACCTGTCCAATAAGAACTTAAAATCATCTTGAAATTCCTTGAATGAGTTTGAAATTCTTATCGTTTCAATCTCTTCAAAGCTGATTTGAAAAATAATATTTCTTCTCGAGTAGATTGGATCGATCGTTTCCGGTCAGGTCTAAAATTCATCCAAACAGAATACAGCTAGAAATAAAAATTTTTGAAGTAATTAACCAACGTTCTTTCAGACAGTAAAAAATATTTATTTTTATGATGGCAACAACAATTTTTTTGTGAGGAACCCGCAGGTTTTTTTAGCCCTCTTATATGCAAGTTAAAAATTCTCCCATCACAAACCAACAAATCATTTTGAAAAAGCAACATTTTAAATTTGTTCAGCTTTCAGTTGCAGACAGGAAAATGTTAGAAAAGGATGAATTACAAAGAAACTAAGAACATTTTAGCTGACCAGAAACAAATTCTTTTTAGTTGAAAGAGCCTTAATCCTTTGCAAAAAAAAGGCTAAGCCAGACACTCATTATGGCTTTGTGGCTGATCTTTACAGAGAAAGTCAGTCAGAAGCACCAAAAAGTTGCTGACTCAAGACACTTTTTTCATGCAGATATTTTGATATATATGTAGATAGCACACACAGATGTTTATACTAACATTTCATTATTTTTGTGATCGGCCAATTTTTCTATTCACGTTTGATTCCCGATCGCACTTGATCATCACGCTCCTGTCTCACATTGTGACAAAAAAGCTTGCAGCCACACATGTGACCCTAGAAAATAGGTGCTTTGGGGTATTTTAAGAGACTAGGGGCACGATACACGTTCCTATTTCACACTTGATTAGGGCACGTCAGATAAACGATGAAATACGTGTGAATATAGAGGACAGTTCGAGGCAGTGAAAAATGTGAAGAATGTGCCATAAAAAAAGAGTAAATATGGGCAATAATAAAGGATGGAAAGCCACCTCAATATACAGTTTTGTTGCATTCCTTTTTGTTGCAAATATACCTCCATACACATGTAAAAAATGTCCCTTTAAAACCCCCAGACTGGCCCCTGTGCACCAATCAAATTGGTCACATAAATTGTGTGTCACTCCCCAGTGCCACTTTTAAGAGCTTCCCTCAGGAACCCTGAGAGTGGCACCTAGTACATTTGAAAGAAATATGTGTCATGAGACGGCTATTTTCCAAAGGAAAGTTGTTGCTGATTTCTGTAAAAAAAAGAAGTGTTGATAAATAGAAATGAATTTGAAACATATAAGTAAAAGGTTATTGGCAAAGTATCATTTTAAATAAAGGATAAAAAAGTCTATTGATGCTCAGCGTCATCCAGTGTCTGATAAAGATACTTTGACTTAAGTGCAACTACAAAAATGTATCTCATTTTTTTCATTTCCCACTTAAAAATACCAATAAGTTATTGCCCCATAAATGTTTTATTTTTTGGACAAAAACACACTCAATTATCGATACCACCCGACACCCCATTTCTCAAAAAAATACCATATTTGTTCCAGGGTTCCTCATAATCGTGTGAGATACTGTACCGGTTTTTTTAGTCGGGGGGCCTTTAGATGTCAACTATTTATTTTTCGCTATTCTTACACGTAAGATTGTGGTAGTTAATTATAGGCATTAGATTGAAGTTTAAGCTTGTAAGTATCGTAGTACACGCTCATTTACCCTCTTTTTTGCACTACGATATTTTTCACTTAACAAATTCAAAGTTGTTTCAAACAGGCTGCCGTTGTTAAGCTTGTCTTCCCAGTAATCGTAAGTTCACCTAAACACTACTTTTATTTCCCGCCAATATTCTACCCTCTTCTGAGAGGTCCTATATTTTCTTGATCCGATCCCTCCTTTACTTTTGTATATAAAGCTTCTCTTTCCCATCAATAAACAGTTCAGTATTAATTCTTTTCTTTACTGGGAAGGTCTTCACTGGGATTTCTATAAGATGGAAAGATGTTCATAAGTTAGAGGAATAAGGATGTGCGATTATACTGGGACATCACTATTCCATTTATGTGATCGCATCCAAGCATTGCGCTCCCTGGATTAGTCTACATCTATCTCTATGATGCTATGCTGGGCATTTTCATTTTCAATATTTTTCCTCACATTTTATCCTGATTTACAACTCTGCTCATGTTTGTTTGAAATTTTTTCCTTTCCATATCTGCAAGCAGACTTTCAGAGGGATATAGTCTTGCAAAAAAAAGTGGAATGTCTCACGTGGTGCGGATATGCCAAGACAAAATGGAGAAGGAAGGGTCTTTGAACTCGAAGGAAAATGCAGAAAAGGAAAATTGCTAAAATACTTGAGCTGATATTCTTCTTTTTGTTAGAAAGCTCGTTACAAAATAAACCCGCCCAGTCAAAAGAGTTCACTAATTATTTTCTACAAAGAGATAAATCTTCATTTTTCAAAATAAATTCTCTGAGAAGTCTTTAGCTTGTGTTCTAAATTGATAATGAATTCTTAGCCATTTGCAAAAGAAACACGAATTTCGCATCAGGATTTTATCCACAATATTATCTTTCTTTTTCTTCAAGGGAAAGGTGGTCGGAAGCTTTTAGGTAAAAGAGAAATGTGGTATTACTAAATCTCAGTCTTTTCTCCTTCTTTGATTGGGTCTTGCCTACTTTTTCTTGTTCTTTGATACCATAGTAATGCAGAAATGGGTCTGTTGATGATGACCTGTTTCCAAATACTTCTTCCAAAAGTCAAACACCATTTTTTGCTCTACGTTATTTTTCACTTTTCAAGCTCAAAGTCTTTTCAAACACACTGCCTTTAGTTTGTCTTTCCTAATCCTTACATGTACTGTAGGCCATTCTAAACAGGCCGCCATTGTTTTCATTCCCGCCGTTTCAGTTTTGCCCTCTTCCAAAAGGTCCGTTATTATTTTCTTGATCCATTTCTTTTACTCCCTTTTGTATATAAAGCCCCTTGTTGCTATCAATAAACAGTTCAGGATCGATTCTTTTCTTCATTGGGAAGGTCATCACTGGGATTTTTGCTCGCCTTCGGTTCAACTCCGCACCTTACTCTCTATAAGATCCTGCCAAAGTAAGAAAAAGCTGTTCGATATTTTTTGCCCTAATTTAGAAAGGATAGTTTTCCTGTCTAAAAAATTCTACTTTAGACAACCTTTTGGGGCTTTTTGAGTAGCCAAAAAAAATTTTAGCACGTGCTGCAAGACAGACCATTCTAGGAATTTAGATTTTCTGGCCCTAAATTTTACGAGATTGTTCTTTCTGCACCACACACTATTTGATGGATTAACCAAAATTACTTGAACCTGTTTTTTCAAATAAAAAGAAAAGAAAACTAAATATATCAACCTTTTAAATTATCATAAATCATCCATTCAGCAGGACCAGAATAGAAAATTTCGGTTAAATTATATTTGCAATATTTTTTTTTGAAGAAAAATAACGCCCTTATCGATTGGCATTTCACTATATTGCTATATATTCTGCCTTTTCCAACGTTTTTGATGAAGTAGGTTACTACTATCGATCACTGTCTGGAACTGATTCTGTAAAAAATGTGAAGAAATAACTGGAAAAGAAGGATGACTTGAAGAAATGTTTCTATGACTTGAACTAAAACTAAATAACCGTCAAATTTTCTCATCTACAATAATTTTTCAACCAGTGCTGGTCGTAGGTGTGGTGCCCCGAGAACCGGAAGTGACGCATCACTTCATTTCAAAATATTTTTTGAAAAATCACTTCTTCAACCAGGGTGACCATAGCAAAAGGCTTCTATGGAAAACAAGTCAAGATATGTCATTGCAAAGAATCAGAAAGATTTGTGTCCAAAACCTTGATAATGTTCAGATTTTTTTGAAATAACTTTCAACTTGAGAGTTTCATTACCAGCCAATCCGGGGCTCGGCGCTGCCCAGGAAAAATTTAATGAGATTAAGTCACCCATCCGGGCATTTTTTGTAAAGCAAAGTTTTTTCCTCGTGATATGCTAAGGTTTTGGAGTTTGGGGTACTCTGGGGTCATGGAGTGTGGTTGGCAGGGTCAGACTTGTGTTAAGAACCTTCCCTGAGTTGGTGTGGAGGTCTGGACAAAATTTGGAGGAGATTTTGCAGCGGTTCATGCGTGAAAGAGGGACATAGGTACATACAAACTGTCTGTTTTATATATATATATGCTAGCCAACCTGGGCCAGTTACTGCCCGTGAAAAATTAAGTCACCCATCTGGGGATTTTTTCCAAAGCAAAGTTTTTTTCCAGTGATCTGTTAGGTTTTGGAGCTTGGGGTACTATGGGGTCATGGGGTGTCATTGGCAGTGTCAGACTTGTGTTAAGAACCTTCCCTGAGTTGGTGTAGAGGTCTGTGCTAAATTTGGTAGAGATTGGTCCAGCAGTTCGCACGTGAAAAGGGGTCATAGGTACATAAGTACCAACAATTTCTTTTATATATATAGATTACAAGAGGCCAACCGGGCCCTGGCGCTGCCCGAGAAAAATTTAACGAGATTGAGTCACCCATCTGGGCAATTTCAAGTTTTTTCCCGTGATCAAAGGGTTGGGTTGGTGGGGTCATACTTGTGTTAAGAACCTTCCCTGAGTTGGTGTAGAGGTCTGTGTCAAATTTGGTGGAGATTGGTCCAGCGGTTCGGGCGGGAAAGAGTACATACAAACAGTCTGTTTTTTATATAAGGACTAACAAAAGTTTTTATCAAAGTTATTCTTCCAAAAAGACATTTTGATCATTTGAAATGACAATGCAATTTCTTTCCACAATCAAAGTAAAACTTTTCCTTTAAAATGTGTAACAGCTATAAATGTCGGATCTGTCAGACTAACTTCACAAGCCTTAATTACACTCGTAAATGTGATTGCTGTTTCAAACCACGTAAGCAATTAGTGCCAATTGACTGAATCATTATCTTGGAATAAAAAAATCGGTGTTGATTTCTACCAAAAATAATCCAAACCAAATGAAAGTCTCTGTGTCAAAACTTTATTTTAATTTTAATTGAATTCGAGAGGCTTTTGAATTTTAGTTGTAACAAAAAGTTCACCAAGAAGTGTCTGAATTAATCTTAGGGAGAACCCATTTGGTAACCAAATATTTGCCAATAAACAACTCCAAGTAATCCACATCAGAAAGTTTCACCCAATAAACAAATCCGAGTAATCCCAGTCAAATAGTTTCAGCCAAAAAATTATTAACTCATTTCTGATTCATATTTTGATTTGTTTAAGACTACCAAAAATGAGTTTTAAGGGTGCTAAACAAGTTGCTAATGGTAGAGCTTCTTAATCTAAAATCTTCAAAATGGCAGTTACTTCAGAGACCATGTCATTTCGTATACCATACGTTTTGACTACTGTCATTTCACCTACGATAATTTGCCTACTATGTCAATTTGCCTACGCTGTTTTGACTACTGCCATTTTGCCTACTTCGTCGATTCACCTACTACTGCTACTACTACCTAACCTAACCTAACCTAGCCAAACCTAACCTAACCTAACGGTAACGACAAACTCATTGAACTATGAACTAGTTTGTAATTCGTTCGTAGTTTCATAGTTAGTAGGTGAAACGGCGTAGGCAAAATGGCAGTAGACAAATTGTCGTTGAAGGCAAAGCGTAGTAAGCAAAATGACAGTAGTTGAAATGGCAGTAGGCAAAATGATGTTTTCCCATTACATTAGGCCCTTGAAAACTGAAAGTCACATAAAAATACCCTTTTAAAGTTGAAATTTAAAATTCTGTGATATTTTGACCATGAACTTTTACTTTTAAGGATATTATTTATTTTCACCACCCTTTATTGACTTCAAAAACCGATGATTTAAAGTTGCTCAATGTGTTTGTTCATTATAGTCAAAACCAATAGCCCGTTAATGAAAAGCAATATTCGCTTTGTTTAACATAAAAATCCAACATTAACTTTAAAGACTCATTAAGTTTCTAATCAAATCCAACTTTAACTTAAGGTACTCATTTAGTTTTTAAGCAAACCTAAATTGGGGTAACCACCGAAGATTAGTCTAACAAGGACACTGTCACAAAGTCAAATTTAGAGTTTATTTTGGTTGCAGAATGACATTTATTTTGTAACTGATCATTTGATCAAGAGCTTTGTTTGTGAATGTCAACTTGATGTTTTACTACATTATTCTTCATTCAAGTTTTGATTTGGCATTTCATCCCTTTGCCAAACTTAAAGGCTTTTTTTGCTTGCAGGCCAATTAAGTCAGCTCTTTGATTTTATTGGTACACTATCTGGCCTGTGGCAAGACCCACTCATGCTGTTTCCAGGTGCCATGCGGCTAACCAGGCGCACAGACACCCTTGAATAGCCTCCCCATATAGACAGGCAGTCAGCCAATGACATATTGTCGTCTCGAGTGTCATTGACACACTGACGAAATAAGGAGCAAGGAGGTCTAATTTAGAGGCGACTGTTCATGACAGGCTGCTGCGCCCCTTGGAATTGCTCGCCCACACGGGCAGCCAGTCATGTGTGTCGACGGGAGCTGCGATGACATACTGATGCCATGGTGGGCAACGAGATACTATTCATAGGTGATGGTTTTGGTATTGACCAATTGGATTAGTTCGTTTGCTTTGAGCTCAACCAATCAGATTCCTTTGAACACACAGATAGACAGACAGACAAACATTCCAATCTTATCTATATAGAAGGAGGTTTCTTCATATAATGTTTTTTTTATTTATGACTTCACCAATTATTTTTCTCTCATGCAAACATGGCCCACAAATCCTCGAGGTTTAGAAACGATCCAACATGATGGGGAAACATATTGTGAAGGGATTTTCCAGATAAGATCGTCAGATTTCTTTCCTTCCATAGATGTCTGATTTAAGTTGGGATTTGAGAAACGCCCAATACGTGGATCTTTTGAGTAGATAAATGACATTTTGGGTGTTCACTGATATTTCAAAACTATCCGTGCTAAATGGATGTCATTTATTTTTTTAACATCTCCAGTGTTTGCCGCATTATTGGAATTGATCAAATAAGAAATCAGAACATTTGCCTTTCCGCACCATTTGCGAAAGCTTTTGATTGATTTCTTGTCCTGTACGACTTTTTCCAGGCCAATTGTCAGCAAAAAGGTCAAGCCTTTCACTTTGCACCTCACAAAAGCAATGGCCTTCGACAAAAAAAACGGGTTAAGCTGAAAGAAGAATATTATAATGTGAACTTTTGTACACGAGAAAGCACATTTGCTGACTACTTGAATTATTCACCACCATGGAAGATTTTATTATCTGGCACTGCAATCC